>UMIY01033945.1_pt1 | contig 17128 bp, 8 predicted proteins | sample 1965921 | NCBI WGS metagenome assembly UMIY01 (sample SAMEA4836134, study PRJEB28245) | human gut metagenome | biome: gut microbiome; material: fecal sample | place: Denmark | collected 2008
TACTAAATATATTGTATTAAGGAGGAAAAAATGAAGTATATTCGAGAGAATAAGCTAAAGGGCTTTTTTAAAAAAGGACTTTGCGGACTCTTAGCAGTAATAATGCTAATCACTGCATTTCCTTTACAAGCCATAGCAGCAAAATTAGACTACGATGATTTAGATAGTCAAAAGAGCACTTATATTAACAATGTAGACCCAGTTACACCTGCGGTTTTAGATGGAACTAAAAGTGCAACGGACTATATAAAAGATCCAGAAATGCCTGAGATTTATACCTTGCGCTCAGACTATCTAGTTCAAAAGGATCACAAATGGAGGGTTAATTATCAACCCTATGTGGCAAGTGTCGGAGAAAATGCGACAGCAGACGAACAAGCTAAGGTAAAGAAAACAATTAACTTACCAGAATTAAAGGGATATGAAAAGCCACAAGATTCCTTTGACATAACTTATAAAAGTATAGTTGATGCAGCCAAAACTGGAGAAAAAACAGGAGATACTTGGCAAAAAAATCAAGAATTTAAATATGATGCAAAGCAAAGTTCATTTTATGTAAAGCATGTATTCCAAAGCTTGACAAATTTTAACGAATATGGAAAAAAAGATGGCGAGATTGAAGATACTTTTGGTCTAGTTACAGGTAGGACCGGCTCCCTATTAGACATCCAACCCTTAGATGAAAATTTAATTGAAGGTTTTACACCAGAAGCTGATAAATTAACAAGTATGGTTCCAGAAAACACAAGAGGTTTTCAAGTGGAGTACCGTTATAACCGTAATGCTTACGAAATAGATTATGACACAGATGGGGGTTCAGACCTTGATAGTAGACTTCTCTATTATGGACAAGTAATTCCAAAGGTAAAAGAACCAACAAAAAAAGGCTCTGTTTTTCTTGGATGGAAACCATCAACTGAATTAAAGGGAACAGTTAATAATGTAGCTAAAACTTTTGCGGCAAATGAAATTATAAAAGATGGCGCAGGTAATGCAATTAAAGATTTGGATGCAAATCTAATAGTGCCAGCAAGAGATCTTATTTTCACAGCTGTTTGGAAAGATGCTCCAAAAGCAGACTATCTTATTCAGTTTTGGACTGAAAAGCCGGATTACGACGATAAAGACGACACTCTTCCTTTGCGTGATCGCTATGACTATATAGGCTCAAGAAGAATTGAACAAGCAGATACAGGATTAAGACCGGACCTAACTAATTTATCCATCGAAGGCATTACCTTCCCCGACTTAAATGACGGACGATTGGAGAAGGCTCAAAAGAATCCAGAGGAATTCGCCAGATATTACTTCTTAAATAAGGACTTAACAGATAAGCAAAACCGCTCTAAAAAAGACCCAAACGTACAAAAATCCGTCTTGTCTACAGGGGAAACGGTCTACAATGTTTACTACAACCGCAGAGTCTATACCCTCTACTTTACAGCTGCTAATGAAGAGGCATTTGATCTTGCAGGTAGCTTCTGGCCTATTATAACAAGAGATGGAAAAGGCATAGGGAAAGGAGGAGCTCCTTATAAAGTAGATGTTCGCTTCAACCAAAGCTTAGATAAAATATGGCCAAAGGATGCGGAAGTTTCAAATCTTCCGACTTCTGATGGTAATGAACAAGGAGACACTGGCCTAATAGGTTGGATAATTAACAATAACGCGGGTGAATCAATTTATCGCGATACTCCACCCTATCGTTTAAGTGCAGAAGATTTTATCGACAGTCAAGAGGTATTGGGTACAGAAGAGTTTGAGGGATTTGGTCACTCAGATCAAATACCTATAGGAGAAAATAAAACAAAAGCTAGGGACAAATATGAGATTTCCATTGGATCGACATCCTATGAAAAAACTGTTGTCCATCACATTGATATTATAAAGGACGATTTTGAAGGCAAGGAACAAATAGATTATGATATGTCCTATTGGAAGAGCGATACGAGTACAGTCGAGTATGCCTTCGGTTTGCCTCATCTTCAAGGCTTTACCCTTAAAAAAGAGAGAAGGGAAGCAGAATGGATAGGACTAGAAGAAGGTTCGGTTGGAAATTGGGACGTATATAAAACTTTTGATGAGTTAAATGCAGAGAGAAATAAGAAAACGCCTTTTAGAAGTGACGCCGACAAGATAGAATGCATCGATAAATTTCCTTGGGGCACAAAATCCTTTAATGGGGTAAATGCCTACAATCATGCAAACTACACTCGTAACAAGTATAAGTTAAAACTAAATAATGACCCTAAGACGATTAAAAACGACAATGAATACACAGATGGCATAAACCGCTTGGATGTATTTTATGAAATGCCATTAAAGGACTTGCAATTAGACACAAATTATGTGCCTGAAAAACCAACTTGGGTGCCTGAAAAATGGGAATTTAAGGGCTGGGCAACAGACCCTGCAGGCGAAAATCTGGTAAAAGACAAAGACGGCAATGAAACAAAACTTCATTTTGACCAATTTCTTTTTGCCAAGTGGGGAGAACCTGACTATAAATGGAAGGTAACCATTGACCCGGATGGCGGAACGATGAAAAATATTACTGTTGAAGATTTAATCTTTAGAAGAAATGAGTACCAAGATATAAATAAGTCTGCAGTAAAAGAAGCAAATGATGGTAACAAGCAAATCTTTATAGTAAACCATAGAGAAAAGCTTAATAAGGTACAAGCGCCTAAACGAAAAGGTTATGACTTTTTAGGCTGGCAAGTTATTAGACACAATGAAGATGGCAGCGTAGATACAAGTTATAGGAAAGAATATGGCGTGCCTGAACTTTATGCTTTTGGAAATGATGTTGTTGGCGATGTATATATAAAAGCTATTTGGCTTGCAAACAATAAAATAGATGTTCCTGTATATCATCACTTTATTGATAAAGATGGAAATGAAATAAGAAAGCCAAAGAAGTTTATAATCGAAGATGCTCGTGCAAAATATTATACTGCTGCCACTGCAACAGAACAAAATCAAGATTGGATATTGATGCCTCATGAAGAACTCATGGATTTGCCGGATGAAAATAAAGTAAAGCAAGAGTACACGCATTACAATGAACATCATAAGTTTGACAATACTGACATCCACTCATTAAAAGTGGAACCGCTATTTATTTTGGGTGAGGATGGAAGTTCTGAACATAATCCTAAGGCAGAGTTCAATGAATTCCATTTCTTTTACAGACGCTTTAAAACTCGTGACTACAAGGTAAATTATCTTGACAAAAAGGCTCAAGCTGAAATAGAAAAGATAATAGCAGATACAACGACTGATGTTGTGGCTAAGAAAGATGCTATTGCAAAGATAGTAAAAGATAACAGCATAATAGCTCAAGAAGAAGTTGTAAGTAGAAACCATCACTATGACGCAAGAAATTACAGACACATTCCAGGCTGGAAACTTGCAAGTGACCCACAACAACAACTTTTCTACAATGTTGATGAAGCTACAGGAGAGTTTAAAGGCATCAATGGAACAGATCTTGACGAAATATTCTTCTACTATGAAGATGTGAGAGTTATAGATGTTCCAAAGGATGATCCAGTTCCAGACGGATATGTAAGAGTTACCTACAAGGTAAAAGATGGTGGCTCTTTTACTGACAAAAATGGAAATCCAGTAAAAGAAATAAACTACGATGTCATTAAGGGACTTAAATCAGATTTATTAATTACGCCACAAGAATTACAAGAGGGCGAAGCTAAAGAAGATGGCAAGTATTACATCACTCCAGATGCAGGAAAGAAATTCACAAAGTGGGATGAAAAACCTTTATTAAATGACAACACAATTATAGATAAAAATTACACATTTACTGCATTTTTTGACTGGTCTGATGTAAAGGTTGATACTTTAGTTGTTACTGAATCATTTAAAGATCAAGATGGAAATTGGATAAATAATTTTATCCCTACTGAAGATGTGCTTAAAGCACAAGTTAAAAAGTTAGATAAAAATGGAAAGGAAGTAGCTTTCCCAACAGGAACAGAGATTACAATCAAGGACAGTGCAGATGAAATCTATGAAAAACTAAGAGAACTTGGCAAAGACGATTCAACAGAACTTGTTAGAGAAGTAAAAATCAAGGCTGAGATAAAGTTTTCTGATAACTCTAAACAAGAGATTGAAATACCAGTAAAGGTTTATAAAAATGTTTACGAAGCCCTTACAAGTGGAGCAATGCCAAAAGTCCTAAAGGATGCAACAGAAGCTGATGGAGATCTTATTAATGTCACTGGAGAATATGTAAAAGTTACAGTAAATCCAACAGGAAAACCAGGAGAAAAAGATTCTAAGATCTACTATGTAAATAAAAATGCTTTTGTAAACATTCCAGAAATTAACTTGACAGAAGATGAAAAGAAAGAATTAGGCTTTACTCATTGGTCAGCAGATAAAGAGGCACAAAATGAAAATGGTGCTTATGACTTTAACAAGCGTCATAAATTTACAGAAGATACAGTTATTTCTCCGGGATTTGAAAAGGATGTAGTTGAACAAACTGATCCAGATAAGAAACCACCAGTACCAGATTCTTATGTGAAGGTAATTGTTAAGACAACAGATAAGGCAACAGATGAGACAGCCTTTGAAAAAACATTCTGGGTTAACTCAACTAAGGAAGTTACTATTCAAGTTACTGAACCTACAGGGAAAACTAACCAAGAAGTGGATATACTAAACCTTGGCAAGAAAAATGTTAATTATGAATTTAAAGAATGGCAAAAGGTTAAGACTGGCGAATCTGATGACAACTTAACTGATGTAACACCAGAAAAAATTGATTTAGCTAAGCATCAATATACAGATAAAGTAACAGTAATAGAAGCTGCTTATAAAAAATCAATTCAAGCAGGAACAATAGAAGAGCCATTAAAGACTAAAAAACTTGATACACCACAAGGCAAAGAAATAACAGATAATGATTTGATTAAACAAATTACACCGCAAGATGGTAAAGAAATTGATTCAATAACAGTTATTTCAAAACCAGCTCCAAACACACCAGGTAAACAAGAAGCAAAAGTTATCGTTAAATACAAAGATGGTTCAACACAAGGAACAGATAAAGATCCAGTAATAATTCCAGTAGAAGTTCACAAAAATATAATTCCAGCTGGACCAAATGGAGAAAAGCCAGAAGGCGCTCTTGATAATTATGTAAAAGTAATCTTCAAAGCAGGCACAGGCGGAAAACTTGAAGATACACTTACTGGAAACTTCATTTATTATGTATCGCCAGAAGTCGAAGTCGATATGACAGAAGTTGCTGGAAACATCACAAAAACTCCAGACACTGGATATTTTGTAAATGGAGAAAAGTGGAACAATAAAGATAATAAAACTTTAAAGGGCAAATTCACAGAAGAGGAAACAGTTTTTGAATTTGTATTTGACAAGTCAACAGATATAGTTGAAAAAACTGACGATCCAAATCAAGTAATACCAAAGGGCTATGTAAAAGTAACATTTAAGACAGAAGATGAAAACAAGGGAAAACTTGAAGGCGATGTAAAAGAAAAAATCTACTATGTAAATCCAAAAGCAGACATTAAGTTAAAGGTTTTAGGCGAAAATGAAACAGCCACAGATAAACAATTGGTAGTTCCTAAACCAAAAGCAAATACTAACTTTACATTTAAAGAATGGCAAGAAAACATTGACGAAAAAACTTCAATAACAAGTGAAAGAGTTCATGTTGCTATATTCCAATCAGGTAAGGTAACTTTGACTTATGATGCAAATGGTGCGACAGGTACAGTTCCACCAGAAGTTTCAGTAGACCATGGTACTAGCGTAAGACTAGCATCAGCAGCAGGATTATCAAAGAAAGATGCTAAATTTGATGGTTGGAAAATTGGAGATAAAACTTATCAAGCTGGAGATTCAGTAACATTAGAAGAAAGTAAAACAGCGGTTGCTCAATGGACAAATGATAAAGATATTATCCCTTATGATCCAAAAGACCCAATCACTAGACCAGATGACACTTATGTAAGAGTTACTTTTGACACAGATGAAGGATTAAGTTTAACAGAAAGTAAAGCATACTATGTAAAGAAAGATGCAAAGATTACTCTTGCAGAATTAACAAAACCAGCCTACGAAGAAAAAACTGGTTATAAGTTTAAAGAGTGGGATAAAGAAGATACACTTGCAATTACAGAAGATACACTTGTAACAGCTAAGGCAAATCCAATTCCAGATACAATTGAGAAAAAAGACGGAGTAGATAAGCCAAAGGGTTATGTGGAAGTTGATTTCACAGCAGGAATCAATGGTAGCTTGAAAGAAGATAAAGTATATTATGTTAATCCTAGCAAGTATGTAACTTTAGTTCCACCTACTCCAATTGGAGATACTGGCTATGAGTTCTCTAGCTGGGATATAAATCCAGAAGTTCCAAGAGTTTACAAAGATCCAGTTACAACAATTACTGCAAACTTTAATCCTATAGATGCAGTATCAATTACACCAAAGCCAGGCTATGTAAAGGTTGACTTTGTAATTGAGGGTAAAGGCGGACAAATTGCTCAAGGCGAAACAACAACTTATTATGTTGACCCTAATAGAAAAGTGACGCTAAATGCACCTACAACTGTTGCAGATACTGGATATGAGTTTAATACTTGGACACCTGATCCAAAAGTTTCACAAGCATATAATAAAGCGACAACAATTAAGGGAACTTTCACTGAACTTGCTCCTATAATTCCTTCAACTGATAATCAAGGAAAACCAAACCCTAAACCAGATGGCTATGTAACAGTAACATTTGATAAGGGCGAACACGGAACAAAGATAGAAGGACAAACTGTTTACTATGTAAATCCAAAGGCAAATAAGACGTTGGGCGATCTTACAAGACCAAGAGTAGAAGAAGAAATTGGATATAAGTTTACTAAATGGGATAAGTTGGATAGTAAAGTTATAAGTGAAGACTTCATAGTAAGTGCGATTTACGATAAAATTCCTGATGTTATTCCAAAGGATAAGCCACAAGGTGGAGAAAATGATAAACCAGAAGGATATATCACAGTAAGCTTTAGTGCAGAACAAAACGGGAAATTAAAAGGAACAAGTATCTACTATATAAGACCTAACACAGCAGTTGTATTAAAGGGAGTAGCTCCAGAAGTTATACCAAACACTGGATTTGACTTTGCTAATTGGGATACACAAATAGAAAAGAAAATCGAATATTCTGATGGCGATGTAATAAAAGCTTTATACAATGCAAAAGACAATGTAATTCCTCAAAAGAATACTGATGGCTCAGATAAGCCAGCAGGATATTTAACAGTAACATTCCTTGATGGCGGACATGGAACATTAACAGGACAAACTGTTTACTATGTAAAACCAAATGTAGAAGTTACAGTACCTGATCCAAGTGTTAAGGCAAATATTGGATATGACTTTAAGAATTGGGATAAGGACCTTACTCAAACATTTACTAGAGATGAGACAATAACAGCAGAATATACTTCTAAGGATGATATAATCCCACAAAAGAATACTGATGGCTCTGACAAACCAGAAGGCTATAAGACAGTTAAGTTTGTTGGTGTTAATGGAAAATTAGAAGGAACTTTAGTATATTATGTAAACCCAGAAAAAGTAGTGGACCTTACTGATAAGGTTAATGGATTAACAAAAACTCCAGACTTTGCATATACTGAAGTAGGTGGAACTTGGAATCCAACTGAATTTAATAAGAAATTTACAGATGATTTGACAACTTTCACATTTACATTTGTAAGACTTCAAAATGTAATTCCTGAAAACAATCCAGATGGAAGTACAAACAAACAACCTGAGGGCTATGTAAAAGTAACACTTATTCCAACAGATAAGGCAACAGATGCAACAAAGGAAAATAAGGTTTACTTTGTAAATCCTAAAGAACAAGTAACTATTCCAAGTACAGATCCTGTAGGAAGAGAAATTACGGATGCTAAAAATAACACCTATACTTTCTTGTTCAAAGAATGGACTGTTACAAGAGGAACAATTACACCATCTTGGGGACCAGGAATGGATATTAATGGCAAATTTAATCAAGATACAGACATTACAGCTAAGTATAATGTAAATGCTGAAACATTAATTAATGGACCTGTTCCAAAGGATAATGTTGTAACAGGAAAAGGCGATGTTCCAAATCCAGAAGATTTAATTAAAAATATTTTCGATCCTAATGATCCAAACAACAAAGATAATTTACCAGATGGAACAACATTCAATTATACAAAGGACGGTACTCCTGATGTAAATAATTCTGGAGAAACTACTGCAAAAGTTGAAGTTCATTATCCAGATGGAAAGACAAGTGTCGTTGAAGTACCGATTAAAGTAGTTGATCATGTAGTTCCACAAACTGGTGGAGAAAATGGACAAAAGCCACTTGTACCAGATTCTTATGTAAAAGTAACAGTTGATACTACAGATAATGCAACGCCAAATACTAAATTTACTAAAGTATTCTGGGTTAAACCAAATGTGGAAGTTACAATTCCAGACATTCTTGCTCCAACAGGTAAAGTTGTTGAAGAAGGTGTAGTTACAAAGACAAATAGATTTGTTAAGTGGCAATTAGTTGGAAGTGATCCTGCTAAATTCTACGAAACAGAAATTACAGACACATTCACAAAAGATGAAACGATAGTTGCAACTTACGAATTTGACAAAAATGTAGAACCTAAAGGAAAAGACGATCAATGGATACCACAAGGATCTAATCCATCTCCAAAAGATTTTATAGAAAATCCTTATGACGATAATGATCCTAATAACAAAGATAACTTGCCACCAGGAACTAAATTTGAATTTGTTGGCGGAAATCCAGATACTCAAACACCAGGAACAAATAAGACAACAACAATAAAGGTAATTTATCCAAATGGAGAAACAAGAGAAGTTCCAGTAAAATACAATGTAACTGGCGATGTAGTTGAACAACCAGATCCAAATGATCCAACAACTAAACCAGCTGTTCCAGATAATTTTGTAAAAGTTACTGTAATTCCAACAAAAAAGGCAAAGGACGAAACAAATAGAGTATTCTGGGTAAATCCAGAAAAAGTTGTTACAATCCCTGTAAATTCACCAGAAGTTAAAGATGAACTTCAAAATGATAGATGGAGATTCTCTCGATGGGATACACCTTTGACAGGGACATTTACAAGTGAGACTAAAATAACAGCAATATATGTTGTAGAAGCTGCTCCAATTGTTCCACAACCAAATGTTAAATATGTAATAACAGATGTAGGCGTACAACCAACTAAGGATAAGTACCTAGAAAAAATTACTCCTCCTACTGGCAAAGATATTGGCAATATTGATATTATCGAGCAACCAGACGTAAACAAAAAAGGAGTAAGTTCTGCAACAATAAAGGTAACTTATACAGATGGAACAAGTGTAACTGTTAAAATGGATGTAATTGTTCAAGATAAGTATGTGCCACCAACACCAGAAAGACCAGATGATCCTTATTATCCATAAAGGCCTTACTATCCAGAGAGACCATACTATCCACTTCGTCCAGAAGTTAGATATGAAACAATAATCCAAGAAAAAGTTGTCAAAGTGCCAATAATTGACAATGCTTATTTCAAAGAAGTAAGGTATATGCAAGGATTTAATGGCGACTTTAGACCTAAGGATGGACTTACTCGTGCTGAGGCAGCACAAATTCTTGCCAACGCACTTGTTGAAGATGGCTACAAGTACAATTCAAACTTCAAACTTTCTTACAAGGACATTGGAGAAGCTTGGTACACTAGAGCTGTCAAGATTGTAACAGAAGCTAATGTATTTGAGGGTTACGATGATGGTAACTTTAAACCACAATCTAAGATTACAAGGAATGAATGGATTGCAACACTAAAGAGATTCCAAGAAATTGGAAATGCAAGTGGAAATCACATGAATTTGAGAGATGGACACTGGGCAATGAGAGAAATCGAAGCAGCATACAATGAAGGCTGGTTAAAGATTTACACTGACGGACTTGCAACTTATAAGGGCGATGAATTTATCCCAAGAGAAGAAGTTGCCGCAGTTTCTAACAAGGCATTCAAGAGAGTTCTTGACAAGACTTACATTAGAAACAACGAAAAGAGTCTAATATCTTACAAAGATGTCAATAAAGATATGTGGTCTTACGAAGACATCCTTTGTGCAAGCAACACTTTCTTATACAAGAATGATTTATACAGAGCACACTGGATAAAGGAAGACAAAAATGTATTTAATATTGATACAAGGGATCTAAATATTGTGCAAGCAAAATTTCAAAGAAATCCTAGATAGGAAAAGTGAATAAAGAAAAAGTGGAGGGCTAAAGCCTTCCATTTTTTTATGAGAAAATTAAAGATGAAAGATAGATAAATGTTTAGAGACTTTTATTTATATTTTAGGATAAAATAGTTTTTTTCAAGCTAGGATAAAATAAATTTTTCAAGCTAACTCCTCCAAAAATATTTAAGAATAAATTAAATACTTTTAGAGGAGCATACATAAAATGTTAAAAAATTAATTTGCCTAAGTAAATTTTTAAGTAGCTATTGAGAAATGAAGTTGCAGAAATAAACCTGTAGGAATAAAGTTCTGATCAAAATAAAAAAAGAAATTGTTTTCAAAATTATATTTAAAGTTAAAAATAATAGTATTTTCCTTGAGAAAAGCCCAAGATACTAAAAATCATAAAAAAATTTTCAAAAAAAATTTTATGAAAATGTTATTTTACTATTGTAATCTTATAAAGAGTATGAGATAATTCTTACAGAAACGCAAATACGAATTAGTTCTTAATAACGAACAATTTACATTAATTTTAGGAGGATATTATGGATCTACATTTAAAAGGAAAAGTTGTTATTATTACAGGTGGTTTTAAGGGAATAGGTAGAGCAATTTCATTACAATGTGCTAGAGAAGGTATTATTCCAGTTGTATTAAACAGAAAAAATGATCAAGCTGAACCTTTTGAGAAAGAACTTAAAGAGATTACTGATAAATATTCAATTTATTACATTGATTTGAATAATACAGATGAAATAAAACCTATAGTTGAAGATGTAATTAAAAAGTACGGAAGAATTGATGGAATTGTAAATAATGCTGGAAGAAATGATAATTTAGCATTGGAAACAACAGATTGGCAAGAATTTGAGAAGTCTATTCACAGCAATTTAACTCATTATTATGAATTAGTTCATCAATCAGTAAAATATTTAAAAGAATCTAAGGGTTCAATAGTGAACATAGCATCTAAAACTGCACTTACTGGACAAGGTAAGACAAGTGCTTATGCAGCAGCTAAGGGAGCAATTTTAGGACTAACAAGAGAATGGGCAGCTGCACTTATAAAAGATAGTGTAAGAGTAAATGCAATCGTAGTTGCTGAGGCTTGGACACCTCTTTATGCGGATTGGATAAAAACTTTTGGCGATGAAAAAGCTCAAAAGGAAAGACTTGCCTTAATAACTGATAGAATACCACTAGAACACAGAATGACTGAACCATCAGAAATTGCTAATACTGTAGTATTTTTATTGTCAGACAGAGCATCTCACACAACTGGACAATGGGTATATGTTGATGGTGGTTATGTTCATTTAGATAGAGCTTTAGATTAATTGGGGTTGATCAAATGAATGATAAAAAACAAATTAAGGAATATAGAGGATCTAAAGCAGGACTTGCTATAATTCTTGTAACTTCTTTATTCTTTGTATGGGGTCTTACTATGAATTTAGTAAATGCCCTATATGCACCGATGGGAAATTATATGAGATTAAGTAATACAGAAACCTCTTTATTACAAGTTGCTTATTTTGGGGCATATTTCTTTTTGTCAATTCCTGCTTCAATAATTTCAAGGAAGTTTGGATATAAAGGCGGAATAATGACAGGACTTGTACTTTTTATAATTGGTTCTCTTCTCACGATCCCAGCTACTAATTCAATGAGTTATACTCTTTTCTTACTTGCTATGTTTGTAATAGCTTGTGGTTCTGCAACGCTTGAAACAAATTGTAATCCATATATTACGAAACTAGGCGATCCTGAAAATGAATCAATGAGAATAAATTTGGCACAATCCTTTAATGGGGTTGGAAATATTGTTGGACCTGTTATTTTAGGAAACATAATTGGACAAACTATTAACTATGGAGAGCCAGGATTTGAAGAGGCTAAGCTTGAATTTTTATCCAATACGAAGGGAATTTATATTGTAATAGCCATAGCTTTAATAGCCGTTATAGCAGTATTTTTCTTTGCAAATCTTCCATCGCCACCAGGGGATGATGAAGAAGAGGTAAGGGATGAAAAAACAGGAGAAATTATTTCGAGATTGATGTCAAGAACTCATTTTGTACTTGGAATAATTGCAGAATTTATATTTATAGGACTTCAAGTAGGAGGGATGGCATTATTTTCATCTTATGCAGTTTCTAGTTGGGAAGGTATGACTTCAGGCACAGCAACAAAATATTTGGCAGTGCTTTCCTTACTATTCACAATAGGTCGTTTTGTTACAACACCACTTATGAAAAAATTTGAAGCTGGAAAAATATTAGGTGTTTATATGACTACTTCTGCAATATGTATGGTAACTGTTGGATTGGGACTTGGTAAATTGTCTGTAATATTATTTATGGGTGCATATTTATTTGTTTCTATTGGATTCCCAACAATATTTTCACTTGCACTTACTGATATAAAAGGAAATGATGCAAAAACAGGTTCAAGTATGCTTGTAATGAGTATAGTTGGAGCTGCAATAATTCCTTTAATTATGAGTGCTGTTGGAGATAAATTAGGAATTCAAGCTGCAATGTGGTTAACAGTTCCAGGATTCTTATATTGTGCTTGGTATGGATTTAAAGGTTCAAAGAAAAATTTAGAGGTGCAAAATGAAAAAAATTAAAGTTATAGATACACATTTTCATGTATGGGATTTAGATAAACAAAATTTACCTTGGCTTGAGGGTGCTGATGATGTTATTAAAAAAACTTTTACAATAGAAGATTATTTTAATAAATATGATGAAGTCGATGGAATTGATTTTGTAGGCGGAATTTATGTCGAAATAGATGGCGCTGATCCAGTAGAGGAAGACGAAATAGTATATGATTTGTGCAAAAATAATGATAAAATTTTAGCAACTATGATGAGATCAAAAGTTTCGCCAACTATGAGAGTTCCAGCCTTTGCAAAAGGAATAAGAGAACCTCTCCATACAGGGGATTCTCCTAGAGGAAGATGCTTAGAAGAATCTTTTATTGAAGGTTTAAAAAATCTTTCAAAGAAAAATATGCCTTTTGAGTCTTGTAATAGGGTAAATGAATTGGAAGATTTTTATGAAACAGTTAAAAAAGTTCCAGAGGAAACTTTTATTTTAAATCACTTAGGTAATGTTGAAGTGTTAAGTGATGAATATAAAAATGTTATGAAAAAATTTGCGTTGTTAGATAATGTATATATTAAGGTTTCAGGCTATAATACATCAGACAAGGAATTTGTAAGAGAGCTTTTAAAATTTGTTAAGGAAACTTTTAGAAGTGATAGACTGATGTATGCCTCAAATTGGCCTGTTGTTGAAATATATTCTGAATTTAAAGAACATTTTTCAATTTTACTTGATGAGTTTAAAGATGATGAAGATTTCTTCTTTAACAATGCAGTTAGATGTTATGGATTAGATGTATAATTAAGGCAGTCTTTTTTGACTGCCTATATAAATTGAAAGGATAATTATGAAAGCAAAAATAATCACACCGACAGTTACGATTTTTGATGACAAGGGGAATATTGATATAGAGGGAAATAAGTTATTAATTAAACATTTAATTGATAATGGAGTTGATGGGGCTGTTCCACTAGGAAGTAGTGGAGAGTTTACGGCTATTTCTTTAGATGAAAAGAAAAAATTGATAAAGCTTTATGTGGATGAGTCTAAGGGAAGGCTTGATTTAATTCCTGGTACTAACTCTCTTAATTTTGACGAATGTGTTGACTTATCTAATTATGCTATTTCTCTTGGTGTTAAAGGGGTTTTGATTCTTCCTCCTTTTTATTATGGTATAAGTCAAGAAGAAGCTTTTCATTATTTTGATGTTCTTGCTCAAAGGGTTAAGGGAGATATTTATATTTATAATTTCCCTGCCAGAACTGGTTTTGATATGAGTGCAGATACAACTTTTAGTCTTGCAAAGAAACATAAGAATATTAAGGGAATGAAGGATTCTACTGCAAATCTTTCTCATACAAAGGAAGTAATCTTAAAAGTGAAAGATTTAAGGGATGATTTTGAAGTTTATTCTGGATATGATGATCATTTTGTGCCAAATGTTATTGCTGGTGGAAATGGATGTATTGCAGCTATTTCTAATTTTGAGCCTAAGTTGTGGTCAGATTGGGTAGCGGCTATTAATGACGGAAGTTTTCATGATGTTAAAGCCATTGGCAATATAATTGATAGGCTTATGCCTTTATATAGTGTTGAAATGAATTTTTCACATATTTTTAAAAAGTTTTTAATAGATGATGGACTTAATATAAGTGAGTATACTATTTTCCCTTTTGAAGACTTGGATAATAAGGATTATGAGTTTGCAAAAGATTTAAGGGATAGGGTTATGTCTAGGAGGTAGTGATGAAGTACGCTCTCAAAGTTAGTGAAAGAGATAATGTTATAACGGTTTTAAGTAAGGTAAAAAAATCTGATCTTGTAAAGTATGTGGATAATGATGATATAAAGGAAGTTACCGCACAAGATGATATTCCTTTGTATCACAAGATTGCACTATGCGATATTAAGGAAGATGAAAATATTGTGAAGTATGGTGAAAATATTGGCAGGGCAAGCAGGGATATTGTTAAGGGCTCTCATGTTCATACGCACAATGTAAAGGATCACAGAGAAAATCTTGAAGAGAAGGAATGAGGTGGTATTTTGAGGACTTTTTGGGGTTACAAAAGAGAAGATGGCAGAGTTGGAATAAGAAATCATGTGTTAATATTACCGGCAAGTATTTGTGCATCAGATACAACAAGATTGATTGCACAAGGGGTAAATGGTGCAGTAACTTTTAATTTACAACTTGGCTGTTCTCAAGTTGGTGTAGATTTTGAGTTGACTTTGGATACTCTTGCAGGTTATGGTGCCAATCCAAATGTGTATGGAGTTATTGTTGTGGGACTTGGTTGTGAGACTGCACAAGCAGATCTAGTAAGAGATAAGATCTTAGAGAGAACTACTAAGCCAGTTGAAGTGCTTGTTATTCAAGAAGAGGGTGGCACTTTAAAGACTATCGAAAAGGCACAAAGACTTGCAAAAAAAATGATCGGCGATGCTGCATTAGTTAGAAGAGAAGAGTTTCCACTAACAGAGCTTATTCTTGGGACAAATTGCGGAGGGTCTGATACAACATCGGGTCTTGCTGCAAATCCTACAATAGGTAAGGTTAGTGATAAATTGGTAGAGGCTGGTGGTACTTCTGTACTTTGTGAAACTACTGAGTTTATTGGTGCGGAACATATTTTAGCTAGACGAGCAAAAAATAAAGAAGTTCATGATAAAATATATCAAATTATTAAAAATTATGAAGACAAAATAAGAAATGATACTGGTTTAGATGTTCGTTATGGAAATCCGTCGCCGGGAAATATTGAAGGTGGTTTGACAACTTTGGAAGAAAAGTCCCTTGGATGTATTCATAAGGGTGGAACATCAAGCATAAATAATATTTATGATTATTCAAAACAGATAAAAGGTAAAGAGGGATTAGTAATCATGGATACACCGGGCAATGATGCGTCTTCTGTTGGTGGTATAATTGCTGGTGGATGTCAATTGGTTGTATTTTCAACTGGTAGAGGAACACCGACTGGACACGCTATAGCCCCTGTTTTAAAAATCACTGGAAATAGTGAGACTTATGCCAAGATGAGCGATAATATTGATTACGATGCAAGCTTAGTAATTACAGAAAATAAAAGTATTGAAGAAGCGAGTGAAGAATTATTAGATTTAATTGTTGAGGTATGTAATGGAAAATTAGTTCAAGCAGAACTTTTAGGATATACAGAAACTGCAATTCAAAGAGCTTCTGCCTTTGTTTAATTATTATATTAAGAGCCTAAGGGCTCTTTTTTTTTGTGGTCAATTAATATATAATGATAAAGTTAAAAAGATTTGTAACGAGATTAAACTAATTTTTTAATATTAAATTTTTTATTCTTAGGAAGGAGTAAAGTATGCATAAACCAACAGAGAGAGTGCTCCAAATACTGTTGACTCTTGCTTCTGAAAAGGAGGATCTCACTTTAAGTGAGATTTCTGATAAGACTGGTATTCCAAAGAGTACAATTTCACCAATATTGACAACTATGGTTGAGCTAAAGTTTTTATCAAAAAAAGATAATATGAAGTATAGAATTGGAATTAATTCTTTTATAGTTGGCGAGTCTTATATTGATTCGACATCAATTCTTGAAATGATAAAAAATTATATGACAGAAGTTGTAAAGGAATGTAATGAGATTTGTCAACTTGGTATAGTTCAAGATAATAAGGTATTTTATATTGCAAAGAAAGAACCTAAGCAATCAATTCAACTTATGAGTTATGTTGGCAAGTTTTTGCCAATATATTCGACGGCTTTGGGAAAAGTGTTGATCTATAAAAATAGCCAAAATGAAATTAGAGAGTTGATTGGCGCTGATATGGAAGCTTTGACAAAATATACGATAACTAACATAGATGAGTTTATTGATGAAATTGAAAAGGTTAAGTCAAGAGGTTATTCCTATGACATTCAAGAAACAAGTTTAGATGCAAAATGCGTTGCTGTTCCAATAGAAAAAGATGGAAAAGTTATAGCTGCGATGAGCGTTTCTGTGCCGACTTTTAGAAGTAGCGAAGAGAAGTTAAAGGGTATTTTGGAGATATTGTTAAAATATAAAAGAGAAATAGAGAGCACCTTTGAATACACTATATTCAAAGATGAAGATTTAATATAAAAGGAAAACTCTTCTAATTTTTAAGTTAGAAGAGTTTTTGTTGTAATTAGAATACCCCCGGTTGGACCGGGGGTT
>UMIY01048362.1_pt1 | contig 17072 bp, 11 predicted proteins | sample 1965921 | NCBI WGS metagenome assembly UMIY01 (sample SAMEA4836134, study PRJEB28245) | human gut metagenome | biome: gut microbiome; material: fecal sample | place: Denmark | collected 2008
GTGCGGGTGACGCTGCCCTCCGGCCCCTGGCAGACCACTTCCTCCTGGTGGAGCAGGTACTCCTGGCAGAAGGCGGTGTCCCTGTCCCACTGGATGTTTTTCACGCCGTGGTCCAGGTGGATGGGCCGGGGCTTGCCGTCCAAATCCACCCGGCCCCAGTCCCACAGCTTAAAGGTGAAGATGTAGGGCGTGGCGCTTATCTCCAGCACCATGGTGCCCGCCCCAGAGCCGTGGACCGTCCCGCCGGGGATGAGCACGTGGTCGTGCTTCTTCACCGGGAAGCGGTTGACGTACCGGGCGGCGTCGAAAGGCGCCACCCCCTCCTGGGCCAGGCGCAAATCCCGCTCCATGGCGGCGGGGTCGATGCCGGTTCTCAGTCCCAGCCACACGGCGGCCTCCTCGCTCTCTGTGTCCAGGATGTAGTAGCTCTCGTCCTGGGTGTAGCGCATGTTAAAGGCCTCTTGGATGTACTCCGTCAACGGGTGCACCTGCAAAGACAGGTTCTGCCCGTGGATGGTGTCCAGCATGTCAAAGCGGATGGGGAACTCCGTGCCAAAGCGGGCGTGGACCCGCTCCCCCAGCAGCGCCCTGGGCTGGGAGAACACCAGGTTCACCGCGGGGGTCTCCACCACCACCGGGCCAAAGCCCAGCAGCAGGCTGTTTTCCTCGGGGACGCCGTCGAAGCTCCAGGCGTAGTTGCTGCCGTTTTCCGGCAGCTGAAAGGTGTTCTTCATCCAGTCGCCCCCCCACACGCCGGGGTCGTAGTAAGGCGCCATGCGGAAGGGCCGGTGGGCCAGCTCCACCAAAGCGGACCGGTAGTCCGCCCCCGCCACCAGGGCAGGGCTGCCCTGGGTGGTGGTGTCCAGGTAGAAGTCCATCCGGGACAGGCAGGCTTTTTTCACCTTGTCCCCCCAGCGCCACTCCGCGAAGTAGCCCCGCTTCACCTTGCTGAGCTTGGGCAGGTTTTTCCGGGCGGTTCGCCAGTTGTCCGCCCCCCGGCGGAACCGCAGCTGCAATTCCCACCGGGTGATGTCCGCGTACACCAGCACATCCCCCGGCGCAAGGAGGGTGGCCCCCACGCCGTAGACCAGCACCCGCTTTCCCTTTTGGATGGCCTGCCGGGCCTGGGCCACCTTCTCCGGCACGAAGAAGTCCCCCAAAGAACGCACCGTCAAAATGCCGAAGACCCTGTCCTGGGTCAAGTCCTGCTCCAGGGCCAGGTGAACTACATCCACACCGTGCTGGAGCTGCTCTCCCACCCGGAGAACCAGAACTTCCGCTGGAACTGCGAGACCTGGTTCTGCGTGGAGAAATTCCTGGAGGAGGCCACGCCCCAAGAGGCCCAGGCCCTCTTTGAGCACATGAAGGCCGGCCGGGTGGGCTTTTCCGCCACCTATCTCAACTTCTGCGACCTGGTGGACAGCCAGGTGCTCCACCGCCGCCGGGAGGCCCAGCGCCGCTACGCACTGGCCCGCCGATTGGAGCCCCAGCTGGGGGAGAAGAGCCCGGCCCTCTGCCGCGCCGCCGAGGACAACCTGCTGCTTTACGCCGAGCACACCTGGGGCCACTCCTCCACCATCACCAACCCCTACGACACCATGGTGCTCAACCTGGACGCCCGCAAGAGCAGCTACGCCTCCAAGGCCCACGAGGCCGCCTCCCAGCTGCTGGGCCGGACCGCCGCGGAGAAGGGGGACATCCTCCGCTATTACAACACCAGCGGCCCGGCACCTGCATGGAGTACTCCATGTCCGACGACGGCCTGGCGTACGTGTGCCCCCAGGGCAGCGCCCTTATCGCCTCGTACGATGTGCCCCTGTTCTACTTTGGGGAGATGGCCCACCATCCCATCCGCCTGTGCGACAACCGGGAGGAGAACAACCGCCGCCCGGTGTACTCCTGGGTGATGAACAACACTTGGGAGACCAACTTCAAAATGGACCTCTCCGGCTTTGGGGAGTACCGCTACACCTTGTGGCTCAGCGGGGAGACAGACCCCCAGCGGGCCATGGAGGAGCTGCGGGAGCGCTGTTTCGAGCCCTGGCCTTTGATTACCGGCTAAAAAACGAGAAAAAGGCTGGTATTCTATACAAATAAATAATACTGGGGATACTAGTGTGATACGATACTGGTCCCAAAAGGGCTGCCGCGGTTTCGCGGGGGCCCTTTTTTCCTGTGCGGAAAATTTCTCCTAGGGCTTCCCCTGGGGCCCCGGCTGTGCTATACTGTGCAATAGTGCCAACTGTAGTATGATTGCTGTATGGAAGAAAGGAGAGTACTTTTCTATGAGCGAACAGAAAATCCCCGCCCGCAGTGAGCTGGACCCCCAGTACACTTGGGCTACCACCGATTTGTACCCCAGCGATGAGGCCTGGGAGGCGGACATCCCCAAAGTCCAGGCGGCCATCGACGGCCTGCGGGCCTGCCAGGGCACCTTGGGCCAGAGCGCCCAGGGGCTGCTGAAATTCCTCCAGCTGGAGGATGAGTTCACCCGCGTGGGCGAGCCCTTTGCCAGCTACGCCATGTACCTGCGGGACCAGGATACCCGGGATTCCAAGGCCCAGAAGATGAGCGGCCAGATGATGAACCTGCTTATCCAGGCGGACGAGGCCACGGCCTTCGCCACCCCGGAAATCCTGGACATCAGCGACGAGACCATGGAGCGCTTCTACCAGGAGGAGCCCGGCCTGGAGCACTACCGCCTGGCCCTCACCCGCATCCGCCGGCAGAAGGAGCACACCCTCTCCCCCAAGGAGGAGGCGCTGCTGGCCTCCGCCGGGAAGGTGAGCCAGTCCCCCAGCGACATCTACAAGAACCTCCACGACGCCGACTTGACCTTCGCCGACGCCGTGGACAAGGACGGCCGCAAGCATCCCGTCACCCACGGCACCTTCATCCCCATGATGCAGGGCAGCGACAGGGTGCTGCGCAAGTCCGCCTTCGAGAGCTACTACAAGGGCTTCGACAGCTTTAAGAACACCTTCGCCGCCGCTTTGGACGGCCAGATGAAGCAGCTGCAGTTCTTCGCCGACGCCCGCAAGTACCCCTCCGCCTTGGCCGCCGCCTTGGACAAGACCGAGGTGTCCGTGGAAATCTACCACAACCTCATCGCCGCCGTGCGGGAGAGCTTCCCGGTGATGCACCGCTATATGCGCCTGCGCAAGAAGCTGCTGGGCGTGGACGAGCTCCACTACTACGACATCTACGCCCCCATGGTGCCGGACCAGGACGAGACAATCCCCTTTGAAAAGGCCAAGGAGATGGCCCTGGATGCTTTGGCCCCTCTGGGGGAGGACTACCTCGCCATGCTGAAAGAGGGCTTTGAAAACCGCTGGATTGACGTCTACGAAAACCAGGGCAAGCGCTCCGGGGCCTACTCCTCCGGCCAGTACAGCTGCCACCCCTTTGTGCTCTTAAACTACACCGACACCTTAAACGACGTGTTCACCTTGGTCCACGAGATGGGCCACGCCCTCCACTCCTACCTCTCCGCCAAGAACCAGTCCATCACCTACTTTGACTATGTCATCTTCGTGGCGGAGGTGGCCTCCACCTGCAACGAGTCCCTGCTGATGCAGCACTTGCTGGGCAAGACCACCGGCAAGAAGGAGCGCGCCTACCTTATCAACTACTTCCTGGAGCAGTTCCGCACCACCCTCTACCGCCAGACCATGTTCGCCGAGTTCGAGCTGTGGTGCAGCCAGCAGGTGCAGCAGGGCATGCCCCTCACCGCCGAGAGCCTGTGCCAGAAGTACGGCGACCTGAACCGCGAGTACTACGGCGAGGATGTTGTCCTTGACCCAGAGATAGCCTTGGAGTGGGCCCGCATCCCCCACTTCTATATGAACTTCTATGTGTATCAGTACGCCACCGGCTTTTCCGCGGCAATCGCCCTGTCCCAGCGCATCCTAAAAGAGGGCGCCCCCGCGGTGCAGGATTACCTGGGCTTCCTCTCCGGCGGCTGCTCCACCGACCCCGTGTCCTTGCTGAAAGGCGCTGGCGTGGACATGAGCACCCCTGCCCCGGTGCGGGACGCCCTGCAGCTGTTTGAAAGCCTCATCGGCGAGATGGAAACCCTGATGGCAGAGTAAGCCAAAATACCCCTGTTTGCATTTTTCTTCGAGCAATATTGCAAAACCACTTGACCTTTTATCGGATATTTGCTACAATAAACAGGCTTTCGCATATGTGTCCTGGAAGGAAGGACGGTCCTATCCTGCAAGAAGGTGTGGGCTTTCTTGTTCTGCCAAGACCAAATAATCACAAACGTGAGGAAAGAAGGAAAACAGCGATGAAAACCAAGAAGATTGCGTCCCTGCTGCTGGCAGGGCTCCTGGCTTTGTCGGTGGCCGCCTGCGGACAGCAGCCTGTTACCAACAACGACCAGGGTTCCTCCTCAGAGGTGACCTCTGAGTCTCAGAGCTCCACGAGCTCTGATGCCGAAGCTGGCCAGACCGGCGAAAAGCCCACTGAGCCTACCGGCCAGATGGTCATCGGCTCCATCACCCAGCTGGAGAACGAGTTCTACGACACCAACTATTCTTCCGCCGAGACCAACTACAACCTGTACGACCTGCTCCACGGCGGCGCCCAGGCTGTTGTCTACACCAAGGAAGGCGAGTTCCAGTACAACGACACCGTCGTGGCCTCTCACGAGGAGACTGAGAACGAGGACGGCACCAAGACCTTCACCGTCACCATTAAGGACGGCCTGGTCTGGAGCGATGGCACCCCCATCACCGCCAAGGACTACGTCTTCGCCGTGCTGCTGGAGAGCAGCGACGAGATGGCTGGCGTGGACCAGTACCCCTCCAACGTTGGCTACTCCTATGTGGGCTATGACGAGTGGTTCGCCGGCACCGCCGACACCTTCGCTGGTGTGCATCTGGTGGATGACATGACCTACTCCCTCACCGTGAAGGCTGAGGAGCTGCCCTACCACTACGACATCACCTACGCCAGCGTCCGTCCCCGTCCCCTCCATGTCATCGCCCCTGACTGCGATGTGGTGGATACCGAGAACGGCGCCCAGATCACCGGCGAGTTCACCACCGAGCTGCTGAGCGAGACCATCAACAACACCGAGACTGGCTACCGCTACAATCCCCAGGTTACCTGCGGCCCCTACCTGTTCGACAGCTTCGACCAGGCCAGCCAGCAGGCTACCCTGAAGGTCAACCCCAACTACATGGGTGACTACCGCGGTGTGAAACCTGTTATCGAGACCCTGATTATCAAGACTGTTTCCTCCGATACCATGATGAACGAGCTGGAAGCCGGCACCGTTGACCTGCTGTACAGCTCCAGCGGCGGCGACACCATCAACGCCGGCCTGGACCTGGTGGAAGAGGGCGCTGCCAACCAGGTTTCCTACATGCGTAACGGCTATGGTAAGATTCAGTTCGACTGCAGCGTGTTCCCCACCGATTCTGAGAAGGTCCGCCAGGCTATCGCTTACTGCCTGGACCGCGGCGAGTTCGCCCGTCAGTACACCGGCGGCTACGGCTCCGTGGTGCATTCCTTCTACGGCCTGGCCCAGTGGGAGTATCAGGAGTCCGCTGACTGGATTAACGAGAACCTGAACACCTACGACATGAACGTGGAAGCCGCTATCGCTCTGCTGGAAGAGGATGGCTGGACCCTCAATGCCGACGGCACTCCCTACTCCGGCTCCGGCGTCCGCTACAAGGACGTGGACGGCGAGCTGAAGCCCCTGGTTATCGAGTGGTGCAACTCCGAGGGCAACCCCGTTTCCGAGCTGCTGGCCACCATGCTGCCTGAGACCATGGAAGCCGCTGGCATGCAGCTGAACGCCACCACCACCGACTTTGCTACCCTGCTGTCTGGCCTGGAGCATGCCGGTGATACCCAGTACAACATGTACAACCTGGCCACTGGCTTTGCTACCGCCAACTCCCCCTGGTACTACTTCTCCAGCGACCCCGCCTGGATGGGCAGCTACAACACCAACTGGATTGACGACCAGGAGCTCAGCGATGCCGCTACCGCTCTGAAGAGCATCCCCTATGAGGACCACGATGGCTGGCTGTCCGCTTGGCAGAACTTCATCAAGGTTTGGAACGAGAAGCTGCCCGATGTCCCCCTGTACTCCGACCAGTACTACGATTTCATCTCCACCCGCGTGCAGGGTTGGGATAACAACGCTACTTGGGGCTGGCAGAACGCTGTTCTGGATGCTTGGGTCACCGAGTAATTTTTAACCTGTGGGTTTCAAAATGATGAGCTTTTGAGAGTCCGGCGGGCCCCGTCTGGGGGTTCGCCGGTTCTTTCTAAACAAACCTAATTTTTGAAATGGGGGGATACAAGTGGGAAAAGGCAGATATCTGCTGAAGAGATTTATCTATATCATCTTCGTTTTCTTCATAATTTCCATCTTGATGTTCTTTATCTATAAATTGATGCCCGGCGACCCTGTCACCATGATGCTGGGCGACGTGAAAACCAGCATGAAGCCCGATGCGTACCAGCAGCTGTACGACCAGACCAGGGAAGAGTTGGGTTTAAACGGCCCCTTGGTGGTGCAGTATTTCCGCTGGATTGGCAACATGCTCACCGGCAACTTCGGCTACTCCACCCAGTATAAGACCGACGTTATCAACATGATCGGCACGCCCATGCTCAACACCGTGATGCTCAACCTGGTGTCCATGCTGGTCACCTTCCTCATCGCGGTGCCGCTGGGCATCGCCACCGCCGTGCGCCGCAACACCGTGTTTGACAAGGCGGTGCAGGTGGTCACCATTGTGGGCTACAGCCTTCCCAGCTTTATCATCGCCTTGCTGGCCATTTTCGCCTTCGCGGTGAAGATTCCCATCTTCCCCATCAGCGGCGTGCGCACAGCGGGCTTTGAGGGCAACAGCTTCCAAATGGCCCTGGATACCTTGTGGCACATGGCGCTGCCTGTTATCGTCATGTCCATCTCGGGCATTGGCAGCATCACCCGGTATGTCCGCGCCGCCATGATTGACGTGCTGCGCATGGACTACATCAAGACCGCCCGGTCCAAGGGCCTGCGGGAAAAGGTGGTCATCTATGTCCACGCCTTCCGCAACGCCTTGATTCCCGTGGTCACCATCGCCACCGCCTGGGTGGTTTCCCTGTTCGGCGGCTCCATCGTCATCGAGAACGTGTTCCTGTGGCCCGGCCTTGGCCAGACCCTTATCAACGGCCTGATGCAGCGTGACTTCTCCGTGGTGCTGACCATGCAGATGTTCTACGTGGTGCTGTCCCTGGCGGGCAACGTCATCATGGACATCGCCTACACCATCGTGGACCCGCGCGTCCGGCTAGAAAACTGAGAGGAGGTCACCCAATGGCAAAGAAAGGTTTATTTGGCAAGCGGAAGTCCACCGCTGCCGCCGCTGCCCAGCGCATGGTGCTAGGCGGCCTTCCCCAGGAAGAAGAGGAATTGATGCAAAGCCCTGCCCGCATGGTGCTGCAGAGCTTTGTGCATGATAAGGTGGCCATGACGGGCCTCATCCTGTTTTTGATTATTTTCCTGTGCTGTATCATCCTGCCCTTCTTCTATCCCATCCAGCTCTCTTACCAGGACGTGACCCAGTCCAACGTGGCCCCTGGCTTCGGGATGCTCAGCGTCCCTTCCCAGCTCCAGGGCAACGCCCAGATGGTGTCCTCTGGCAGCACCTTCTCCGTGGGCATTGATAAGGACGGCAACGTGTACGAGTGGGGCACCTTCCCCACGGAAAAGCTAAAGAACATCCCCTCCTCCTCGGAGATGGGCAAGCTGACCCAAATCTCCGCCGGCCTGGACCACGTCCTGGCTGTCAACGAGGAAGGCCAGCTGTTCACCTGGGGCAACGACCGCATGGGCTTGAATATCCTGCCCGTGGAGCTTCAGGCTTCTCCCCAGCCCATCAAGCAGATTTCCGCCGGCTACCAGATTTCCCTGGCCCTGACGGAGAGCGGCCGCCTCTACAACTGGGGCAGCGCCTACCTGCTCAACGTCAGCGTCCCCAGCGAGGTGCAGGGCAACATCGCCAAGTTTGACGACAACACCAACATCGTTATGGCGCTAACCAACGATGGGGAAGTGGTGCCCCTTTCCACCACCACCTCTGTGTTCACCAACATCCCCGAGGAGATCCAGGGCAACGTGGTGGACATCGCCCTCACCGACGAAAGCGCCGCCGCCCTGACCAACGACGGCCAGGTCCACGTGTGGGGCAACAATGTCAAGGGCACCTTGAACCTCCCTGAGGAAATCCAGGGCCATGTCACCGCCATTTCCGCGGGCCGCTATCATTACACCGTTATTTTGGATGATGGCTCCGTGGTCACCTGGGGCGACAACAACTTCGGCCAGACCAAGGTCCCCAACTTTAACGGCACCGTGGCTTCCGTGTCCTCCGGCTACTACAGCAGCTACGCCATCACAGAGGATGGCCAGGTGAAGGGCTGGGGCCTGGATGGCTACCTGATGGGCACCGACGGCTTTGGCCGCGACGTGTTCCGCCGTTTGATTGTGGGCGGCCGCATGACCATGACCGTGGGCGCTATCGCTGTTATCATCTCCACCTTCATCGGTGTGATTGTGGGCGGCGTCTCTGGCTACAAGGGCGGCAAGCTGGACAACCTGCTGATGCGCTTGACCGAGATTGTCTCCTCCATCCCCTTCCTTCCCTTCTGTATTATCCTGTCCAGTATTTTGGGCAACAGTATTTCCGAGCTGCAGCGTATCATCTTGATTATGTTCATCTTGGGCTTCCTCTCCTGGCCCGGCATCGCCCGCCTGGTGCGCGGCAGCGTGCTGGCCGAGCGCGAGCAGGAGTTCGTCACCGCGGCCAAGGCTTTGGGCGTCAAGGAGTTCGGCATCATCTTCCGCCACATCCTGCCCAACATCATCACGGTGATTATCGTCAACGCCACCTTGGATTTCGCCACCTGCATGCTGACGGAATCCTCCCTGTCCTTCATCGGCTTCGGTGTCAGCGAGCCCAACGCCACATGGGGCAACATGCTCAACGGCGCCCAGAACGGCCAGGTTATCGAGAACTATTGGTGGCGGTGGGTGTTCCCGTCCTTGGCGCTGGGCATCTGCACCATCAGCATCAACTGCGTGGGCGATGGCTTGCGTGACGCCATCGACCCCAAATCGAAAGAGAGGTGAGCCCTGTGAGTTTGCTGGAAGTGAAGAACCTTCACACCTATTTCAAAACGAAAAAGGGCATCGTCAAGGCTGTAAACGACGTGACCTATTCCCTGGACGCCGGCAAGACTCTGGGCATTGTGGGCGAGTCCGGCTCTGGCAAGAGCGTTTCCGCCATGAGCATCATCAAGCTGCTGGACGGCAACGGCTATATCGAGAGCGGCGAAATCACCTTTGACGGCAAGGACATCCGCAACTGCACCGAGAAGGAGATGTACCACATCCGCGGCAACGAGATTTCCGTCATCTTCCAGGAGCCCATGACCTCCTTAAACCCGGTGTTCACCGTGGAGCGCCAGATTGGCGAGACACTGCAAATCCACCAGAACATGAGCAAGAAAGAGGCCCGGGCAAAGGCCGTTGGCCTGCTGGCCGATGTGAAGATCCCCAACCCCGAGCGGGTGGCCAAGCAGTACCCGTTCCAGCTTTCCGGCGGCATGCGCCAGCGCGTGATGATTGCCATGGCTTTGGCCTGCAAGCCCAAGCTGCTCATCGCCGACGAGCCCACCACCGCCCTGGACGTGACCATCCAGGCCCAGATTCTTAAGCTGATGAACGACCTGAAGCGGGAGATGGGCACCTCTATCCTGTTCATCACCCACGACCTGGGCGTCATCCACGAGATGGCCGACGAGGTGGCCGTGATGTACTGTGGGCAGATTGTGGAAAAGGCTCCGGCCCGTACCATCTTCCACGACGGCACCTATTCCCATCCCTACACCGAGGGGCTGATGACTTCCATCCCCCAGCTGAACACCCCCAAGGGCGAGAAGCTGGACGCCATCCCCGGCTCGGTGCCCAACCCGCTGTATCTGCCCCAGGGCTGCAAGTTTGCCCCCCGGTGCAAATACTGCACCCAAAAGTGCCAGGAGGCGGAGCCCACCCTTCACGAGGTGGAGCCCGGCCATGTGGTACGTTGCTTTTATCCGGAAAAGGCGGTGAGAAAAGAACATGGAGAATGAGAACAAGGAGCTGAACACCATCGAGGCGGAAAGCCAGGACAGCGCCCAGCCAGTGGTGGACGGGAAGAAGGTGCTGCTGCGCCTGCGGGACGTGAAGCAGTACTTCCCCGTGAAGAAGACGAAGCTGCGGGAAAAGCAGCGCTATGTCCGCGCCAACGACGGCATCTCCCTGGATATTTTCGAAGGGGAGACTTTGGGCCTGGTGGGCGAGTCCGGCTGCGGCAAGTCCACGCTGGGCCGCACCATTTTGCAGCTGTACCCCCAGAGCCACGGCGACATCCTCTACTATAAAGATGGCAAGGCCATCGATTTGAAGAAGCTCTCCTACGAGGAGATGCGCGTGCTGCGCAAAGATTTGCAGCTGATTTTCCAGGACCCCTATTCCTCCCTGAACCCCCGCATTACCGTGGGACAGATTATCGGCGAGGGTCTTACCTCCCACGGCATCTTCAAGCGGGGCGACCCCGCCATGAAGGAGTACATCATGAAGGTGATGGAGGACTGCGGCCTGGCCAGCTATATGTTCAACCGCTATCCCCACCAGTTCTCCGGCGGCCAGCGCCAGCGCATCGGCATTGCCCGCAGCCTGGCCCTCAGCCCCAAGTTCGTGGTGTGCGACGAGGCCGTTTCCGCCCTGGACGTGTCCATCCAGTCCCAGATTTTGAACCTGCTCTCCGAGCTGCGTGAAAAGGCGGGCCTGACTTACCTGTTCATCACCCACGACCTCAGCGTGGTGAAGTACATCAGCGACCGCATCTGCGTGATGTACCTGGGCAACATGGTGGAGCTCTCCGAGTCTGAGGAGCTGTTCAAGCACACCTACCACCCCTACACCGAGGCGCTGCTCTCCGCCATCCCCACCACCGAGGAGGACAACGGCGGCCGGGAGCGCATCCTGCTGGAGGGTGACATCCCCAGCCCGGTGAATCCGCCCAGCGGCTGCAAGTTCCACACCCGCTGCCGTTATTGCCAGGAAAAGTGCAAGAACGAGGTTCCCGAATGGCGGGATATGGGCAACCACCACTATGTGGCCTGCCACTTCCCCCTAAAGCAGAAGGACTGAGGCCATGTTTTTCCGAAAAAAGCTCAACCGGGTGCTCCATGTCAAAGAGGCGGAGGAACGCTTCGAAAAGGACATTGAAAAGACCCCCCTGGAAAAAAAGGACCGCCTAGCCATGGTCCTGGCCGCCCTGATCGTGTTTGTCCCGGCGGTTTTGCTGGTGGTGCTGGTCTTTGCCCTGGTGCTGTATTTCTTCTTTTTCCGATTCCTATAACAAACTGAAAAGCCCCCGGAAGCGGCTGCGCGCTGTGTTCCGGGGGCTTTTTGCGTCTTGCTTTAGTTGCCTTTGCACTGGTGCTCCAGGGCCGCGTGGACTTGGGGCAGCTCCTGCTGGTCGCACAGCAGCACCACCACGTCGCCGGCCTCCAGCACCGTGCCGCCGTGGGGGAGAAGCTCCTCCCCGTGGCGCTTGATGGACACCACCAAAGAGCGTCCAGGCCAGGCCAGCTCCTGAATGGCCTTGCCGCAGGCAGGGGCGCCCACGCTCACCGGGGATTCCAGCAGCAGCTTTTCCCCGGAGGGGGCGGGGGAGGCCTTTCCCTTTTTCAGCAGCCGGGCCAGGAGCATGTCGTACACCGGCGGGGCGTGGAGCAAATCCGCCACCACATAGGCCGCCAAGGAGACGAGAGACAGCGTCAGCAGGTGGGAGAAGCTGCCGGTCATCTCGCTGATGAGCACAATGCCCGTCACCGGCGCCCGCACAATGGCCGCGAACAGCCCCGCCATGCCCAAAATGACGAAGTTCCCCGTGGCGGTGTCCAGGCCCAGCAGATGGGCGCCCTGGCTGAAGGAGCTGCCCACCACGGCCCCCAGCACCAGCAGGGGCAGGAAGATGCCGCCGGGCACCCCGGCACCAAAGCTGGCCATGGAGAAGAGGAACTTCACCGCGAACAGCACCAGCAGCCCTTGAAGCGCCTGGTCCTGGGAGACGGCCTCCACCAAGTTGTGGCCGCCGCCCAGCACCGCCGGGTACACCACCAGCAGCACCCCCGCCAGCAAAAAGGGGAGGACCGCACGCACGTAGGCCCAGGGGATTTTGGCGTACAAATCCTGGGCCTTGGCCACGCAGAAGTTGTAAAACACCCCCACCAGCCCCAGCAGGGCCCCCAGCAGCAGCACCATCCAGTAGTGGGCCAGGGGCATCATGGAGAGCTCTGGAAAGCTGAATACCGGCCCCAGCCCAAAGAGGGTGCGGGAGATGAAATCCGCCGTGATGGAGGCGGACATGGTGGACAGCAGCACGTCGGTGGAGAAGTCCTTGTGCAGCTCCTCCAGGGAGAACAGCACCCCCGCCAGGGGCGCGTTAAAGGCCGCGGAGAGGCCGGCGCTGGCGCCGCAGGTCAGCAGCATCCGCTCCTCGGTCACGTCCCGGCGGCACAGGCGGGAAACGCCTTTCCCCGCCATGGCCCCCAGCTGGATGGAGGGCCCCTCCCGCCCCAGGGAGAGCCCCGCCCCAATGGTCAGCAGCCCGCCCACAAACTTGGCCAGCAGCACCCGCCACCAGGTCTGGGAGAGATGGCCCTGCAGCTCCCCCTCCACCTGGGGGATGCCCGAGCCGCTGATAAGGGGCTCCCACCGCAGCAGCAGCGTCACCAAAGCGGCCAGCACCAGCAGCGCCACGAGCCACAGGGGCAGCAGCCAAGGCCGCCCGGTGAGTAGATCCCCCAAAGCCTGGCGCAGCGCGTCCCCCTGGGACAGCAGCAGCCGGAACAGCACTGTCACCAGCCCGGCCGCCGCCCCCACGGCGATGCCTTCCCACACCAACGAATACCGAAAGCCCCGCGCCCGCTGAATCAGCCGGGCGGTGGCTGTTTTACCCTGCCTCATGGCAGCCACCCCGTTTCTTGCTTTTTCCCTGCTATTATAGCACGGCGCGGCGGGATGGGGAAGTGGACGCAACAAGAAAGAGGGCCCAGCGGCCCTTCTTTTTTTATGGGTTTTCCTGTGGGCTGCCCTCTGCCCGGTGAGCGCGCAGGTAGTCGCTGGGGGAGACGCCCATCACCCGCTTAAAGGCCCGGCGGAAGGAGGCGTCGCTGGCGTAGCCTGTCTGCTCCGCGATGGCCTTTACGGTTAAGCCGCCCCGCTGGAGCAAGGCGCAGGCCGCCTCCATCCGGGCCTTTTCCAGCAAATCAGAGAAGGAGAGCCCCAGCTGCTCGTGAATAAACCGGTTTAACGAGGACTCGCTGCAGCCCAGCTCCTCGCACAGGGGGTAAATCATCAAATCGGCGTCGCCGTAGTGCTCCTTGATAAAGGCCAGCACCGCCTGCTTTTTCTCCTCCTGGGCCTGCTGCGCCTGGATGCCCAACGAGCGCTGGGTGGCCTCTTGAAGCTGGGAGAGATAGGCCCGCAGCTCTTGGGGGGAGTTCAGTGTCTCATGGTGGATGGCACCCTTCTCCAGCTGGAAGCGGGAGAGGCTGCGCAAGGCGCTGTTCTGCACCGCCGTGAAGAAGCTTTTCTGCATCCCGTCGGAGAGCTGCAGCTTGCGCAGGTTCTGCTCGAACAGCTCGTCCAAAAAGGCCTGCAGTTCCTCCTGGGTGCCGTATTGCAGCAGCTGGGCTAAGCGCAATTCCTGGTCCATGGTGTAGCGGTAAATCTGCTGGAAGGCCGGCAGATCCTGGGTGGTGTAGACGAACTTTCCGCTGTCCTTCACCACCCGCAGCGCCAGGTCCTTGCACTGCTGATAGCCCACCTGCACGTTTTCCGCCAGACGCATGGCCTCGCTGAGGAAGAAATCCAGGTGCCAGCCGGTGTCCTTCTCAATCTGCTTGCCCAGCCCCTCCAGCCGCAGGGAAAGCTCCCCGCAGAACTGGGAGGCGGCTTCCTCCTGGCCAAACACAGCCAGGAACACCAGGTTGCTCTTGTCAATCACCAAGGGGTGTACGCTTTTGCCCTCCTCGGGGAACAGCTGGCTCAGCAGGGCCCACAGGGAGCTCTTGGTGAAAAAGGCGCTTTGCTTGCTGTTGTCCAGGCCGTGTACGTGCAGGTACCCCGTGACAAACTGGGTGCCCGCCAGGCGGATGGAACTGTTATCCAAGTCCCGTTGGAAGGCCGCTGTGTCGATGCCCTCCCCCAGGAACAGCCTCCACAGCACCTCCCGGTCGGTTTTGCTGCCAATGTCCTTTTCCTTTTCATGGTAGGCTAGGTTGGAGGCCACCAAGGCGCTGACGGCGTTTTCGATAAACTGGAAGTCGTCCTCCGGGTCAAAGCGGCCGTGGTCGTAGACGGTGGTCAAAGAGCGGATAATCAGCTTTAAGGGCTTGGAGTTTTTCTTGGTGAGCAAATAGCACAGCAGCAGCCCCAGCAGGCTGGTGGCCTGGCCGCTGCTTTGGGCGGAGATAATCCTGGCCGAGGAGCTGTACACAAACAGCGTCAGCAGCAGGGGGACGGAAAACACCAGAAAATAGGACAGGAAATATTTAAAGAACAGCCCTCCCCGCAGCGTTTTAAAAAATCCTGTTTTGCCCTTCATTGCTGTATTCCTCCACTTGTTTCGTTTTTCCAGCAGGGAACCCTGCTGCTGAAAAGCGGCCAGTCCCGCTTTTCAAATCAGTATGGCCTGAAAAGCGTTTCCGGCATATCCTACAGAAGAAGCCGTTTATTCGGCGCAAATTTGCGCTTTCTTCCTTGTAAGTATAAAGGATTGGTATGAAAAAAACAAGCCGCGTACCCCTGGCACGCTCCCTTCCGGCGGGAATCGTATGACGGTTTTCAAAATTGTATGGGGTATTTTCCTGGCGAAAGAGACAAAAAACACGCTGAAAAGTAGGATTGTCTGTTTATTTTTGCTGTGGCAGCGTCTATGATGGAACCAGCGAAGGGAGCTGCCCCCACGGTGGGCAGAGCCGAAAGAGAATCGTTTCATGTTTTCCGGCGGCGCCTCCCCTTGCCAGAGCTACACAAAAGTGAGGAGGAAGGACATGTTAAAAGCAAAGAGCGTCCGGGGTAAGACAGGCGCCTCTCCCAAGCGGGGCCTTGCCCAGTGCTTTGTCAACAACTGGGACCTGTACGCCATGCTGCTGCTGCCCATCGTGTACATCGTCATCTTCAAGTATGTGCCCATGGCCGGCGTGCAGATGGCGTTCCGGGACTACAGCGTGTTTAAAGGGATGTGGGACAGCCCCTGGGTGGGCCTGGAGCACTTTAAGACCTTTTTCAGCTCCAGCGAGTTTGGCAAGCTGCTCACCAACACCCTGACCTAAAGGCGTGATGATTGGCTCGGTAAAGGGATAAAATGTTCTGATGTTTTTGGCTCTGTCAAGGCGGGCGCCGTATAAAGGCCGCCCGGCTTGATACTATAAAAAGTATGAAAGGAAGTAAAGAACATGAAACGAGCACTCAAGACTTTGCTGTGTGGGCTGTTGGCGTCACTGCTTTTGGCAGGCTGCACTCAGTCCGGAGGCGGCACCAGCTCCACCGGAGGCAGCGGAGAAAGCTCCACCTCCAATTCCTCCGCTACATCTGGGGATGTTGCCTACGATGAAAACGGCGTGTCTCCCGAGGGGACTTTCCCCATTGTGGAGGAGCCCATCACCTTGACTGTTATGTTTCCCTCCCAGACAGCCATCCCTGACATCGCTGAGAACAGCTTTACAAAGGAATATGAAGAATTGACTGGTATTCATATTGAATGGCAAGAGGTGCCTTCTGATAGCTTAGCGGACCGCGTCAACATATCACTTTCCTCTGGTGATATGCCCGATATTTATTTAAGTTGTGCAATTAGTCTCTCACAGCAGCAGGCCTATGGGGCTCAAGGCGCTTTTGTTGCTTTAAATGACTATATCGAACAATATGGTGAAGTATTTCAAAAAATAGAAGAAAATGTTCCTGGTGTCACCGAGACCCTTACGATGAGTGACGGCAACATTTACGCCCTTCCCTACATCGAGAAGTGCGTCCACTGCGAAGGCTCCAGCAAGCTGTGGGTCAACCAGAAGTGGCTGGATGCCCTGAACATGGAAGCTCCCACCGCGTTGGATGAGTTCGAGGACATGCTCCGCCGTTTCAAGGAAGAGGATCCCAATGGGAACGGCGAGGCTGACGAAATCCCCCTGCTGACCTATGAGGGCGGTTGGCACTCCAATGCGATGAGCGGATGGCTGACCAATCCCTTCGTCTACACCTCTCCCGATAACAATTATGTCTATCTGGATGGCGATGAGATCAAGCTGTCTTACATGCAGGACGGTTGGAAGGAAGCCATGATCTGGCTGAACAAGCTTTACGAGGAAGGCTTGTATTACGACCAAAGCTTGGTCATCAACTACGACCAGGCCCGCCAGCTGTGCGCGGCTGACGGTACTACTGAGGACGTTGGATGCTTTACTGGCGGTACCCCCGACCTGCCCGGTGCGGATGTTTCTCAGTGGGGACCTTATGTAGCTTTGGCGCCCATCGAGGGCCCCAATGGCCGTGTCGCCACCTGGATGCCTTACAGCCAGATTACTCCCACGGCTTTTGTTATCACTTCCGCCTGTGAAAACCCTGCCGCAGCTTTCCGCTGGGGCGTGGAGCAGTACAACAAAGACATCAACTACCGCAAGACCTTTGGCGTAGAGGGCGAAAACTGGAAGTATGTTACTCCTGGTGAAGATGATGTTCCTGCCGATGCAGCTGATTTCAACACTGGTGACCCTGCTGAAATCGCTCCTTTCATTGATGGTGTTGGCTGGGGTGATGAACAGGATTACTGCTGGCGTGGCTTGGGCCTGCGTTGCGACACGGGCGATTACAAAGACCTCCGTTACGCCCAGGTACAAAGCGGCGATTATGACACCAACATGGAGCACCGCTTGTCTGTAGATACGCAGGAACAAATGGAGCCTTATTATCCCGATATGGAAATCTGTGTTCCCACTCTTGT
>UMIY01017935.1_pt1 | contig 17062 bp, 17 predicted proteins | sample 1965921 | NCBI WGS metagenome assembly UMIY01 (sample SAMEA4836134, study PRJEB28245) | human gut metagenome | biome: gut microbiome; material: fecal sample | place: Denmark | collected 2008
GCCGCCGTCGCGCTCGTCGCCGTGTCGGCCCTCGTCCTCCTGGGCACGAGCTGGCTCGGCCCCTTCGCCCCCGACGACGCCCCGGCGCCCGTGGTGCAGCCGCCCTCGGACGGCAGCATCCCGCCGCTCGAGGCGGACGACGAGGAGCAGCAGCAGGAGGAGGAAGAGGACGAGACGCTCCCGGAGGGCGCCCCCGAGGTCCGTGACGCCCTCGGGGACTACTCCTGGGAGGAGCTCGCCCAGATCGCCGCGCTTGTCGCCGACGCGCCCTCCGACGACGAGGGCGTCAGCATCGCCGCTGACTACAACCTCTGCGACGCCGACGGCAGGATCGACGAGACGCAGACCAAGGACCTCGAGCTGTCGAACGGCACCACGGTGCCCGTTGCCGTCGCGGGCATCCGCAGCGACGAGCGCTCCGACGGCTCGGGCGTCGCGGGCCTCACGCTCGTGACGCGCGCGTCCCTGGGCAAGCAGGCCTACAACCCCGAGGGAGGGTCCATCTCCTGGGAGGGCGCCCCGCTGCGCTCCTGGCTCAACCAGAGCGTCGCCGCCGAGCTGCCCGAGGGCCTCGCCGACCTCATCGTCCCCGTGACCAAGCTCAGCAACGACCCCACGGGCGGCCAGTGCGAGACCTCTGACTCGCTGTGGCTGCTGTCCTACTCGGAGCTCTGCGGCACGCCCCCCAACGGCCGCGCCGCGGAGGGGGCACAGTACCGCACCTTCTTCGACCAGGGCGTCAACGGCCTGGCGACGTCTGCGCTCGCCCTCGCCGACGACTACTGGTGGCTGCGCGGCGCCTCGTCCGACGGGAGCTACCAGATGACGGTGACGCCCGAGGGCGACCCCAACTACGCGCGCAACCCCGTCTACGAGTTCGACGTCATCGCGGGCTTCTGCCTCTAGCGCCGCGCGCCGGCGCCGGGTCGGTCCCCGGCGCGCGGCCCGCCCCTATCCGAGGAGTGCCGTCACGTCCCCGAGCACGCTCTCAAAGCTCACGCCGCGCACCTGGTAGTCGGGCTGCTCGGGCGTGATCTGCATGGCGTGGCGCACCAGCTCGCTCGCAAAGCTCACGGCGGAGAGCAGGTCGCGACCCGTGTAGATCGCCGCGACCAGGCCCGACGCGAAGAGGTCGCCGGTGCCGTGCAGCATGTACGGGAGAAGCTCGCCGCTGACCTCCTCCGGCACGCCGTCGCCGCCGGCCACCGCCACGTAGTTGCGGATGGTCCTCTCGCCCGCGTGGACGACGCCCTTGAGGACCACCGACTTGGCGCCCTGCCCCAGCAGCGCGTCGGTGATGCGCCGCACGTAGGCCTCGTCCACGTCCTGGCTCTCGTAGGGGATGCCGGTGAGGATCGAGGCCTCGGTCAGGTTGGGCGTGAGCACGTCGGCGCCGTCCACCAGGCCCTTCATCGCCTCGCACATCTCGTCGGTGTAGGTGGGGTACTTGGAGCCGCCGTCGCCCATCACCGGGTCGACCAGGCGCAGGGCGTTCGGGTACTCGCGGTAGAGGCGCAGGATCGCGTCGACCTGCTCGGCCGAGCCCAGGAACCCGGAGTACACGCCGTCGAGCCCGATGCCCTCGTCGCGCCAGGCGTCGAGGTAGTCACCAAGCATGGGAGTGGTGTCGTGCATGTAGAACCGGGGGAAGCGCGTGTGGGCCGAGAAGAGCGACGTGGGCACGGGGCACACGTCGATTCCGGCGGCAGACAGCACCGGGATGGCGATGCCGAGCGAGCACTTGCCGTAGCCGCACAGGTCGTGGACGGCCGCGACGCGCGGCAGGTAGCCGCCCTCGCGCTGGTAGAGGCACAGACTGCTGGCGTTGTTCATGGGATTCTCCTTTGTCCGCGGACTGATGGACCAGCGTACAAGTCGCAAGCATAGACCTCTTTTGCGTCGCGTATACTAGGAAAGCGCATGAATTAACAAGGGAGGAGCAACATGGCCGACCAGCCGCTCGTGGGAATCATCATGGGTTCCAAGTCTGACCTGCCCACCATGGAGGCGTGCACCAAGCAGCTCGAGGAGCTGGGCGTTCCGTACGAGCTGGTCATCGCCAGCGCGCACCGCAACCCCGACAAGGTCCACGAGTGGGCGGGCACCGCGGCCGAGCGCGGCCTGCGCGTGATCATCGCCGCCGCCGGCAAGGCCGCCCACCTCGGCGGTGTCGTGGCGGCGTTCACGCCGCTCCCCATCATCGGCGTGCCCATGAAGACCTCCGACCTCGGCGGGATGGACTCGCTGCTCTCCATGGTGCAGATGCCCTCGGGCGTCCCGGTGGCCTGCGTCGCGATCAACGGCGCGAAGAACGCCGCCATCTACGCCACGCAGATCCTCGGGGCCACCATGCCGGAGTACCGCGACAAGATCGTGGAGTTCAAGCGCCAGATGGCCGAGGCGTAGCCCCGCGGCTCGCCTGGCCCGAGGGAGGGGCGATGGCATCGCACTTCAGGCAACCGGAGGACGGCCCGGAGCGGCGACGCGTGGGCGGCAACCCGCGCACGCGCCTCACCACCCGCAGGGGCGGCGACGAGTCCTACCACGCGCCGGAGGGCAACCCCCACGCGGCGGACACCCCCCACAGCTCGGCGGCCCACTACATCCCCGTGGTGTCCGGCGAGCCGGTCGACCGCCGGCGCAGGCGCTCCCACTTCGCCGAGACCGACCCGTACGACCTCTCCGGCCGTCGGAGCCGCGACCCCAGGAAGCGCGCGGGGCGAATCGTCTCGGTCGTCTTGTTCGTGGTGGGCTTCGCGCTCATCGCCACGGCCGCGGGGATTTGGATCTACAACCAGTGGCGCTACCACCAGCAGGACGTCATCAACGAGGAGCTGGCCACCTACGCCGACGTCTCCGACAACGGCACCACGCCCCCGCAGGTTGACTGGGAGGGCCTGAAGGCCGTCAACGACGAGGTCGTGGGCTGGGTGCAGATTCCCGGCACCGTGGTGAACTTCCCCGTCTACCAGGCATCTGACAACGAGAAGTACCTCTCCCTCGGCGGAGACGGGCAGTCGTCGCTCGGCGGCGCCATCTTCATGGACTACGAGAACACCGCGCCGGGCATGGTCGACGGGCAGAGCCTCATCTACGGCCACCACCTGCGCAACGGCTCCATGTTCAAGGCCGTCTCGGACATGGTCGACCAGGGGATGTTCGACGGCGTCTCCACGGTCTGGTACGTGACGGAGGAGGCGACCTACGAGCTCACCCCGCTGCTGATCTACCAGACCGACGCGAGCGACGAGAACGCGCGCCGGTTCGTGTTTGAGTCCGACGACGAGCTGCGCGCCTACCTGAGCGACCTTCTCGGCCGCGCGGTGGCGGAGGGCCCCGAGGCGGAGGCGATCATCGCGCAGACGAGCCACGTCCTGACGCTGTGCACCTGCAACTACGACTACGGGGACGACGGCCGCACGCTGCTCGTGTGCGCCCCCAAGATCGAGGCGGCCTCGGAGGGGGCCGAGTGACGCCCGGCGGCCGCGCCGTCGGCGCCAGCGCGCAGAGAGGAACCGGATGAGCGAGAACCTCCACGAGGAGTGCGGCGTCTTCGGCGTGTGGGCGCCCGGTCGCGACGTTGCCAGGATCACCTACTTTGCGCTTCGGGCCCTGCAGCACCGCGGCCAGGAGTCCGCGGGCATCGCCGTGGGCAACGGCCACACGGTGCTGGTGCGCAAGGACCTGGGCCTGGTGGCGCAGGTCTTCTCCGACGCCGACCTCTCTGCCATGCCGGGCAAGGTGGCCTGCGGGCACTGCCGCTACGGCACGGCGGGGGCAAAGGGCTGGGAGTCCGCGCAGCCGCACCTCTCCACGATCAACGACGTGATCATCGCGCTGGCGCACAACGGCACGCTGGTGAACTTCGACGTGCTGCGCCGCGAGCTCATCGAGATGGGCATCCCCTTCCGCTCGAACACAGACTCCGAGGTGGCGGCCAAGCTCATCGGCTACTTCACGCAGCGCGGCGGGCGGCTCCGCTCGGGCATCGCGCACACGATGCGCATGCTGGAGGGCGGCTACGCCATCGTGCTCGTGCGCGAGAACGCGCTCTACGCCTTCCGCGACCCGCACGGCATCCGCCCGCTGGTGCTGGGCCGGCTCGGGGACGACGGCTGGGTCGTGGCGAGCGAGACCTGCGCGCTGGACATCTCCGGCGCCACCTTCGTGCGCGAGATAGAGCCCGGGGAGATCGTGCGCATCTCCGACGACGGGATCCGCTCGGAGCGCGGCTGCCCGGCGGAGGAGCGCGCCAACTGCATCTTCGAGCACGTGTACTTCTCGCGACCCGACTCGGTGGCGCGCGGCTCCAGCTTCTACCTCATGCGCCACAACATGGGCCGGCGCCTCGCGCGCGAGACGCCCGTAGAGGCTGACCTCGTGATCTCCGTGCCGGACTCCGGCACGCCCGCGGCCGAGGGCTTTGCCCAGGAGCTGGGGATTCCCTTCGGGACGGGCCTCATCAAGAACCGCTACGTCGCCCGGACCTTCATCCAGCCCACGCAGGAGCTGCGCCAGATGGGCGTTCGCCTCAAGCTCAACGCCCTGCCGGACGTGGTGCGCGGCAAGCGCCTCGTGATGGTGGACGACTCCATCGTCCGCGGCACCACCAGTCGTCAGATCGTGCGCATGCTCAAGGCCGCCGGGGCGACGGAGGTCCATGTGCGCTCGGCCTCGCCCAAGGTCGTGTGGCCGTGCTTCTACGGCATTGACACCGGCAGCCAGGACCAGCTCATCGCCGCGCGGATGTCGCTCGAGGAGATTCGCGCCCACATCGAGGCCGACTCCGTGGGCTTTCTCTCCATCGAGGGGCTGCTCGACTGCGTGCCGCCCGACGGCTACTGCACGGCGTGCTTCACGGGCTCCTACCCGGTGGAGATACCGCGCGCGTACTGGGAGGAGCGGTTCCTGCCCGGCTTTGAGCCGGACCAGATTCCCGTATAGTGGGGGCGGGCTCCCCGGGGCGCACGGGCGGCGCACGCCGCCGCTCCGCGGCCCCGCCGACACGCCCGCCCGTCTACAGAAAGGACCAAGATGGCCGAGAACACCAAGCACGTGAGCTACGCAGATGCCGGCGTGGACACAGCCGAGGGCGCGCGCGCCGTCGACGCGATCAAGGCGGCGGTGGCGACCACCAGCCGACCGGAGGTCATCGGCGGGCTGGGCGGCTTTGGGTCGTGCTTCTCGGCGGCTGCGCTCAAGGGCATGGAGGATCCGATTCTGGTGTCCGGCACCGACGGCGTGGGGACCAAGCTGGCCATCGCCCAGCTGCTGGACCGTCACGAGACCGTGGGCGAGGACCTCGTCGCCATGTGTGTGGACGACATCGTCCCGATGGGCGCTGAGCCGCTGTTCTTCCTCGACTACGTCGCCATCGGCAAGCTGCGCGCCGAGCACGTGGCGAAGATCGTGGGCGGCATCGCCGAGGGCTGCCGCAAGAGCGGCTGCGCGCTCGTGGGCGGCGAGATGGCCGAGCACCCCGGCGTCATGGCGGAGGACGACTACGACCTCGCTGGCTTCGTGGTGGGCGTCGTGGACCGACCCAAGCTGCTGGGGCCGGAGCTCGTCCGCGAGGGCGACGTCATCTTGGGCCTGCCGAGCTCCGGCATCCACTCCAACGGCTACTCGCTCGTGCGCAAGGTGGCCATCGAGGGGCGCAGCGTCGAGGAGCTGGAGACGCCGCTCGACGAGCTGGGCGGCGAGTCGCTCGCCGACGCCGTGATGCGCCCGACGAGGATCTACGCCGGGCAGCTGCTCGCCGCGCTGCGCGCCGGCGCGCCCGTGCACGCGATGGCGCACATCACCGGCGGCGGCATCACCGAGAACCTCGATCGCGCGATGCCCGAGGGGCTCGACGCGCTGGTCTACCGCGGCGGCGAGGACGGCCCCGCGTGGGACGTGCCGCCCGTGATCTCCTACATGATCCGCGAGGCAGGCCTCACGACCGAGGAGGCGTACCGCACGTTCAACATGGGCGTGGGCATGAGCGTGATCTGCGCGCCCGAGGACGTGGAGCGCGTGCGCGAGCTCCTCGCCGAGCAGGGGCTCGAGTGCTTCGTGATGGGCGAGTGCGTCGCCGGCACCGGAAGGGTGGTCTACGACGATGAGCGCTAGGATCGGGGTTCTCGTGCCCTCCTCCCGCTAAGTCGCGCGGAGTGGACAGAGCCTCCCCGGCTCGACGAGACTCCGGGGCAAACGGCTGTCCACTATTCTGAAAAAAATACCACTCACGACGAAATAAATACCATTAACCTTACCCGCTGATTTCCCAGCACAAACCCTTGGCTAGAGTCTGTCTTGCGGATTCTTTGCGTGACGGAGTCACTACGAGGGGAGAGTGCTATGGAGAAGATCGCGCACGTGAGGATTGACGACCGACTCATCCACGGCCAAATCGTTCATGCGTGGATTACCTCAGTCGGCGCGGGCACCATCGTCGTCGCCGATGACGCGGCGGCCAAAGACGAACTGAGAAAGAGCCTGCTTCGCATGGCAACGCCCAAGGGCGTGAGGCTCAAGGTGCTTCCGGTGGCGAAGGCCGCGAAGCACCTCCTCGATCCGGAGACGGACGTGACGAAGGTCCTGCTCATTCTGCGTGACGTGGAGGGAGCGATCGCGCTTGTGGACGCGGGTGTGGTTCCCGACGAGATCAACGTCGGAAACGTGAGCGCCGCGCCTGGCAAAACCCAGTACTTCAAGTCCGTGTTCCTCGACGAGGAGGACATACGCCGCTTCGAGCAGTTGCGCGAGCGCGGCATCGCGCTCGAGGTGCAGGTGGTCCCGACGGAGCGGAAGGAGGAGCTGTTCCACCTGATTGGCAGGAAGTGACGGCGCCGACGGGCGACACCCGTCGAGGACGCTCATCAAAGTGAGAGGAGAACCATGTCAGTGACAACCGCGCTCCTCGTGGCGCTCTGGGTAACCTGGGGCCTCATCGACGAGCAGACGATCCAGCTTCAGACGACTCGACCCATCATCACCGGTCCCGTGGTGGGGCTCATCTGCGGAGACCTGCAGACCGGACTCATTGTCGGCGCCATGGTCGAGCTCATGTTCCTCGCCACGGTGTTCGTGGGAACGGCGGTTCCGCCCGACCCGACGCTCGCGGCGGGCATCGCGACGGCGCTGGCATGTGCCGCTGGGGGCAATACCGAGCTCGCTGTGGCAACCGCCCTGCCCGTGGCCCTCATCGGGCAGATCGTGACCACGCTCCAGATGACCGTCGTCAACGTCGCGCTCCTTCACATAGCGGACCGCTATACGGCTCGCGGCGACGTTGACTCCATCTGCAAGGTCAACAAGATCGCCCTGCTCTTCAACTTCCTGTTCTACGGTGTGCCCACGTTCCTGGCCGTCTACTTCGGGGCGAGCTACGTCCAGACCATCATCGACGCGATGCCGACCTGGCTCATCGACGGCCTCAATGTCGGTGGCGGCATGATCGGCGCCGTCGGACTCGCCATTCTGCTTCAGTCCATCACCAACAAGAGTCTCTGGCCCTACTTCGTCATCGGGTTCGTGTTCGCCGCCTTCCTCGGCATCAACATGATCGGCGTCGGCCTCGTGGCCGTGGCAGCGGTGTTCCTGCACAACTACTTCACGAGCGCGAGGGACGAGCGACCCGAGCTCGAATACGAGGACGAGGAGGACTAGGCCATGAAGAACACCGACCAGAAGCTCACCAGGCAGGATCTGTGGAAAATCTTCCGTGGGCAGATCTTCATTCGCAGCGCCCTGAACTTCGAGCGACAGCAGTGCATGGGATTCACGACGGCCATGCGCCCCATCATCAACAAGTACTACGAGACTCCTGAGGAGCGGGCTCAGGCCATTGACCGACACATGCAGCTCTTTCTGACCCAGCCGATGGTGTCCGCGATTCCGGTGGGAGTTGCCGCCGCCATGGAGGAGCGCATCGCGACCGAGGGCGACCTCGATCCGAGCTCGGTCAACGAAGTGAAGATCGCACTCATGGGCCCGCTCGCCGCCCTTGGTGACTCGCTTATCAACGGCACCGCGCGGCCCATCGTCGCCGGCATCGCATGCTCGCTTGCCCAGGCGGGGAGCATCATGGGGCCGCTGCTGTTCCTGGCCGTCATGGCCGTCATCACGGTTGGCGTCCGCTACCTCGGCGTGTTCGAGGGGTACCGGCGCGGCGTGTCTCTCGTGACAGACATGCAGAAGTCGGGGCTGATAGACAAGATCGGAGAGCTCGCGTCCGTGGCGGCGTTCGTGGTCATCGGCGGGTTCCCGCCGAGTATCGTCTCTCTCGCCCTGAGCAGCGGCTTGGGCTACGGGAGCGGCGAGGACTTCGTGACGATTCAGTCCGCCCTCGACGGGATGTTCCCGTGCCTGCTGCCGCTCCTGCTGGTTCTCGGGGTGTACACGCTGCTCCGCAGGACCAAGATCTCGCCCGTCGCGCTCATGCTTCTGCTGATGGTCGCCGGTGTCGCGGGCACGGCCGTCGGCCTGTTCTAGTCATGCGAACGATTGCAAGTCGGGAGGGATGGCATGTCTGACACACGCATCATCGATTTTCATGTGCACATGGGCAAGAGCAGCAAGGGAGACTCGTACACGGTCGACGACCTCCTCGCCTCGATGGACAAGTTCGGGATCGAGCGCAGCGGGCTCTCAATCCTGAACGGCGTCGAGACGGGACCCCTGAACGACCGCGTCATGGAGGCGGTGCGCCTTCACCCCGATCGAATCACGGGCTTCGCCTATATCAACCCGCGCGACCCCAAGGCGATCGACGAAGTGAACCGATGCCTCTCGGTCGACGGAATGCGCGGGGTGAAGTTCCACTCGTGGAAGCACGGGTACTTTCCCGACAACAACTCTGCGCTCGACGGGATAATCGACGCAATAGAGCCCTACGGGGTCCCCGTTCTTACTCACACGGGAACGCCACCGCTCTCCCTGCCCCAGCAGTGGGCGATGGTTGCGGAACGTCATCCCAAGGTCACGTTCGTGTTTGCTCACATCGGCTATCTCGACTACGGATACGGCTGCGTGGAGTGCGCGAAAAGGCTCCCAAACGTGTACGTGGACACGGCGGGGCAAGTTGAGATTCAGGTGATGGAGAAGGCCCTCGAGGACCTTGGCCCCGACCGAATCATCTGGGCGACCGACTGGCCGTACAAGTACCCGGGGAGCGAGCTGGTGAAGTTCGAGCCCTACGACCTTTCCGACGAGGACCGGGAGAAGATCTTCCGGACCAACGCGCTCAGGCTCTGGGGACTGCTCTAGCACAACGGCCGGCCCTCGCCTGTCTGGGAGCGGCCGGCCAGCCTATGTTAGGAGGAACACTGATGAGAGACGAGGCACGTGAGTTCTTCTCGATGCGGCCGATCATCGGGATGGTGCACCTGGCCCCGCTTCCCGGTGCTCCGGGATTCTCGGGCAGCATCGAGGGGGTCTTCGACCGGGCGGCGCGCGACCTCGAGGCCCTCGAGCGCGGCGGCGCTGACGCGGCGATCGTGGAAAACTTCGGCGACGTGCCCTACTCGACAAAGCCGGATCTTGCCACGCTGCTCTCGATGTGCGCCATCGCAACACGCCTGAGAGACCGAACCAGCTTGCCCCTTGGCATCAACATCCAGTTTAACTGGACCGAGGCGGAGTGGGACATGGCATACGCCTGCGCGTATCAGTTCGTTCGGGTCGAGGCGTTCGTTGAGAACCGGGTGGGCTCCTTTGGGGTCGCGACGGCGACCGCGCCCGACCTCGCTCGTCTGCGCGCCCGATATCCCGCCCCCGCCATGATATTTGCCGACATTGACGTAAAGCACTCGTTCCCGCTCGTTTCGCAGCCGGTTGAGGCCTCCATTGGGGCAGCCGTCGAGTCCGGTGCCGACGCGCTCGTTCTCACGGGAGTCAGAACGGGGTCGACGCCGAGCATCGCGGACGCCGAGACGTTCAGGGGCCTCGCCGGCGACACCCCCGTGGTTCTGGGGAGCGGTGCAAACGAGGAGAACATCGGCGGGTTCATGAGGTGGGTCGACGCCGTGATTGTCGGGAGCAGCCTCAAGCGGGACGGGGAGGTCGAGAACCCCGTCGACGTCAGGCGCGTCGAGCGGCTCGTTTCTGCTGCGCGCGGATAGGAGGAGGGCCCGCTACCACGCGAAGTTGCCGGCCGTGCGCACGCCGTGCCTCACGAAGCGAGTTCCGTCCATCTCGACATTTGCCGGCTGGGTGGGGAGGCCGTCAACCTGAGTCTTGCCGTTGTCGCAGACGCGGACGCGCCCCTCAGAAATCATCTCGACGACCTCGGGATAAAGCGCATGCTCGACGTCGTGAATTGCGCTCTCGAGGTCGTCGAGGGTCCAGCCCTCCTGCACGAACACGGGGCGCTGGGCGATGATCGAGCCGTCATCGTAGACCTCGTTGGCGAAGTGAACGGTCACGCCGGTGACCTTGACGCCCGCATCGTAGGCGTCCTGGATCGCGTGGGCCCCCGGAAAGCTCGGCAGAAGCGCCGGATGCAGGTTGACGACGCGATTGTGGAACGCCTCGAGAATGGGCTCGTGAACCATCCGCATGTACCCGGCCATGAAGACGTACTCGACTCCACGGGAGAGCAGCTCCGAGGCGATGAGGCGGTCGGCCGCGATCGGGTCTGCGTAAACCTCCTTCGAGAGCGAGAGGGTCTGGATTCCGGCCCTCTGCGCGCGGACGAGACCATATGCGCTGGGTCGGCTGCTGATGACCAGCTCGATGGAGGCGTTGACGCGCCCGTCCCTGATGCCGTCGATGATTGCCTGTAGGTTGGTCCCGCTTCCCGAGATGAGGACGCCTATCTTCAGTGGGGCACTGGGTGCCTGGCCCGCTGCGGAAAGTGTGGTGCTCGACTCGCTGGCAAGTGCCACGATGCCCCTTTCATCTACGAGGTGGGTGCCTCCATGGTAGCGCTCCGGGAAGTTCTAGGCGATGCGGTACAAATTTCAGCCGAGTTAATCCTTGTCAGCGGAGTCGATCACCTTCGAGATCTCATCAAGAAGAATCTCGAGGTACATGAATACGATGATCTGGTCCTCAAGGGTCCCGAACTCATAGTCGCGGCTGATCCATGGCAGGGTGACCGCCTGGGTGGCGTGCTTGATGAGGCCGATCTCTGGGTTCATGGTAATGAGGTAGACCTCGCCGCCGCGCTCAACGATGGAGTCCATGAGCGGGGCGTAGTCGGTTCCCCTTCCGTTCATGGTGAAGACGATGCAGAGGTCGCCCTTCCCAAGAATCATGGCGATGTCGACCATCGTGATGATGTCTGACGAGGCCTGGTTGAAGATGCCGAGCCGCATGAGGCGGTTCGAGAGCTGCATAACGCCCTCATGGGTTCGGTTGACGCCCCAGATGCTGATGCGTCGCGCCTGGCAGATGCCGCGCGCCATGGTGGCGAGTTGGTCTATGTCGATGACATCGGAAACGCGCCGCAGGTAGGAGCTATATGTGTCTGCCAGGTGCTGCATGGATTCGACGGTCTCTCCCTTGCGGGCGTCGGGAGTGACGGGGCCGACTGCGTTGAGGTATTTCTCCATCGAGAAGCGGAACTCGGCATAGCCGCTGTATCCGATTCGTTGGCACATGCGCATGATGGCGGTTTTTGAGAGACCGGAGGCGTCCGAGATGGAGGTGATGGTGCTACCGACGACATCGGCCGGGTGCTCGAGAAAGAAGTCTGCCACCGCCCTTTCCGCCTTGGTGTACGTTCCGATGCCGTGTTCGATGCGCTCTAGCGGGCTCACGATAGCTCCTCGTCTAACGGTGCACTACGACTCATCATAGTTCAACGTTTGCGTTCGGGTGTCCCGTCTCGCGCGCAAGGACTGCCACTCTGGCGCTGCGGCCGTCCGGCGTAGCGGCGGCTAGCGGCGCTCGAGCGTGGCGACGCACTCCACGTGCCTGGTGTGCGGGAACATGTCCACGGGGACGACGCGCGCCAGGCGGTAGCCGTGGTCTCGCAGCAGCGCGAGGTCGCGGGCCTGCGTGACGACGTTGCAGCTCACGTAGACGATGCGCTCGGGCGCGAGCGCCGCCGCGCCGGCCAGGAACTCGGGCGTGCTGCCCGCTCGGGGCGGGTCCATGATCACGGCGTCGAGATGCTGGTCGCGACCCTCTCGCGCCATCCATGTCGTCGCGTCCGCGGCGACGAAGCGGCAGCGGTCGGCCACGTGGTTGGCGCGTGCGTTTCGCTCGGCGCTGGCAACCGCCCCGCCGACCTGCTCGACGCCGGTCACGCGCAGCCCTTCGCTCCGGGCCGCGGCGCAGATGCCGATCGTGCCCGTCCCGCAGTAGGCGTCGAGAACGCTCGCGGCGCCGTCGACGCCCTCGATCGCGAGCTCGTAGAGGGTCTCGGTCTGTGCGGGGTTGGTCTGGTAGAAGCTGGTGGGCCCGATCTCAAACCGACAGCCCAGGAGCTCGTCGTGCATGACGCCGGGACCATGGAGCGTGCGGGAGCGCCTTCCCAGGATCGCGTTGGTCCGGCGGTCGTTGACGTTGAGGACGATGCTCGTGAGCTCGGGACATGCCGAGCGGAGCTCGTCGACCACGCGCCGTTCGTCGCGCAGCTCCGCAACGCGGGCGACGAGCACGAGGAGCACGTCGTCGGTCTTCCAGCCGCAGCGGACGACCGCGTGGCGCAGCACCCCGGTGCCGCGATCCTCGTCATAGGGCGGGATGTGGAGCCGCTCCGCCGTGCGCGCGACCGCGTTCAGGATGCGCCGGGCGCGCGCGTCCTCTACCAGGCACTCCTCACAGGGGACGATGCGGTGGGTCCCCGCGGCGTAGAACCCGCACCTCACACGCCCGCCGCGGGCGTGCGCGAACGGTGTCGCCGCCTTGTGCCGGTAGCGGACGGGCTCGCGCATTCCCCGCATGGGCTCCATCGTTGCGTCGTCCCTTTCGGCCATGTCGCCGAGGAGCTCGACCACCTGCCCCTGCTTGCGACGCAGTTGGATGGGGTAGGGCACCGCGAGCCATTCGCAGCCCCCGCACTCCCGTGCGATCGGGCAGGTGTAGGTCTTGTATCCCATGGGTCCTCCTTCGCAGCAAGCATACCCGACCGAGGCGGCGCGCGCCCCTTCCAACAGGCTCCGGGTCATTCGTGGGACCCTCCGCCCGTTGAAAGCGTCGCGCGCCGCGGTCTCCGGGCCCGATTTGTGCCTCCGGTTCATCGAGTCTGTACTTTTTCGGCGTACCCCGAAGTACAGACTCGATTTTCGAGACAGAAGCCGCTTGTAGATGAGTTGCTCATCGAGTCTGTACTACGCGACAGCGCCAAAAACTACAGACTCGATGAATCGATGGCTCAAAACAGGCGGCTTGTGGGAGAAAGAAGGGTGTCGTAGAGCGCCATCTGTGCCTGTCGCTCCTCGGGCGAGTATTCTGGCTGGTCGAGTCCAAGCCTCTTCCGAAGCATCCAGGTGAAGTTCTTGAACTTCGCGAAGGTGTCTATCTGGCCATAGGTCGCCGATATGGTCTTGATCCCCATGGCCTCGATTGCGTTTCTTCGTGCCTGCGTGTGGTCAAGACGATATTGGCCTGTATGGAACCTGCGGCTGTCGTATTCGAGGTCGGTGCCGAACTCGGGCAGGTAGAGATCGCCCTTGAGAAAGCGGGAGCCGAGGAGCTCCTGTATCTGCTCGTCGATCTCGATCCTCTGGTTGGCGTGCATGACAAAGGGCCCCATCCCTCCCAGGTTCGGCGGCATCCCGTACCCCATTCCGAGGAAGACCTCCATCGGCGACGCCAGGCCGTCGATGACATACGCGAGCGCCTCGCGAGCCCGTCGCACGCCTCGGGTTCCCGGCGGGAGGCGGTCAACATAGTCACGAAGAGCCTCTACCGTGGTGAGCTGCCCCCGCTCACAGACGTAGTCACGACCGTCGTCGCCGATGGAGAAGGTGGAGCAGAGATAGCACCCGATGCGCACGGTTTCGAGGAAGGGCTCGGACGTGGCCATCTGCGCATAGGTGAGCTCGGGCGAGGCTATCGTGTTGTCTCCCGAGAGATGGCAGAGGGAGCCCTCCGGCAGCGGGCGGCTTATCACGTGGGCTACGGCGCCGTCCATTCTGTGTCCCAGCCGACGGTCGGGAACGAGCAGGTGCAGCGGCCGTCGTTCGTCCGGTTCGAACGGCAGCGACTCCGCCCGCACCTCCCGAAGTCCGGCGGTCGCTCGTGCGATGGCGGCACTGCCGGCAGGTTCTGGGAGCGCTTCGTCCGCGGTCTTGGTGAGCCAGTAGCGAAGTGAAGAGTCGAACCCGACGCTCAGTCCCATAAGGCACCTCCCCAATCGAAGAGCCCCACATCTTACGAGGCGCAACTTGCCGCTAGCTGCCACATGCGCGCTCGCCCGGCACATGGCGCCGTTCGCCGCCGTCTCGACGGATTCTCCATTTGCAGAGAAACCAATCTGATATCACAATGACCTCAGCCGGCGGACGCCCCCTGATCCGCCTCAGCGAGAAAGGAACCGCAATGACCGCAGAGAAGCAGGCCCGTGCCGGATCGGGCTGGCCCATGCTCTTCGTCACCCTCGTCGCGTATGTGGCCGCAATCTGGGGAATGGTCCAGGGCATCATCATCCTCGCCACCGCGGAGGACGCCGGCGTGCCCGCCCCCGTTACGGGTCCCGTGCTGCTCGTGGGCGGCATCGTGCTGCTCATCGCCGCCATCATCGTCACCTGCGGCTTTTTCTCGCTGCAGCCGGGGCAGGCCCGCGTGCTCGTGCTCTTTGGCAACTACGTGGGCACCGTCCGCGAGTCTGGCTTCTACTGGGTCAACCCCTTCTACTCACACAGCCTGGGCTCGGACGGCACCGGCGCCTCCATCGACGTCAGCCTGGAGGAGGGCACCCCGTCCGTGAAGGCCGCCGCGGCCGCCAAGGCGCTCTCCACCAAGGTCTCCCTGCGCGCCCGCACCCTCAACGGCGACCGCCTCAAGGTCAACGACAAGATGGGCAACCCCATCGAGATCGCGACCGTCGTTGTCTGGCACGTGGCCGACACCGCCAAGGCCCTCTTCGACGTGGACCACTACCCCAGCTACGTGGCCATGCAGACCGAGACCGCCCTGCGCCACGTGGCCAGCGTCTACGCCTACGACCACATGGAGGACGACGACTCCTCCAACCAGTCGATCACGCTGCGCTCCAACATCGAGGAGGTGTCCGCCAGCCTCAAGGAGGAGCTCGACCGTCGCCTCGCCCCGGCCGGCGTCTCCGTTGACGACGCACGCCTCACCCACCTCGCCTACGCGCCCGAGATCGCCCAGGCGATGCTGCGCCGCCAGCAGGCCGAGGCCATCATCGCCGCGCGCAAGAAGATCGTCGAGGGCGCCGTCTCCATGGTGGACATGGCCCTCAAGGAGCTCTCCGACGGGGGCGTGGTCGAGTTTGACGAGGACCGCAAGGCCGTGATGGCGTCCAACCTGATGGTCGTGCTCTGCGGCGAGTCCGAGGCGCAGCCCGTCCTCAACACCGGCTCCCTCTACCAGTAGGCGAGAAGAGCGTGGCCGCGCGCAAACAATACCCCCTGCGCATAGACCCCGAGGTCTGGGCCGCGGTGGAGCGCTGGGCCGCGGACGAGATGCGCAGCGCGAACGGCCAGGTCGAGTGGATCCTGCGCGACGCCCTCCGCCGCGCGGGGCGCCTGCCCGGACGGGGCGAGAAGGACCGCGGGGATAGCGAGGACCAATAGGCCGGGGCCGCCGCAGTCAGCGCCCCGGCCCGCCGCGGGCTACAGCCCCGCCGCGTCCAGCCTCCGTGCCAGCGCCTCCTGGTGGATCGCGTACTGCAGCGCGACCTCGCGCGCGACGCGTCCTGACTCGACGAGCGAGAACAGGCTCTGGTCCATCGTCCTCATCCCCAGGTCGCCGCCCGCCGCGACCGCGGAGTCGATCTGGTGCGTCTTCTCCTCGCGGATGAGGTTGCGGATCGCGGGGGTGCCCACCATGATCTCCCAGGCGGGCGTCACGCCGCCGTCGACGGTCGGCACGAGCTGCTGGCTGACGATCGCCTGCAGCACCATGGAGAGCTGCAGGCGGATCTGGCGCTGCTGGCTGGCGGGGAACGCGTCGACGATGCGGTCGACGGTGCCGGCGGCGCCCGTGGTGTGCAGCGTCGAGAAGATCAGCTGCGCCATCTCCGCCGCGGTCACGGCGGTCGAGATCGTCTCGGTGTCGCGCATCTCGCCGAGCAGGATTACGTCGGGCGCCTCGCGCATGGCGGACCGGAGCGCCTCGGCGTAGGTGGCCACGTCGGTGGGCACCTCGCGCTGCGTGACGATGCAGGTCCCGTGCCGGTGCACGAACTCTATGGGGTCCTCCATCGTGATCACGTGGCCCGAGCGCCCGTGGTTCATGCGGTCCACGATGCAGGCGAGCGTGGTGGACTTGCCCGCGCCCGCGGGGCCGGTTACGAGCACCAGCCCCTTCTGCAGGTCGGCCGTGCGCAGCACCTCCTCGGGGATGCCGAACTCCGCCGGGTCGGGCAGGCCGAAGGGGATGACGCGCACGACGGCGGCGAGCGACCCGCGCTGGCGGAACACGTTCGCGCGGAAGCGCCCCACGCCCGGCAGGGCAAACGAGAAGTCGAGGTCGTGGTTTCCCTGCTCGTCGACCCAGTCCGCGCGCCTGCCCGCCGCCGCGAGGATCGCGCGGACGGCGGCCTCGGTGTCCGCGGGCATGAGGGGGTCGCCGCCCAGGCGGACCTGCCGCCCGCCCGTCCGATACGTCACCGGGAGGCCGGCGACGAAGAACACGTCCGACGCGCGCTCGCCGACCATCTCACCGAGAAAGCTCACCAGGTCCATGTTGTCTCCCGTCACTCGAGGCCCGTCCACAGGACGTCGCCCGTGTCCTCGTCCCAGAGCGTGGTCGCCCTCCACGACGCCACGCCCACGCTTCCGTCTTCCCTCACGTCGAGAAGGGCGTCCAGGCGGCGGCCGCTCTCGGACTCGACGTGCACGCTGACCTGCCCGCCCTCCATGCTGGCGGTCAGGCTCGGCCCGCCCCCGTCGGAGCAGGCGGCGACAAGGTCGTCCAGCCGCGCGCCCACCGCCCC
>UMIY01031593.1_pt1 | contig 17028 bp, 16 predicted proteins | sample 1965921 | NCBI WGS metagenome assembly UMIY01 (sample SAMEA4836134, study PRJEB28245) | human gut metagenome | biome: gut microbiome; material: fecal sample | place: Denmark | collected 2008
AAAAAGGAACAACAGTGACGGTTACTTATTTTGTGTGTTAAGCTGCACGATAAACGGAAATTTGTCTATTTTGAAAAATCACCTATTTTGCCAAGTAATTTTCCAATACTATGATACATTCCTGAATAAATTACAGGTTCTAATTTCGTAAGATTCACATCAAATGTATCTCTACATTCCATCTGTTCCTCTATTTGAATATTCCTTATTCTGCAGAAAAACGTTGTTGATTCTCCAATTTCAATTGATTGAACTACTTCACATTCATATATCCACCTACTCGCCTCCAAAACAGGAATATCCACAATCTCTCCTCTACCAACTTTATATGAAATTCCATCCTTTTTCCCATCCTTCGCATGATGCGTGCCAAAATAATCCATAAGTTCGATCATGTCTGTGCTAACAAGATTAACGCTTAAAACACCAGTTCTAATTACATTCTGTTTGGTTCTTTTAGTACCAGACATACTGATAATTAATAAATAGTCATTCTCTTTCTCATTGGTTATGCTAACCCATGTAATTGGAGCAAAGTTATGCGTTCCATCCTCATTGTTTGTACCAATAATAAAAGCAGGCTGAACACACATTGAAAAGTGTGTTCCTATTGATTTTCGCTTTATAACTTTCATCTAATCCTACCTCCTCAAATTCCGATTTATCGGGCAGATTAACCGCCCTCACAGACTCATTATACCACGCATTTCCAATTTATGCAACCGATTTTCCTATCAAATTGCCATCGGGCTGACATCGTAAACCGCATAAAAAAGAGCCTTGCGGCTCAGAAATATAAAAAGGAACAACAGTGACGGTTACTTATTTTGTGTGTTAAACTGCTCGACTTATCGGAAGTTTAGATTCTTGAAATTATTTCAACAGTTTCATTGATAATGCTTTCAAGTTCTTTAGCTCCATCAATCACATAATCGCAAGTTGCCAAATGATTTTTCACCATCTGAATATAGGCTATTCTTGCATATTTCAAATATGTATCCATTTCATTGCAAATTTCATCTGACGTAGCCTCTCTCATATCTCTAAGAATTCTTCGAGCCATTGCTATATCTAACGGTGTATCAATAAATATGCAACAATCCAAATAAGGTTTTATCATCTGATGTTGGTATGCAAACGGATAGTCCAACAGTAAACAGTCATATTCACCACTGCGGACTATTTTATCAATATCAGTTTTTAACGGCGATAAGTCCCATACATGAACATCTGCTCCTTCGGACACCCATTTTGAAAAATCTTCTACTTCTCCTTCAAATGAGTAGTTATCAAAGTGAAGTGACGATGTTCTCGGAAGCCTATCTTTAACCGCATTTACGACTGTTGTTTTTCCGCCTGCTGTCACAGCTCCAATAGCTATTATTTTCATTATATTATATTCCCCCACAAATACGATTTGCCGGGCAGTTAACCCGCCCTATCCAACTCATTATACCACGCATTTCCACTTTTTTCAACCGTTTTTGCAAGCGAGCTGTAACACAATGGGCAACAGCTTGCCGTAATCAAACAAAAAAGCGGAACAAGGAGGTCTGCCCCGGTTGCAATCCTCCTTCATAAATGCTATAATTAATTATCCATAAAAAAACGGACGAAAGGACTTTATATGAATACATTATTTAAAGGGATAACCGCAATTCTTCCTGACGAAGAAAGCGGATTTTCCGCAAAGGTATGCGATATTGCGGTAAGCGACAGCGTTATCTCCTATATCGGTGACGATGCAGTAAAAAACGGCTTTGTTCCGGACAGGACAATTGACGGCAGGGACAAGCTCATTACAGCAGGGCTTGTAAACAGCCACACGCACAGCTATATGTCGCTGTTCAGGAACAGTGCGGACGACCTTATGTTCCACACCTGGCTGTTCGACAGGATAATGCCGATGGAGGACAAGCTGACCGCCGAGGATATGTACTACGGTACACAGCTTGCCTGCCTTGAGATGATAAAGACGGGTACAACGGCTTTTCTTGATATGAATATCGCCCGTGACTGCATTACAAGAGCGATAAACGAAAGCGGTCTGAAAGCGACAATATCAAGAGGTCTTGTAGGAAACGGCAGAGATGACGAGGGCGGAAAGACAAGAATTGAGGATACGCTGTACGATATGCGTACCTACGGCGACAACAAGCGACTTAAATTCATGATGGGCCCTCACGCTATCTATACTACCGACAGAGGCTATCTTGAACTTGTAATGGAGAAAGCCGCAGAATACGGCCTCGGCATAAACATTCACCTTTCCGAATCGGTAAAGGAAATTGAGGACAGCATAGCGCAGAACGGCTGTTCGCCTGTAAAATATCTCGATGATATGGGAATGTTCAAATTCCATACGGTTGCCGCTCACTGCGTACAGCTATCCGACGAGGATATTGATATTCTCGCTGAAAGAGGCGTATATGCCGCTACAAATCCTATCAGCAATGCAAAGCTCGGAAACGGCTTTGCAAGAATACCCGATATGCTCGACAAGGGTGTAAAGCTGTGTATCGGCACTGACAGCGCAGGAAGCAACAATACGCTGAATATGTTCAGCGATATGAACTTCATCTGCCTTGCGCACAAGGGCAACTGCCGCAGTGCTACAGCGGTTTCTGCACGTCAGGCGCTTAAAATGGCTACCGAAACGGGCGCAAAGGCTTTAGGCTTTGACAACACGGGAATACTTAAAGAAGGCTATGCGGCTGACCTTACCGTAATGGATATGAAATATCCCTCGCTCCAGCCTGTAAACGATCCTGTTGCGGCTATGTGCTACAGTGCGAGCGGATATGAGGTTGAAAGCGTTATGGTTGACGGTGAGTTCTTAATGGAAAACCGTGAGATAAAGGGAATGGACGAGGAACGCATTTACTTTGAATGCAATAAAGCGATGAAAAGAATAGACGGTTAACGGAAAGGAAAACGAAATGAGCATTATTAGAGATGAGAGCCTGTGGGAAAGCGGCGAAACAAAGATAAACTGGGTAAAGGCGAATATGCCGTTACTGCGTGGAATTGAAGAAGAATTTGCGGTATCAAAGCCGTTTGCGGGACTGAAAGTAGCGCTTTCGGTACACCTTGAAGCAAAGACAGCTTACCTTTGTCGTGTAATGGCGGCAGGCGGCGCAGAGATGTATATCACGGGCAGTAACCCACTGTCAACGCAGGACGATGTTGCGGCGGCGCTTGTACACAGCGGACTTAACGTATTTGCGTGGCACGGTGCTACTGCGGAGGAATATCACGCACATACGGCGGAGGTTATCAGAATCGCTCCCAATGTCATCATTGATGACGGCGGCGACCTTGTAAACCTTATCCACAACGAATATCCCGACCTTATCCCGAACGTTATCGGCGGCTGTGAGGAAACCACAACGGGAATTATCCGCCTTGTAGCTATGGATAAGGCTAAACAGCTCAAGTTCCCGATGATGCTTGTAAATGACGCAGACTGCAAGCATCTGTTCGACAACCGCTACGGCACGGGTCAGTCGGTTTGGGACGGCATAAACCGCACAACGAATCTGATCGTTGCGGGAAAGAACGTTGTTGTAGCAGGTTACGGCTGGTGCGGCAAGGGCGTTGCGATGAGGGCTAAGGGACTTGGCGCATCGGTAATAGTAACCGAGATAGATCCTATAAAGGCTATGGAAGCCGTTATGGACGGATTCAAGGTTATGCCTATGGTCGAGGCGGCTAAGATAGGCGATTTCTTTGTAACGGTAACAGGCTGTAACGATGTTATCGGAGAAAAGGCATTCCTTAATATGAAGGACGGGGCTATCCTTTCTAACGCAGGTCACTTTGACGTTGAGGTAAACGTTGCGAAGCTGAAGGAAATGGCTGTAGAAACGGGCGTTGCAAGAAACAACATTCAGTACTACAAGCTGGCTAACGGCAACAGGATAAATGTTATTGCCGAGGGCAGACTTGTAAACCTTGCCGCAGGCGACGGTCACCCGGCAGAAATAATGGATATGAGCTTTGCTATACAGGCACTGTCAGCCGCATATCTTGTGAAGAACAAGGACAAGCTGAAAGCCGGCGAAAAGATGACGGTAAACGTTCCTGCCGAGGTTGACAAGGAGGTTGCCGAGAGAAAGCTCAGATACTGGGGAATTACCATTGATAAGCTGACTGAGGAACAGGAAAAGTATCTTGGCAGCTGGGAAGTGTGATTTATAAATAATTTGGAGGAAACATAGTTGGATAACGAAAAATTGATTATAATATCGGTAATCGCCCTTATTGCAATTATTTCGTTGGTAGTATTTTTAATAATACTTCGAAATAAAAAAATCAGAAATGAGTTCATTCTGCACTTTAATCTTGAATGTTTGCCCGAAGGCACAAAAATCAGAAAGCAAAAATATACCGTTGAAAAAAATGATTTTGAATTATCATACCCTTACTGGACTTTTTCAAATAAAGACGGAACGTGCGACAAAAGAAGAAACGGAAATAGGATTGAATGGCAATACAGTTATTTATATATAGAAAATTATGAAGTCCGTAACAGCAATCCATATTATCTTGTTTTATTGGTTAACACAATCAGAAGCCAAAACTCATATATCACCATATCACTGTGTGACGAAGAAAAAAGGAAGTATTCTTTAGCAGAAAAGAAAAAAATCTTTGAAAGCAAATGTAATGAAATCAATCATATAATTAACACTTTTAAAGATAATCCCACTGAATTTGAAGAATTTACCGCTGACTTATTTAGAAAAATGGGATATACTGCTAACACAACTTCTAAAACTAATGATGGTGGTTATGATGTAGTGGTAGAAAAAGGCAAAGATAAAGGGATTATCGAATGCAAATGCTACGCTACAAGCCACTCAGTAGGCAGACCGTTAATACAAAAACTGGTCGGAGCAAATCAAACCGCCAATGCAAACCGATTAATATTTATAACAACCAGCCACTATTCTTCCGGAGCAATTGCTTATGCCGAAGAAGCGCACGTTGAGCTTATAGACGGAAACGAATTACTACGATTAACAGAGAAGTATATTTCTCCTGCCAGTGTCAAAATATCAGTAAGTCCAAAAGAATGGCAACTTACATATAACGATATTTTGAATATGGTACCATCAGATATAAGAGCGTATATATAATCATAATTTTGTTACAGAATATACTCGTTTTGTACTATTATATTTAAATCTAAGAAAAGCTACCGCAATTAACTTTACGGTAGCTTTCTTTTATGCTGTTATACGAGTTTTTCATCGGTTATTCGCTTACAAGCACTTTAACTATCTCGCCGACATACATCTCGTGGAAATCGCCTGCGGCATAGCACTTTTCGATAAGCGACTTGTCTATAAAAGAATCGGGCGTCATTGGCTGTCTGTACAGCTTCTTGCAGACAAGCACAAGCTTTGCCTGCTCTATATAAGCGTAATCGTCCGTTGCAGTGCCTGTAAGGTCGGTCTTTGCAAGCTTATCCTCATCTCTGCCCGAATGCGAGCCGAGATAACTCAGCGCTTCCCTGTGACCGTCGGTGAGGAATGACAATGTGTAATAATCGCTCTTGTCAACAAATTCCTTTGTGTATCTCTGAGGACGGATATAGACTACCGTTGTGGGCTTGTTCCACAGCTCGCCCATCTGTCCCCAGCTTACTGTCATTGTATTATAGCCATCCTTGTTTCCTGCCGTGAGCAATGCCCACTCCTTGCCGATAAGCGTGGAGGGATTTATTTTCAGTTCTTCTACCGATATTTCTTTCATAACCGTAATTCCTTTCGTATTCGTAATAGGTTATACTTATTTTAGCATTTTTTCGCTGTGTTGTAAAGGCATATCACGTCTTTACATTCTGCCACAAAAAAACGTGATTTACATCCGAAAATTTTACTTGCATTTTTCCCCGTATTATACTATAATTAATTTTGTGTGTTAAGCACACTGTTGAAACCAATCGGGGTGGAGGGGCAAAGCCCCCAGCAGGTCGTCAACCGTTAGTGTCGTTGCGTCTGTGCATTGACAGCCATTTGTGCCGTTGCATCTGTGCAATGACAGCCATTTGTGCCGTTGCATCTGTGCAATGACAGCCATTTGTGCCGTTGCATCTGTGCAATGACAGCCATTTGTGCCGTTGCATCTGTGCAATGACAGCCATTTGTGCCGTTGCATCTGTGCAATGACAGCCATTTGTGCCGTTGCATCGTGCAACGGCTTTGTGTGGCTGTCTTTATGCATCCTTGCATAACGGCTTTGTGTGGCTGACTGCAAGCATCCTTGCTTGGACTTGGGGCGGCAGCCCCGTTAATCCCGCACCATTATCCCGAAAACCGCATACATTGGATTATACCTCCAAAAAAATTTTTAATAAAATACCCTTAACCTATTGACAAAGTAGGTTTTGGGTAGTATAATAGCATCATCGGAACAAAACCGATGAGAATTATAAGTTTTGAAACAAACGGAGGAAATACGATGTACGCTACTATTTCATCAACGCACAACAGAATAATGTGTTGCTGTATCAGCTCCCGGACAAGTAAAATGGCATTTGGGTGCAGCGGCATTGTTGTCATACAGCCGTAAAAGCACTGCGGCGACTGTCATTTGTCCGGGAGCATAATTGCCCGGCTTTTATTTTGCCTGTGGCACAGTAAATCGAAAGGATGTGACGGTATGGATCTTAACGCTATCGCTGAGTACCTGCCGCTGTTCGGGGAAGCCGCACTGCTGACTGTAAAGCTCGGTGTTCTTGGTATAATATTCTCGATCATCATAGGGCTTATATGCGCAGTGGTTCAGTACTACAAGGTACCGGTTATCCGCCGTATAGTTTCCGTCTACATTGAAATCAGCCGCAATACACCGCTTTTAGTACAGCTTTTTTTCATCTATTACGGACTGCCTAAAGTCGGCATACCGACCGACGCCGAAACCTGCGGTATCGCAGGACTTGCCTTCCTCGGAGGAAGCTACATGGCGGAGGCTTTCAGGAGCGGACTTGAATCGGTAGACAAGATACAGACAGAAAGTGCCTATTCTCTCGGAATGAACAAAATGCAGGCAATGCGTTATGTGATACTTCCGCAGGCAATGTCGGTAAGTATCCCGGCATTTGTCGCAAACGTGATATTTCTTATGAAGGAAACGAGCGTGTTCAGTGCGATAAGCCTGCTTGACCTTATGTTTATGGCAAAGGATCTTATGGGAATGTACAACGATACCACCGAGGCTCTGTGCCTGCTGGTCGGCTTCTATCTCATAATACTTCTTCCGATCTCAATCGTCGGAACGATAGTTGAAAGGAGGGTACGCCGTGCAGGATTTGGCGGTTAATCTCGGAATAGACGTTCTGTTCAAGGGTACGAACTTCATAAGACTTCTCGGAGGACTTTGGACGGCGCTCTGGATAAGCCTTGTATCCGTTGCGATAAGCATACCGCTCGGTATCGGAATGGGCGTACTTATGACAAAGAAGAACAGGATATTGAAAGCCGTTCTTCGTGTGTATCTTGAATTTATAAGAATAATGCCGCAGCTCGTGCTTCTTTTCATAATGTTCTTCGGAACGACAAGGGCTTTCGGCTGGGATCTTTCGGGCGAAGCGGCCTCTATAATAGTATTCGTATTATGGGGCACTGCCGAAATGGGCGACCTTGTAAGAGGCGCACTTATCTCAATACCGAAGCATCAGTATGAAAGCAGTGAGGCTCTCGGACTAACGAATGCACAGACTTATCTTTATGTTATCATACCGCAGACGATAAGACGGCTCATACCGCTTTCGATAAATCTTATAACAAGAATGATAAAGACGACAAGCCTTATCCTTATGATAGGTGTTGTAGAGGTTCTGAAGGTCGCACAGCAGATAATAGAAGCTAACAGAATGACAAGTCCGAATGGTGCATTCGGAGTGTATCTGACGGTATTCCTGCTATACTTCATCGCCTGCTGGCCGATAAGTATGCTTGCAAAATACCTTGAAAAGAAATGGAGCTAAAGCGTATGGCAGATGCATTATTAACAATAAACAACGTTGTAAAGCGTTTTGATGACGCAACGATACTTGACGGTATCAGCTTTTCCGTAAAAAAGAGCGAGGTCATAGTAATAGTAGGACCGAGCGGCTGCGGAAAGTCAACTCTCCTGCGCTGTATAAACGCACTTGAGCCGATACAGGAAGGCAGTATAACGCTTGACGGCGATGTAATCGAAAGAAACAGCAAGACGCTTCCTCTTTTAAGACAGCGTATAGGAATGGTGTTCCAGAGCTATGACCTGTTCCCTCACCTGACGGTGCTTGACAATGTTCTTCTCGCACCTTGCAAGGTACAGAAAAGGGATAAAGAAGAGGTAAAGCAGGAAGCAATGTCACTGCTCGAAAGAGTGGGACTAAAAGAAAAGGCTAAAAGCTACCCCAGAGAGCTTTCCGGCGGTCAGAAGCAGCGTGTGGCTATCGTCCGTGCGCTTTGTATGCACCCCGAAATACTGCTCTTTGACGAGGTAACTGCGGCACTCGATCCAGAAATGGTCCGTGAGGTGCTTGACGTTATGCTCGATCTTGCAAAGCAGGGTCGCACAATGCTGATAGTAACACACGAAATGCAGTTTGCAAGAGCGATAGCAGACAGAATAATCTTCCTCGACAACGGAAAAATCGTGGAAGAAGCAACGCCCGATGAGTTCTTTGATAATCCTAAGACAGAAAGGGCAAAACAATTCCTTAACACATTTGAGTTCGACTCGGTAAGAGCAAAGAAAGAACTCGCAGAATAAAGAGAGATATTTAAAGGAGATAATCACAATGAAAAAGTTAAACTTCAAGAAGCTGATAGCACTCGGTCTTACGGCAGCTGCGGCAGTAGCTTCATTTACAGCGTGCAGCACAAATGCAACAAGCGGCGGCAGTGACGGCAACACAGGCTCGAAGGTTTACCGTACACTTGATGAGATAAAGGCAAGCGGTAAGATAAACATCGGCGTATTCTCAGACAAGAACCCCTTCGGTTATGTTGACGAGAACGGCGAATATCAGGGCTATGACATTTATTTTGCAAACAGACTCGGCAAGGATTTAGGCGTTGAGATAAACTATGTTTCGACAGAGGCCGCTAACCGTGTTGAATACCTTGAAACAGGCAAGGTTGATATTATCCTTGCAAACTTCACTGTAACAGAAGAAAGAGCGGAAAAGGTTGACTTTGCACTTCCTTACATGAACGTTGCACTCGGCGTTGTTTCACCCGACAGCAATGTTATCACATCGCTTGACAACTGGAAGGCTGAGGACAAGATGATCGTTATCTCGGGTACAACGGCTGAGCTTTATCTCACAAAGAACTACCCCGACATCAAGCTCCAGAAGTATGATTCTTATGCTACGGCAAAGAGTGCTATCGAAAACGGCAACGGCGTTGCATGGGCTAACGACAACACAGAGGTTATCGCATTTGCAAAGCAGAACAAGGGCTATACTGTAGGCATTGACGCACTCGGCAGCCAGGATACTATCGCTCCCGCTGTTACAAAGGGCAACGAAACGCTCCTTAACTGGATAAACGATGAAATCAAGACACTCGGCAAGGAAAACTTCTTCCACGCAGACTATGACGCTACTCTTACAGACACATACGGTGCAGACTACAAGGAAACACTCGTTGTAGAGGGCGGCGAAGTAAAGAAAAGCTGAGAAAGATATATAAATACAGTTTATGAGGAGCCGAAAAGCTCCTCATAAAAACTTTAAGTGCAGGTGAGAACAATGAAAAGGATACTTTGCTTTGGCGACTCGAATACATGGGGGCTTATCCCCGGCACTGACAAGAGATTTGCCGACGGTGTACGCTGGACAAGCATTATAAGAAACGACCTTGAGCAAAGCGGCTATGAGATAATAGAAGAAGGGCTTTGCGGAAGAACAACGGTTTTTGAGGACCCCGACAGGATTGGCAGAGCAGGCGACAAGCTGCTCCCCGTTTTCCTTGAAAGCCACGCTCCGCTGGACATGGTCATTATAATGCTCGGAACAAACGACTGCAAGCCGGTTTATAGCGCTGACGCAGAAACGATTGCGCACGGTGCGGAGCGTCTTATCGAGCAGGTAAGAGCGTATGCCGGTAATTGCCGTGTCCTGCTCATTTCACCTATAGAGCTTGGGAATGACGTATGGCAGGAAGGATACGATCCGCAGTTTGACGCAGGCTCGCCCGCCGTTTCACGAAATCTGAAATACACCTTTGCAAAGGTCGCAAGAAAGCACGGCACAGATATACTTGCCGCCTCCGACCACGCAAAACCAAGCAGTATAGACTGCGAACATCTTGACGAGAACGGACACAATGCGCTTGCCCGTGCGGTCGAGGACAAGATACTCAGTATTTACGGAAGGGTGGCTTCATAAACCAAATGACAAAAAAGCAACTTATCAGGCACTCTTTCATCAAGAGTCTGCCTGTACTGTGCAGTTATCTGTTTTTAGGTATGGCATACGGAATGATGATGGCGGAGGCAGGGTATCAGTGGTACTACTCGCTGTTCTCCTGTCTGTTCCTCTACTCCGGAACCTGCCAGTTCTTACTTATAACATTTTTCAGCAGCGGAGCGTCACTACTTACGGTGGCGCTCACTGTTCTGCTTGTAAACAGCAGGCAGAGCTTCTACAGCCTTACATTTCTGAAGGATTTCAACGCTATGGGAAAGCGTAAGCTGTATATGATACATTCGATGACGGATGAAACGTATGCGGTAAACACTACGCTCGACTATATGCCTGAGGACGACAAGCACAGCACCATGTTCGGCGTTGCGCTTTTCAGCCATTTCTACTGGACTTTCTTTTCGGTACTGGGAAGCGTTATCGGACAGTTGCTCCCGTTTCAGCTTGAGGGCGTTGACTTCTGTATGACGGCGCTGTTCGTCATTATCTTTATCGACAAGTGGGAACACGCCGACAGGCACTCCCCTGCGCTTATCGGTCTTGGGGTAGGCGTACTGTGCCTGCTTATCTTCGGTCAGAACAGCTTTATGCTCCCTGCTCTGCTCTTATCCACAGCGCTTTTACTGCTGATAACAAATACAAACTTCGGCAAGAAAAAGGGCGGAAAGGATAACGATGAGGTAAAAACGGCAGACGAAAAAACAGAGATAGTTACTTCTCCGGAAGATATTATCACCGATGAAAAGGAGGAGCGGAAGATATGACACCAACTCCTATGACACCTTTGCAGATGGTGATAGCGATAGTTATCAGTGCTGTTATCACATTCTCACTGCGTGCGCTGCCCTTTGTAATCTTTCACGGCAACAGGAAAATGCCAAAGTGGCTCGAACGCATAGAAAAGTCGCTCCCGGCTATGATAATGTCGATACTTATAATCTACTGCCTGAAGGACATCGGCGACAATATGTTCGGCGTAGGCATTCCAAGACTTCTTGCCGTTGCTATAACGGGCGGAAGCTATAAATTGTGGCATAACACTTTCGTAAGCATGGCGGCAGGCACGCTGTCATATATGGGTCTGCTGTACTTATTCAGCCATGTGCTGACAATGGCATAAGGAAAGGAAAATAACTTTGGAAATAACCGTAAGCGAGCTTGAAAGGCTCTCCCCCGACAGCTATATTTTATATGACACACGCAGTGAGCAGGAAAAGCTGTACGGCGTTATGGAGGGCGCTGTATCGGTTTCGGCAGACGAGCTATTAGCCGCACCGCCTGAGGACAAAACTCAGAAGCTGATTATCTGCTGTGCAAGAGGAAAATTCAGCGTAGATACTGCAGAACAATTATCGGAAATGGGCTATGACGCTTATTCGCTTTCGGGCGGATATGCCGCCTGGCTTCTTGCTGTAATGCAGAAGGAGCAGGCTGACGAGGTTTCGAAGCGTGTCGAGCAGAGCCTGCAAAAGAAGTTCCGCAAAAAGATATGGGCGGCATTCACAAAGGCTGTAAAGCAGTATGAGCTTGTAAAGGAAAACGACCGTATCGCCGTATGTATTTCGGGCGGTAAGGACTCTATGCTGATGGCTAAGCTGTTCCAGGAGCTTCACCGCCACAGTGATTTTCCGTTCGAGGTGAAATTTATCGTAATGGACCCAGGCTACAGCACGGCAAACAGGAATGTTATCGAGGAGAACGCACGCAAGCTGAAAATACCGATAGAGATATTCGAGTCGGACATTTTCGATTCTGTTTATAACATTGAAAAATCTCCCTGTTATCTTTGTGCGAGGATGAGGAGAGGTCATCTGTATAACTATGCAAAGAGCCTTGGCTGTAACAAGATAGCACTCGGTCATCACTATGACGATGTGATAGAAACGATACTTATGGGTATGCTGTACGGCGCTCAGATACAGACGATGATGCCGAAGCTCCACAGCACGAACTTTGAGGGAATGGAGCTTATACGTCCGCTGTACCTTGTGCGTGAGGACGATATAAAAGCGTGGAGGGACTACAACGGTCTGCACTTTATACAGTGTGCCTGCAAATTCACGGACACCTGCACTACCTGCAACAACGAGGAGAACCGTTCAAAGCGTGTGGAGATAAAACAGCTTATTGCAAAGCTGAAGCAGACAAATCCTGAGGTTGAAAAGCATATTTTCAAGAGCGTTGAAAACGTGAATATTGATACGGTCATTGCGTGGAAAAAGGGAGGAGAAAAGCATCACTTCCTTGACAGCTATGATAAAATGATATGATATTTGCATTTTCTGCGCAGATAAGGTAAAATATAATAGCAAGCTATGCCGTCACGGTTATAAATTGTGACGGCACTTAATTTCTCAAGGGGGGCGGATAAACTGAAAAAACACAGACTCAGGCTGAAAGAATTTATCCGCCTGTTCACGCAAAGCAAGCGTTTCAGAATAGTGCTGTACACCGCAGGCTCGCTGACGCTGAATGTCGCCTATGCCGCATACAACGGCGTTCTCGGTCTGTTCTACGGCTCGATATGGTTTATGATACTGGGCGTGTATTACGGTCTGCTTGCCGTGATGCGTTATATGGCTGTATCGTATGAGAAAAAGCTGGACAAGGGCATACAGGTAGTATCGGAAGTATATGTAATGCGGTTTACGGGTATGATGTTTATTGTTATGAGCGTGGTACTTATGCTTATCGAGCTGTACAGTATGATACACAATACGGCACGGCAATATGCAAGGCTCGTCATCGCAAGTATAGCTGTGTACACGATTATAAAGCTTACCCGTGCGATAATCAACCTTATAAAAGTGCAGAAGCACCGTTCGCCACTTCTCAGCGCTATACGAAACATTTCTCTTGCGGACGCAGGCGTATCCGCAGTTACTCTTATCCGCTCGCTTACGGTATATGCAACATGGCTCAGCGAAAGCGATAAGCTGATAATAATAACCTGTTCAGGCGTTATCGTCTACCTTACCACGCTTGTACTGGGAGTTGCTATGCTTCTTCGGCATACGGACAAAAGCCAAAGCGCAGATAAAAATGCACCGATAACGTCAGATAACAGCTGTGACGCTTCAAAAATCGACACGGTGAAGGAAAGGCTTACCGAAAACTTTGTTAAGATAAGCGACAATGTGGTTGACAGGTACGATGCAATCTCGGACAAGGCAAACGAGAAAAACGAGATGCTGAAGGAACATTTTGAAGAACGTGTGCGACATATAGAGGAAAAGCGGAAGAACAATGATAATAAATACTGATTTCTTTGTAAACTGTGAGTTTATTTGAATTTACCTATTGATTTTTTATTTCAGATGTGTTAAAATATCTGTAGATTTCTTGCAAAAGAAGGGAGAATTTTAATATGTTTATCTCAGAAGACGTAAAATATGTCGGTGTAAACGACACCACAATCGACCTGTTTGAAGGTCAGTACAAAGTGCCTGACGGCATTTCCTACAACTCTTATGTCATTCTTGACGAAAAGACGGCGGTTATGGATACTGTCGATATAAACTTTTCGGCAATATGGCTTGAAAAGGTAAAAACGGAGCTTGGCGACAGGAAGCCGGATTATCTGGTGGTTCAGCATATGGAGCCTGACCATTCGGCAAGTATTGCAGAGTTTCTGAAATTCTATCCCGATACAACGGTAGTCGGCAACGCAAAGACATTCACGATGATAAAGGGATTTTTCCCCGACCTTACCATCACAAACACGCTTACCGTAAAAGAGGGCGATACTCTGACGCTTGGCAGTCACGTTCTGACTTTTGTATTCGCTCCTATGGTACACTGGCCGGAGGTTATGGTAACGTATGACGCAAAGGACAAGATCCTGTTCTCTGCGGACGGTTTCGGCAGGTTCGGTACACCCGACAGCGAGCAGGCGTGGGATGATGAGGCACGCAGATATTATATCGGCATTGTTGGAAAGTACGGTGCGCAGGTGCAGGCGCTTCTCAAGAAGGCCGCTGCGCTTGATATAGAGAAAATCTGTGCGTTACACGGTCCTGTGCTGAGTGAAAACCTCGCACATTATCTTGATCTTTACAACAAGTGGTCGTCATACGTTCCCGAAAAGGACGGCGTTATGATAGCTTACGCTTCAATCTACGGCAACACAAAGAAAGCCGCAGAGCTTTTATATGACAAGCTGAAGGCAAAGAATGTTGATGTTATTATCACAGACCTTGCAAGATGCGATATGTCCAAGGCAATCTCGGACGCATTTGCTTACAGCAAGCTGGTGCTTGCAACTCCTACCTATAATGCGGATGTGTTCCCGTTTATGAGAACGTTCATAGAGGGTCTTACCGAGAGAAACTATCAGAAGAGGACGGTTGCGTTTATCGAAAACGGTGCATGGGCGCCTATGGCGGCTAAGGTTATGGCGGGTATGTTTGAAAAGTCGAAGGAGCTTAATATCCTTGACAAGACGGTCAAGATTACCTGTGCACTGAATGATGCAAGCGTGGCACAGATTGATGAGCTGGCGAATGAACTGGCATAAATAAATCGAATACTGAAAATCGCTCCCGGCTGATGTGGTCGGGAGCGATTTTGTTTGTAGAAAAGTCTGTTGTTCCAAAAAAGTGCTTGTTCTTAATCCCTATCCCCAAACCCCTTTCCCCAGGAAAGGGGCTGAATGTGGGGCTGCCGCCCTCACCCCGCTTGGGGCTACGCCCCAAACCCCTTTTCAAAAATTATATATGTTTTTCGACAGGCTGCCGCTCCCGGCTGATGTGGTCGGGAGCGATTTTATATTATGTTTTATTCTCTTACTCTCTGTTTTTCAGCACCTCGGCGGGTGTGATTTTGTTCAGCTTTCTTACAAGAAGCGTGCTTGTGAGAAGATATATCAGCATAACGGCGATAAACAAAGCGGGATATAAATACCACGCAAAATTGAGGTTAATTCCGCAGGCAACGTTAGGGATAAACGAAGGATATATTCTGTCCATTACGAGCTTTGACAGCGGTAAGCAGATTATTGCCGATATTGCTATAGTGATTGCATTGCCGTCAAGGTACAGCTTCTTCACGTCTTTTTTGCTGTAGCCGAAGGTTTTCAGCAGTGAGATGCCGAACGAACTTCTGTCTATCATCACGCCCATCATAAGATACATTACCACTACAAAGATTACAGCCGATGTGCCGACAAGCGTTATAACCATTCCGCTCATAAGCTCGGTGAACACCTTTGACGAGCGTTCAATATCCGACTTTGTCGTTACCGAGTAAATTCTGCCCTCGTCTATATCAAGTGCTTTGTCGGACAGTACCATATTGTAGTAATCATCGTCCTGTCTGAAAAGCTCTCTCATACTGTCAATATCCATAAATACGGCAAGTCCTGCGGAATAATCGCTTATACTGCCGACTGTGAAAGCATAGTCGGTGCCTGCCGCCTCATCGGTAAGTATGAGCTTATCGCCTTCAGCTACTCCGTATCTCTGGGCTACCGATAACGACGCTGTGACAATGCTTTTTCCCTTTTTCACATCAACGTTATAATACGGATTATCGCTGTCTATGCCTATTACCGTAATATCAAGCGTGTAGCCGTCCTTTTTCTTTTCGAGCAATTTGACATAACACGCTTCACTGCCCTCGGGAACTTCGGAGGTCGGATATTTAAGCGTATACATATACTCGTATGTTGCGCCTGCAAGCATATCTGTTGTTACGTTACTACACATTGAATAGCAGTCAAGTCCGAGCATAAGAATGAGCATCGAAACGAACATACAAGCCGCAACCGTGATATTCGCTCTCATCTCACGCAGAAGCTGACGTATTCTGAACTTTCTTACAAAGCCGCCGCTCTTTATCTCCATACGGCTGATATTCCTTACGTTCTGCTCGTTTCTCATTAGCGACAGCGCCGGTGCGGAAAGACGTCTGTTTATAACAAGCGCATTTACTGTTGCCGCTATCACGGGAGGAATGACAACGGCATATATCACAAGGTAAAGCGGTATTACCGTCTGAAAATCGGGCAGTGAAAAATACGAGTAGCTGTCCGCAAGCTGTGACTGTATCGACATAGGGGAAAAGCCTATCGCCGAGCCGAGTACGCCGCCGATGAACGCTATTATCGTGGGGAGCATTATGTAGTGCCTTATAAGTGCGCCTTTACTTACTCCGAGAGCGTACAGCGCACCTATTACACTGCTCTCCCTGTTTATCTGATGAACAACGAATACGGATATTACATAGGCAAACAGCGCCATAAGAATTACGCAAGCCGCAAGTCCGCCGTACTTATTCATTACGACATCGCCTGCCGCACCTGCGATACGGACGTTATCCGCTCTTTTCACAAACGATGTGAGGTTGGTCAGATCAAGGTCGAAAGCCGCATCGAGCAGTTTTACGATATTGCTCTTAAGCTCGTGTATACCGTCTGCAAGCTCACCCGCTCCGTCCTTTGCGTCTTTTGCTCCGTCTGCAAGCTCTTTAGCGCCGTCCTTTGCGTCCTTTACGCCGTCGGCAAGCTCCTTTGCTCCGTTTACCGCATCGGTTGCGCCTGTCGATAACTGCTCTGCTCCTCTATTTGCACTGCTTATGCCCGATACAAGCTCGGAAGA
>UMIY01015438.1_pt1 | contig 16971 bp, 10 predicted proteins | sample 1965921 | NCBI WGS metagenome assembly UMIY01 (sample SAMEA4836134, study PRJEB28245) | human gut metagenome | biome: gut microbiome; material: fecal sample | place: Denmark | collected 2008
CTACTAACAGGGGAGGATGAGAAAATAAAGATGGCAAGTGAGGAGAATAAAACAATAGAAAAAGTAGTAGAAGATTTGGATGAAATGAGTGCAGATGAAAATGAGAGATTAGAAGCGTTTAAGAGAAAATTAGCAATATGGGATTATAATACAACAATGGAGGAATCTGAAAAAAAAGGTAAAGAGGAAGGAAGAAAAACAGAAAAGTTAGAGATAGCTAAAAAAATGAAAGAAAAAGGAATGGCAGTTGAAGATATAATAGAAATTACTGGTTTGACAAAAGAAGAAATTGAATCATTATAAAATGAAAGTATGCTATTTAAAAATGGCATAAAAATCACCGAAGGTACAGGAACAACCCATACACACTATGCTTATAGCAACTAAATCAAATATACAAGTAAACAAAGCAACACCATACAATAGTGCCAACACTATTGCTGGTGTTGTTTTTTTCCTCCGTCCCCAAAAATAAGATTTACCCTAAAAAAATCTCCCTACTCCTTGACAAATTCAAAAAACAATTATACAATAATATATTGTTAGAGCACTAACAATATTTGGAGGTGGTTAGAATAGAAAACAGTGATATAGGTAGATGCATACACATTTTATCAAGGCAAATTAAAAGAAAAGTAGACGAGGCTGTTTCAAGATATAATGTTACAGCAGTACAATGTAGCTTTATAGAGTTCATCAATAGAAACCGCAAAGAAGGCAATGTTTATGCCAAAGATATAGAAAGCAGATTTAACATGAGAAGAGCAACGGTTGCTGAAATTTTAAGTTTGATGGAGAAAAATGGATTAATCGAGAGAAAGTCGATGAGTGAAGATGCTAGATTAAAGGAAATTACTTTAACTAAAAAATCAACAGAGATAATAAATAGTGTAGAAACAGAAGTAAAAAAAGTTGAAAAAGATTTGAAAAAAGATTTAACAGAGGAAGAATTACAAAATTTTATGAATATACTAGAGAAAATGTCAAAAAATTTAGAGAATTAAAAGTGTGCAAAAGATGCGCAAAATGGATGCACTTCAGCGTCCAAAATTGCGCATACTTAATTGCATATAATCAACGAAAAGAAAGGGAGGAAGATAAATGATAAAAAAACTAGCAAGCTATATTAAAGAATACAAAAGAGATGCAATTTTAACGCCTATTTTTGTTATCTTTGAAGTGGTTATGGAAATTGTAATTCCTTATTTGATGGCAAGAATTATCGATGTAGGAATTCAAAATAGTGATGTTAAGTATATCCTAGAAATAGGTGTCTTTTTAATTGTATCTGCAATATTATCATTAATATTTGGTATGCTATCAGGAAAGTATGCAGCAAAAGCATCTTCAGGATATGCCAAAAATTTAAGAAAGGCGATGTTTGACAAAATTCAAACATATGCTTTTGAAAATATAGACAAATTCTCTACTTCAAGCTTAATTACAAGACTTACAACAGATGTTACTAATGTTCAAAATGCTTTCCAAATGATTATAAGAACTCTAGTCAGAGGACCTATCATGATGATTTTTGCATTATTTATGTGTTTTACAATCAGTCCAAAACTTGCATGCATCTTTTTTGTTGCAATACCTGTTTTAGGATTTCTTTTAATTTTTATTGCTAAAAAAGCCCACCCAAATTTTGAAACGGTGTTTAAAAAATATGACACATTAAATAGAGTTGTGCAAGAGGACTTAAATGGAATAAGAGTTGTAAAAGCATATGCAAAAGAAGATTTTGAAAAACAGAAATTCAAAAACATAAATGATGAGGTGTATTATTTCTTCAAAAAAGCAGAAAAAATAGTAGCATTTAACAGTCCAGTAATGCAACTTACAATTTATACTTGTATTTTACTAATATCATGGTTTGGCTCACAACTTATTGTTGGTGGAGCAATGCAAACAGGTCAACTTTCAAGTATTATTACATATGCATGGCAAATATTAATGAGTTTAATGATGCTTTCTATGGTATTTGTTATGATAATTATATCTCAATCATCTGCAGAAAGAATTATCGAAGTACTTGATGAAGAGCCTGCAATAAAGAATAAAGAAAAAAATATAAAAACAGTAGAAGATGGCTCTATTGTATTTGATAATGTAAGTTTTTGTTATAGTGATGAAAAAGATAAAAACAAATTTGCTTTACGCAATATTAATCTAGAAATCAAAGCAGGAGAAACAGTTGGAATCATTGGAGGAACAGGTAGCTCAAAATCTACTCTAGTACAGTTAATACCAAGACTATATGAAGCAACAAAGGGTAAGGTAAAAGTTGGAGGAGTAGATGTAAAAAATTATGATATAGAAACTTTAAGAGATAGTGTTTCTATGGTTCTACAGAAAAATGTATTATTCTCAGGCACAATTAGTGAAAACTTGAGGTGGGGAAATAAAGAGGCAAGTGACGAAGAGCTAGAAAGAGTCTGCAAACTAGCACAAGCAGATGAGTTCATACAACAATTTCCTGCAAAATATGAAACAGTACTAGACCAAGGTGGTACTAATGTATCTGGTGGACAAAAACAAAGAATTTGTATTGCAAGAGCACTTTTGAAAAAGCCCAAAATACTAATATTAGACGATTCAACAAGTGCAGTAGACACAAAAACAGATGCTTTAATTAGGAAAGCATTTAGAGAAGAAATACCAAACACTACAAAAATTATTATTGCACAACGTATTACATCTATAGAAGATGCTGACAAAATAATTGTGCTTAATAATGGTAGAATTGACGGAATTGGTACTTCAGAGGAATTATTAAAAACAAATCAAATTTATAGAGAAGTATATGAGTCTCAAATGAAAGGAGATGAAGATAATGGGGAAGAAAACTAAAAAAACTAAAACAATATTTAGACTTTTAAAATATGTATTTACTACATATAAATTGCAATTCTTTATAGTGCTTGTGGCGATTATTATTAGTGCACTTGCAAATGTTTTGGGAATACAATTTATACAAAGATTGATAGATAATTACATTGTGCCATTAATAGGACAAGAAAACCCAGACTTCAGCTCTTTATTACAGGCGATTTTAGGTATGGCAGGAGTATATTTTACAGGAGTACTAGCAACATATATATATAATAGACTCATGATTAATATATCGCAAGGAATACTAAATAAAATCCGTACAGAGATGTTTGAGCATATGCAAACTTTGCCAATAGGTTATTTCGATAGTCATTCACATGGTGAAACAATGAGTACTTATACAAATGATGTCGATGCTTTAAGGCAGTGTTTAAGTCAAAGTATTCCACAAGTTTTTTCAGCAATTATTACAATGATAACGGTTTTAATATCAATGTTTACTACAAATATTTACTTAACATTAGTTGTAATTGCCATGGTTATTCTTATGATATTCGTAGCAAAATATTTGGGAGGAAATAGCTCTAGATTCTTTATAAAACAACAAGAAGATTTAGGAAAAGTAAACGGATACATAGAAGAAATGATGGAAGGACAAAAAGTTGTAAAAGTTTTTTGCCATGAAGAAGAAAATATGAAAAAATTTGATGAGCTAAATGAAAATTTATGTGACAGTGCAACTAGCGCGAATATTTATGCAAATGTTTTAATGCCATGTATTGCTAATATTGGTAATCTTGGATATGTTTTAGTAGCTGTAATTGGAGGTATTTTATCTGTAAATGGAATTTTAACTATTGGTAATATCGCAGCATTTTTACAATATATAAGAGCATTTACTAATCCTCTAAGCCAAGTTTCACAACAAATGAACTTTATTGCGATGGCATTAGCTGGAGCAGAGAGAATATTCAAATTGATTGATGAAAAATCAGAAGAAGATGACGGATATGTTACACTTGTAAATGCTAAAATGGAAAATGGAAAAATAGTAGAGACAGAAGAAAGAACAGGAATGTGGGCATGGAAGCATCCTCATCACGACGGAAGGATTACATATGCAAGACTTAGAGGCCGTGTTACATTTACAGATGTAGTTTTTGGATATACCGACAAAAAAGTAGTATTACATGATATTTCACTTGAAGCAAAAGAAGGACAAAAAGTTTCGTTTGTTGGTGCAACAGGTGCTGGTAAGACTACAATTACAAACTTAATTAATCGCTTTTACGATATACAAGATGGGAAAATACGTTACGACGGAATTAATATACAGAAAATCAAGAAAAGTGATTTAAGAAGGTCATTAGGAATGGTACTCCAAGACACAAGCTTATTTACTGGAACAATAAGAGATAATATACGTTATGCAAGACAAGAAGCTACAGACGAAGAAGTAATCGCAGCAGCAAAACTTGCAAATGCGGACCAATTCATACAGCATCTACCACAGGGATATGACACTGTAATTACAGGCAATGGAGAAGGATTATCTCAAGGACAAAGACAGCTTTTATCTATTGCAAGAGCAGCGTTAGATAATGCACCAGTACTAATATTAGACGAAGCAACATCAAGCATAGACACTCGTACAGAGAAAATCGTGCAAGATGGTATGGATAAACTTATGAAAGGAAGGACAGTATTTGTTATTGCACATAGATTATCTACAATTAGAAACTCTGATTTAATTATGGTATTAGACCATGGTAGGATTATAGAAAGGGGAAATCATCAAGAGTTAATTGCTAAAAAAGGTATGTATTATGGATTATATACAGGAGCAATTGAGATTGAGTAAGTTTTTTATTAATTTTATATATAAGCGAAAAGACATGTCTTTTCGCTTTTTAAAAATTATCAATAAAATATTTCAAAAATCTCTTGCTAAAAATTCATTAATATAATATCATATAATTAGATGAATAATATACTAAAGATAAGGGGTGAAAATCATGTTTAATATTAAAGTTGATTTTAAAAATGCACGAGTTTTTGAGAAAAATGTAATGAATTATGCAAAGCTAGTTTCTGACATACATCATGAATTACATAGTAAAGCAGATGATGAAAATGAGCCTTGTGGATGGCTTAATTTGCCAACAGAGTATAATAAAGTAGAGTTTGAAAGAATAAAAAATGCTGCAAAAAAAATCCAAGCAAATTCAGATGTTTTGCTAGTTATAGGAATTGGAGGCTCGTATTTGGGCTCAAGAGCTGTAATAGAGTCGCTTACGAATACTTTTTACAATATGCAAGATAAATCTGCAAGAAAAACGCCTCAAATACTATATGTTGGAAATAATTTGAGTACTAATTATATAAATGATTTAATGGATTATATAGCTGACAAGGATGTTTCAATTAATGTTATATCCAAATCTGGAACAACAACCGAGCCAGCAATTGCATTTAGAATTTTTAGGGAGATTATGGAGAATAAGTATAGCCTAAAGGAAGCAAGAAGCAGAATTTATGTTACAACAGATGCCAATAAAGGAGCATTAAAAAAACTTGCAGACAAGGAAAAATATACAACTTTTGTCATACCAGATAATATAGGGGGCAGATATTCAGTGCTTACAGCTGTAGGCTTACTTCCAATTGCAGTAGCAGGTATTAATATAGATAAATTAATGGAAGGAGCAAGGATTGCTCAAGATAAATATTCTGATAGTAACTTAAAATATAATGAGTGTTATAAATATGCTGTTATAAGGAATATGTTGTATGCTAAAGAAAAAAATATTGAGATTTTGGTTACATATGAGCCTAAAATGCATTACTTTATAGAATGGTGGAAGCAGCTCTTTGGAGAAAGTGAAGGAAAAGAGCAAAAAGGAATATATCCATCAGGAGCAGAGTTTACAACAGATTTACATTCTTTAGGCCAATATATACAAGAGGGCAGACGAAATTTATTTGAAACGGTAATTAATATAGAGAAATCTAGTAATGATATAAAAATGAAATTAGAAGAGGATGATTTAGATAATTTGAATTACCTTGAGGGCAAGACTTTAGATTTTGTAAATAAAAAAGCAATGGAGGGCACGATAGAAGCACATACAGAAGGAGATGTACCAAATATCAAAATAAATATAGAAAAATTAGATGCTTCAAATATTGGACAGTTGATATATTTTTTTGAGCTATCATGTGCGATGTCTGGAAAAATATTGGGAATAAACCCGTTTAATCAACCAGGTGTAGAAAAATACAAAACGAATATGTTTAAATTGTTAGGCAAGCCAGGATATGTAGATAAAAAATCTAATGAAGAATAAGAGGTTATAACTATGAATAATAAAGTAAAGATATTTAGAAAAATATTATTTCTAACAGTTATTTTATTTGTAATAATGTTTTCAAGTAAAGTATATGCTAGTCAAAGCTTAAGTGTTGTAGAGCCAACAGAAGAATATAAAGAGTATATGAATTTAAGTGATGAAGAAAAAGCAAAAGTACTAGAGCCAAAAAAATATGATGTGATTGCGCCAAAATCAAATTCAGAGTACTTAAACCAATTAAGTAATGTCCTTAGAATTGGAAACTTGCTTGAAAATTCTTTGGATACGGATTATGATTTGAGAGCTATAATCCCAAATAATGTTGCAATAAGAAATCAAATGCAAACAGATTCATGCTGGGCTTTTGCAGGTATTGGTATGCTAGAAAGTAACCTAGGCATGAGAGATTACAGAATGGGAAATACTAGCAATACATATGATTTTTCAGAAAGACATATGTTTTATTCTTCAAAAAGGTCTATGTTTAACAATAATGCAGTAAATGAGTATGGCTATACTACAGATATTTCTGGAGGCAACTTTAAAGAAGTACAGAATTATTTCATAAATGGTATGGGAGCAATTAAAGAAGCTGATATGCCTTTTGAAAATAATGAAAATCTTATAAATCTCTCTGATATACAAAACAAAGATGTTGTTACAACTTTGTATGATACAATTGAATTTGAAAGCATAGATGATATTGGAAAATCTGAGCTTATGGCAAAAATGAAAGAGACAATAACAAATTATGGTGGAATTTTTGCAGGAGTTCATGGAGCACAATTAATATCAGATGCATATAATAATGCTACTGGAGCAATATATTGCAATAGTGCAACAGAATATAAAATGGACCATGCGGTTGTAATAATTGGCTGGGATGACAATTACAGTGTGGATAATTTTAACGAAACAAGTAGGCCTTCAAGTAATGGAGCTTGGATAGTAAAAAATTCTTGGGGAGATAAAATAGTTAATAACTTGGCAGATGAAAAACAAGAATTATTTGACGCTTTTAAAGAGCAAGAAATTGATATAGAATGGAATTCACCAGAGGAAATACCGGACGAAACAGTAAGACAACTATACATTGCAAATGGATATGGCGAGGATAAAGTAAAAATAAATGGCGAAAATATAGAAATTGAAGTTGGCGATAAAGGCTACATGTACATATCATATGAAGATGCTAATATTTATAGTCATTTATATGCGGTAGAAAAGGCGTCAAACAAGAAAGATTACGATAATTTATATGAACATGATAAATTATTAGCAGATATTCCAATTGAAATTGAAGACTCAAAAGTATATATAGCAAATAAATTTGATAGGAATTCAAATGAGATTGAATACTTAAATAAAGTTGGATTTTATACATTACAAGAAGTTACATGTAATGTATATGTAAATTCAGGAGATAATAGTTTAACAAAAGACAAACTACAAAAAGTAAATTTAAAAGATGGTGACAATGTTGTAGTTGAGCCTGGATATCACATTCTAGAATTTGCAGAACCAATACAATTAACAGGTGATTCATTTGCAATAGCTTTAGAGTTAACTTCAGGTGAAGCAAAGACTACATTCATGGCAGAGACAAGATTAACTGACGAAAATGTAGAAATTAATGCAAATGAAAGCTTTTTTACAGATAGCGCTTCTTTTGAAAGGGATAACTGGGTGGATTTAGGAACTTATAGCGATTTAGACGTAAGAGGAAATGTATCAATAAGAGCATATACAAGCCATGAAAAAGAAGAAGTACCTGTTACATTAGAAAGCATAGCAGTTACAACGGCTCCAAATAAAACAGAGTATCAAGAAGGAGAAGCATTTGACAAGACAGGAATGGTAGTGACAGCAACTTATAGCGATTCTAGTAGTAAAACAATAACAAATTATAAAGTGCTTGATGGTGCCAGCTTACAATACGGACAGAAATATGTAACAATAAGTTATACAGAAAATGGAGTCACAAGAATAGTAACTCAAGCAATAAATGTAACTCAAGTTGAGCAAGGTGGAGATGATAATGGAGGCGATGAAGAGATAGTTAGACCAATATTGTCAGACTTTACAAATATGAATACAGAAGCCACGGAAGTATCAATATATATATATCCTAACTCGGAAAGAGATTCATATATAGATATGACAATAGAAGTATCTAATATAATAAATGGCAGTGACAAAACGAACTATACATATTACTACTATTTCTCAGACACAGACTCAGAAGGTAACATAGACAATTGGACAAAAATTGAGAGCCCACAAATCACTGTAGGTAATGGTGGAGATAAAACATTAACTTTTAGTGTGGATAGCAGAAATATTCCAAACTATAGTGAGATAAAAGATGCGGACAAACTATACTTGTACATCAAAGAAGAAGCGACAGCAGGGGATGAAACATTAGAGCAGATTGCAGTAGACGAAGTACAGCAAACAGAAAATACACATGTTAATGTTTATACAGATGATGAAAATGCAGGCTCAATTGATGATGTAATAAATATAGAAGATAATAATCATAATAGTGGAAATAATGCTAATGGCAATAATTTAAACAACGAGGACAATACAGTAGCAGGAGGAACAATTCCACAAACGGGAGTTATAACAGTAGGAATAGCTATAGTAATATTAATTGGACTCGCAATAGTTACATATGTACAACATAGGAATATAGATAAATAGAATTTAGTATTGACATAATTTTAATGCAGTTGTATAATAATGCATAATGAATTTTGAATAAATAAAAAACATAAATGAGACAAAGTAAAATAAAGGTTGTTTTAAGAGAGGAATGGTCGTGGCTGCAAGCTATTCTAAATAAACGTATTTGAAAAACTACCTCATTGTTTCTAGCAAAACTAGACGTAAACTTGCGTTAAAAGTAAATTAAGTAAAACAAAGGGTGGAACCGTGTTATATAGCACCCCTCTGGCAATTGAAGTGATTGCTGGAGGAGTGCTTTTTTGATGTGTCCCCATGTTCCATTTCTGGAACGATGGAACCGTCCCCTTGTTCCAGCCAAAAGAAAGGATGTTGATAGAATGAAGATTACGTTAAAAGATGGCTCTGTAAAAGAGGTAAACAAAGGAATTAGTGTACTAGAATTAGCTAAAGAGATAAGCGAAGGATTAGCTAGAAATGCAACTTGCGCTAAGGTAAATGGCGAGGTTAAGGATTTAAGGTATAACATAAAGGAGGACTCAGAAGTAGAAATTCTTACCTTTGATAATAGCGAAGATGGAAAAAAAGCTTATTGGCATACTACATCTCACATTATGGCACAAGCTATAAAGAGAATTTATGGAAATGATGCCAAATTAACAATAGGACCAGCTATTGCAAATGGCTTCTATTATGATTTTGATGTTAAAGAAAATATTTCTTCAGATGATTTTGAAAAAATTGAAGCAGAAATGAAGAAAATTATAAAAGAAGATTTACCAATTGAAAGATATTCTCTTCCAAGAGATGAAGCAATTAAATTCATGAAAGAGCAAGGCGAGGATTACAAAGTAGAGCTAATAGAAGAGCTACCAGAAGGGGAAGAAATTTCTTTCTATAAACAAGGTGAATTTACAGATTTATGTGCTGGACCACACTTGATGAGTACAGGAAAGGTTAAAGCTGTAAAAATATTATCTTCTTCAGGCGCATATTGGAGAGGTGACGAGCATAATAAAATGCTTCAAAGATTTTATGGGATTTCATATCCAAAGGCAAGCCAGCTAGAAGAATATCTAAATATGCTAGAAGAAGCAAAAAAACGTGACCATAAAAAATTAGGAAAAGAATTAGAGTTATTTATGATAGCTCCAGAAGGACCAGGATTCCCATTTTTCTTACCAAAAGGTATGGTACTAAGAAATGTATTAGAAGACTTTTGGAGAGATATTCATAGAAAAAATGGATATGTTGAAATAAAAACACCTATGATATTAAACGAAGAGTTATGGCATCGCTCAGGACACTGGGACCATTACAAAGAAAATATGTACACAACAAAAATAGATGGTATAGATTATGGAATTAAACCAATGAACTGCCCTGGTGGTATGCTTGTATATAAGAGCAAAATGCATTCTTATAAAGATTTACCAATTAGAGCTGGAGAATTAGGACTAGTTCACAGACATGAAAAATCTGGGGAGTTAAATGGATTATTTAGAGTAAGATGCTTTACACAAGATGATGCTCACATATTCTGCTTGCCAGAGCAAATAGAAGAAGAAATATCTAGAATAATAAAACTTGTTGATGAAGTATATAGTATATTTGGATTTGAATATACACTAGAATTATCTACAAGACCAGATGATTCAATGGGCTCTGATGAGCAATGGGAGATGGCAGAAGGAGCATTAAAGAAAGTTCTTAAAGATTTAAATATGCCATATGAATTAAATGAAGGTGATGGAGCTTTCTATGGACCAAAAATAGATTTCCATATTAAAGATTCTTTAGGACGTGAATGGCAATGTGGCACAATACAATTAGATTTCCAAATGCCAGAAAGATTTGATTTAACATATATTGGTGAAGATGGAGAAAAACATAGACCAGTTATGCTTCACAGAGTTATATTTGGAAGTATTGAGAGATTTATTGGTGTACTTATTGAAAATTATGCAGGAGCATTCCCAACATGGCTTGCACCAGTACAAGTAAAAGTTCTTCCAATAGCAGATGCACATGTAGAATATGCTAATGAAGTAAAAGCTAGACTTGAAGATGTTGGCATAAGAGTAGAAGTAGATGACAGAAATGAAAAGATAGGATACAAAATAAGAGAAGCTCAACTTCAAAAAATACCATATATGTTAGTATTAGGAGACAAAGAAAAAGAAGCTGGAGCAGTAGGAGTACGCTCTAGAAAAGATGGAGATATTGGAGCAATGCCAATAGATGAGTTTATAGCAAAAGTAGTAGAAGAGATAGACACATTTGCTAAATAATGTTAATATTTTTGCAAATTTACATAATTTATGCTACAATATAGTTGTAGTACAAACTACAAAAAATAAATTGGAGGAGTAAACATGACAGCACTGGACCAAATACGGTTTCCTAGTTTAGAAGAAGCAATTATTTCTTCTAAAACAATTGAGGAAGCAAGTAAAAAGTACGAAAAGACACTAAGAAATGGAGGAGATATCTACTCTATATTGTATGCAAACAAGCTTCAGCAATTCAGAAGGATGGTTTTAGTGACCAAACTTCGGGAGCTGGAGCGAGAATTCCAGGAATTAAAGGAGCACCTGCGTGATACATGCAAAAACAGCGAAATTAATGTAAACATCAAGAGACGTAAAAAGGATTTTATTGGAGTCAACGAAAAGATACGATTGTTCTTAAGGACCAACAGACCTCTTGATAGAATGCAGGATTTGCTAGGCTTTAGGATTACAATTCTTTCTGATGCAAAGGATGATGAAACATCTGTCGGTCTGTGTTACGAAGTAATGAATAAAATAATTTCGTATTTCGTGGTAGAGCGTAACTGCTTGCTAACTGAGGCTGAGCCTATCTTAGATAGTGGCTTTAAAAAAGAAGAAAACACAGACGTAATTGTGCCAAAGAAATCCTTGGTAATGCCGGGCTTTGAAAACAATATTAAGGACTATGTTCTTAACCCTAAAGCTAACGGGTACCAAAGTCTCCACTGCGTGTTCAAGAAGAGTGACGGACTGAACTTTGAAGTTCAAGTACGTACGATGTCGATGGATATCAGAGCTGAGTATGGAAGTGCAAATCATATTCCTTACAAGGTTAAAAGGTATGAGGAACAAAGTGTCAAAATTGACTTGCATAAGGTGAACATGCCCGGATTTGCTATTCTGCCTGACAACACAGTTGTAGACAATATAGGGTTAGTCTACTCAGTGGATCCATTTAGTTTATTGTGACTTGCTATAATCAACCAATTTATGGCTACCTAGGATTAATTTCTTAGGTGGCTTTTTTTGTCTAGTAACATTTTCTAAAAAAACATCTTATTTATGTAGAATAATCCAAAAACATGTGATATAATATTAAGCGAAAAAATTACAGGAGGTAAGTATGGCTAGAACTACAAAAGATTCTGAAAAAACTATAGAGAAAAATTTAGAATATATTGGACTTAAATTAGATAAAATACCAAACTTTTTAAAGATATATGAAAGCCTTAATTTTAGACCTTCTAAATCTTATGATGATACTATCTATAAAGTTTATAGATATGTTAATATTAAAGATATACAAATTTTAATAACACCAGCTGATAGATTAATGGAAATAAAGCAAAGGTATAAATTATCTAGCCCAATATGTGAATATGTAGACTCAAAAAACGAAGAAAATATAGAAAAATTTGCTACGTTTATGAAAATGGTATCTACTATTAATAAAGAAAGAATGGATGAGATAGAAAAAGAGCAGAAAGAATTGAACGAAAAAATCCCATATGAAGTAAAATATCCAAACAATTATATATGGCAAATTTATTATTCGGATTATGCAAAAAAATATTTTATGCTTGTTCCAACAAATGAGCAAGACAATAATGCACTATTTTATTTATTAAAAGAGCAACTTGCTAATACTAGGTCTAGAAAAGGTAAGTTTATTTTTGTGCCAATAAGCCATATGGAATATTCAGGTGAATTTTTAACAAAATCAGAAATTGCAGACATTGAAAATTATTTGTGGTATTTTACAAAAGAATGGCCAAATGTGTATGAGGTTTATGATAAACAGGAAAATATGTCTATAAGAATATTGGGAGAAACCAATATATATGATAAAATACAGAGTACATATAGCATAAGCTTAGAAACGAAGCAAGAAGCATTGGAATTTTATAAATTGCTAAAAGCGATGTTTATATTAGCAACAGGTGCTAAAGAAGAATATGATTTTGTGGTAAAAATAAATGAAAATGGTGAAGTTGAATTTTGGAATGAAAACACAAAAATAGAGTATGCTGAGCTTTCTAATTTTATAAAATTAGAATATTTAGATAAGATAGATAAATTAAAATATGAAGAAAAAGAGCAAAAAGAGCTAAAAAGAAAATTAAATAAGTTTAAGTCTATTATAGAAGATTTGACACAAGAATATCTTTTAAGGCAAAAACAAATTGCTACTTTTTTGGAATGTAAAAAGACTTTTTTTGGCAAAGTAAGATATTTCTTTAAAAAGAAAAAAGAAGGTAATGTTGAGGCAAGACCACTAAGAAAAACAGAGCGTGAGCATGATGACGAGCAAAAAGATGAAACATTAAATGAGTTATATGCATTGAAACAACAATATACAATAGAAGATTTAATTAATATTTGCACAAAATTAGAAGAGCTTAAAAAGAGCAATACAAATTTAAACTTAGATATTGATGCTATTGAAACAAAAAAAGAGATATTATCTAAAAAAATAGATAATGCGGAGCTATATATAAAAGAAATCGATAAACATAAAAAAAGTATTTTTGAATTCTGGAAATTTACTAGTAAAGATGAGATGCAGACATTGGCAGAAGCGGATGAGCAGGAAGATACAGAAAAAACAAAAATGAGAAAATATTTTGATTATGAGACAGATTTAGAAGATTTGGGTAAGATGGTAGATGAATTACAAAGAAGAAAATTATCTAAAAACGAAACAGATGCGATATTTGCAATAAGAGAAGTGCCAGAATCTTTTAAAGAATTGGAAAAAGAGAAAGATACATCAGTGGAAATTTTTGCCTTAAAAGAAGAAGACGAAGTAAAAAAAGGAAGAGCTAAAAGTAAAAAAATAGATGCATTAAATAAAGACTTAAATAGATTAAAGAAAGAGTATGAAAATGATGCAGAAATAATAAATGCTAAAGACTTTGACATTTTTGGTGGAATGATTGAAGATAATACAAAAGTAAAAACAATTAACAATGAAAAACATAGAGAAGTAGAAAAAGATAAATATAAAGTATTAAATATAAATATGGATACAGATATAAAAGTTTATACGGAAAATCTAGAAAGCTATATGCAGTTGATTAGAGAAGCTTTAAATAAAATACAATCACCATATGATATGTCAGTATATTGTATAAATACTAAAAAAAGTATAGAAGGAATAAATATATTTAACATTAATCCGAAAGATGCAATAAAAGAAGAGTTAAACGGTAAAAAAGCCATAATTACATTATGTAAAATAAATATAAAAGAAAACACACCAGCAGTATTTTATACAAATATAATGTTTTATGATAATTTTAATAAAACATTACCAGTTGGAATGAATCTTTCGTCAGAAGTGTTAATTGATGTTTCTAAATTAAATTTAAAATTTGTAAAAGAAGAAAATTTTTATATTAATTACAAAGTAAATGAATTTGATTTCAATACAAAACAAATTCAAGTGTACGAGTATGATGCAGAGTAATTAACATTTTTTATAAAACCTCTTGACAAAACAAACAAATGGTTGTAGAATGATAACCGAACAAAGATTTGTATGTCTGGAGGTTTTTTATGATATCTACACTACATATAAAAAATATAGGAATTATAGAGGACTTGGTGATTGATTTTAATGACGGATTTAATGTACTCACTGGAGAAACTGGTGCAGGAAAAACATTAATTATAGGAGCACTTTCAATCATAGCGGGAGGAAGATTTGCAAAAGATATGATAAGAAATGGAGAAAAATATTCTTTTGTGGAAGCTAGTATATTTTGCCCAGAAAATCCAGAAGCGGTAGATGGAAATATTATTGTCTCAAGAGAAATATATTCAAATGGTAGAAATTCTTGCAAAATAAATGGCAGATTAGTTACTGTAAATGAGCTGAAAGAATTTATGGCAAATATTATAAATATACATGGACAGCAAGACAATCAAAACCTATTAAATCCTTCTAAGCATATTTATTATTTGGATGATTTTATAGGACAAGAAATGCTAGAATTAAAGAGCAAATATAGCGAGCTATTTAAAAGATATAATGAGATAAATGCAGAGCTTGATAAAAACTATGGTGATGATAGAGAAAAGGAAAGAAAGCTAGATTTACTTAATTATCAATTAAAAGAAATAAAAAATGCCAAATTAAAAGTAGGAGAAGACATAAAATTACAGGAAGAGCATAACATGATGAAAAATTCTGAAAAATTACAAGAAAATTTAGAGGAAATAGACGAAACATTGAATAACCAGGGAATTGAAAGTATTTCTAATTCTATTAGATGTTTAGAAAGAATTTCATATTGTGGAGATATTTATGAAGAGAAACTTACAGAGCTAAAAAATATATATTATGAAGTACAAGAGATTGCAAGGGATATATCAAGCATGAGAGAAGATGTATGCTTTGATGAGCAAGAAAGAGATGAAGTAGAAAGAAGATTAGATGAAATTTATTCATTGAAGAGAAAATATGGAAATAGCATAGAAGAGATACTTGTCTATAAAGAAAAGTTAGAAACAGAGATTTCAGAAATAGAAAATGTAGACGAAATAAATAAAAAATTAAAAGTAGAAAAAGAAATTGTAAGAAATCAAATGCTAGAATTATGCGAAAAAATCCATTTGATTAGAGTAAACTATGCAAAAATGATTTCTGATAAGATAAATAATGAGTTGAAAGATTTGGAAATGAGTAATGCTACATTAAGAGTGAATGTAGAAAAGCTAGGAGAAGACAAGTTTAATAGCAATGGTTTAGATAAAGTAGAATTCATGATATGTACGAATAAAGGAGAAGAAGAGAAAGAACTTGCAAAAATAGCATCTGGTGGAGAGATGTCCAGAGTAATGCTAGCAATAAAAACAGTTCTAGCGGACGTAGATAAAGTGCTTACACTTGTGTTTGATGAAATTGATACAGGAATTAGTGGAAAAGCTGCAAAAGCTGTTGGAGAAAAGCTTAAAACAATTTCAAACAATCATCAAGTAATGGTAGTAACACATTCAGCTTCTATAGCTGCAAAAGGAGCATATAATTACTACATTAGTAAAAAGACAGTTAATGAAAAAACATATACAGAAATAAGACAATTAAATGAAAAAGAAACAATTGAAGAAATCGCAAGAATTTCATCAGGAGATGTTACAGATATCTCTATAGCTCATGCAAAGGAGTTGAGAATGGCATCGTAAGGGAGAAAACAAGATATGATGTTGTTTCATATCTTGTTTTCTTCTCTGTCCCCAAAAACAAGAAAAAATGGTTTACAAAAAAATCAAAATAGTATATAATATTTTACGTGTACAAGTAAGGAACACACTACAATGCGAATGGAGGAAAAGAATATGGCTGAAAATAATAATGTAGAACAAGAATTGGACATAAACCAATTAATGAAAGTTAGAAGAGAAAAATTAGATAAACTAAAAGAAGAAGGAAAAAATCCTTATGAAATAACAAAATTTAACAGAACACATACTAGTAAACAAATTATAGATAATTATGATGAATTAGAGGGAAAAGATGTAACTGTAGCCGGAAGAATTATGGCAAAAAGAATTATGGGAAAAGCATCATTTTGCCATATACAAGATAGCGAAGGAAAAATTCAAAGCTATGTTAGTATAAATGACTTGGGAGAAGAAAGCTACAAAGCATTTAAAGAAGATGACATTGGAGATATTATAGGAATAACTGGATTTGTATTTAAAACAAGAACAGGAGAAATTTCTATTCATGCAAAAGAAGTAACACTTCTTTCAAAATCATTAAGACCACTTCCAGAAAAATTCCATGGCTTAAAAGATACAGATTTAAGATATAGACAAAGATA
>UMIY01030120.1_pt1 | contig 16969 bp, 13 predicted proteins | sample 1965921 | NCBI WGS metagenome assembly UMIY01 (sample SAMEA4836134, study PRJEB28245) | human gut metagenome | biome: gut microbiome; material: fecal sample | place: Denmark | collected 2008
CACGCAAAATTTGCGTGCCCGCCTCGGTATTTAATAAATTTATTTTTTGCAAATTGGCTATTTTATTCTGCCCGCTTATCTGAGCGCGGCTCCGAGTTTGAATTTCAGATTGGAGAGAATCTTCTTTACGAATCCGTCGATTTTTTCTCCGCTGAACGCCTCGTCCTTGGGGGTAAACGTTACGCTGAAAGCCATACTCTTCTTGCCGCTCTCTATCTGGTTGCCGATATATACGTCGAACAGTTTTACTTCGGTCACGTACTTGCACGCCGAGAAAATTTCTTTTTCAATCTGCCCGCAGGTAACGTTGCCGTCAACGATGAGCGCCAGGTCGCGCTGTGCCTCTGCAAACTTGGGCAGAGGGGAGTATTTGAAGGGCTTTGCGTGTGCCTGTAAAAGTTCGTAATCGAGCTCTGCAATGACCATAGGCCTTTCGGCGGCTATGTTTTCGAGCACCGCGGGGTCTACGCTGCCTATATAGCCCACCTTTTCGCCGTCGCACAGAATGTCCGCCGTTATGCCGGGGTGCAAGTAGGGTCTTTCGCCGCTTACGTATTCAAACTTCACGTTCAGGCTGTCGGCAATATTTTCGGTTATGCCTTTCAGGTCAAAGAAGTTCGCGCTTCCCCACATACCTATGCACAGCCTCAACTTCTCTTCGGGGAAGTCTGAAAGTGGCAGCTCTTTGGGGATATATACCTTTGCCAGCTCAAACGCGCCGCCTTCGTAGTTGCCGCGCTTCAAGTTCCTCAGCATCACGTTCACCATCGAGGGTGCGAGGAAGGTGCGCATTACAGAAAGTTCTTCGCTTATCGGGTTGAGTATTTTAATGCACTTTCTTTCTGCCGCGTCCTCGGGTATACGGAGCATATCCATATCCTTTTCGGAGTAGAACGAGTAGTTCGATACCTCGTACAGCCCCTCTGAAACGAGCAGCGCCTTCATTCTGTTCACTGCGCGCTGGCTTTCGTTGTAGCCGCCGTTGGTGATTTTGCCTGTGGGCATAAACGTGCCGTGGATGTGGTCGTAGCCGTACATTCTTATAATCTCTTCGGCGATGTCGGGGTAGGCGAATATATCGTCGCGGTAGCGGGGGAGCGTTAGTTCAAGTTCGTTTCCGCTCCTTTTTACGCCGAAATTCAGCCTTTTAAGTATGTCTTCCATATCTTCGACGGGCACCTCTATGCCGAGGAGCGCGTCAATCTTTTCGGGGCTGACTGTCATCGTCTTTACTTTTGTATCGGAATACTCCGTGGCGACGTCGGCGCACACGTCAGTCACCGTGCCGCAGCCGAGCTGCTCAATGAGGTGAAGGGCGCGCTTCATTGCGCGTTCGGTAGTGTATTCGTTGGTGCCCTTTTCGAATATGGCGGAGGAGTCTGAGTGCTGGCCCAAAGAGCGCGAAGTTCTTCTAACGCTGTCGCGCGCGAATTTGGCCGCTTCGAACAGTACTTCTTTTGTGCCGTCCTTGATTTCGGTATTCAGCCCGCCCATTATTCCCGCAAGCGCGGCGGGCTTGCTTCCGTCGCAGATTACAAGGTTTTCGTGGTTTAAAGTAAATTCCTTGTCGTCCAGCGTCACAATCTTTTCGCCGTCGAAAGCGCGCCTTACAACAATCTCCCTTCCCTCGATGGTATCGAGGTCGAACGCGTGCATAGGCTGTCCCATTTCAAGCAGAACGAAGTTGGTTATGTCAACCACGTTGCTTATAGAGCGCAGTCCGCACAGCGCCAGCCTTCTTTTCAGCCAGAGGGGCGAGGGGCCTATCTTTATGTCCTTTACGTAGTGCGCTATATACCTCGGGCACAGCTCGGGCGCGGTTATTGTTACTTTTACCTTTCTGCCGTCCTTTACGGGTGTAAAGGAGTAATCGGGCTCTTTAAGGGGCTTTTTAAGCACGGCGGCAATTTCGCGGGCTATGCCAAGTATGCTCTGGCAGTCGGGCCTGTTCGCAGTAATGCTTATATCGAAGATGTAGTCGTCAAGCCCGAGTATGGGTTTTACGTCGTCGCCGTTTTTGCACGACGAGGGGAGGATAAGCAGTCCGTTGTAGTCTGCGCCCTCGAACATATCGCCGTTTACGCCCAGTTCTGTGCCCGAGCACAGCATACCGTAAGATTCCACGCCGCGCAGTTTGCCCTTCTTTATTGTCATCACGCCCTCAATCGTCACGTGGTCCTTTGCCGTGGCGTAAACGGTTGCGCCCTCCAATGCGACGGGCGCCTTTATGCCCTTTTTAACGTTGTCGGCTCCGCAACAAATCTGGAACACGCCCTTTTCGCCGCAGTCAACCTTGCAAACGTGCAGGTGCGTGCCCTCAATCGGCTCGCACTCTGTAACTTCGCCTACGTAGACGCCAGAAATATCCTTGCCCACTTCGTATAATTCTTCAACTTCGAATCCGCACGAAAACAGCTTGTTTTGCAGTTCCTGTGCGGATACGTCTATATCAACATAATCTTTAAGCCAGCTCAAAGGTGCTTTCATATGCCGCCCTCCTTATGCCCTGAACTGCTTTGAAAAGCGCACGTCGCCTTCGAACAGCAGTTTCATATTGTTAATTCCGTATTTGAGCATTGCAATGCGCTCTATGCCCATTCCGAACGCAAAGCCCGTGTATTCGTCGGGGTCGATGCCGCAGTTTTCAAGCACGGCCCTGTTTACCATTCCCGCGCCCAGAACTTCTATCCAGCCCGTGCCCTTGCACAGCTTGCAGCCCTTGCCGCCGCATTCAAAGCAACTTACGTCAACTTCAACCGAAGGCTCGGTGAAGGGGAAGTAAGAGGGGCGCAGCCTGGTCTTTACGCCGCTTCCGAATACCTTTTTTGCAAACTCGTCCAACATTCCTTTGAGGTCGCACAGCGTAATTCCCTTGTCCACAACAAGTCCTTCCATCTGCGAGAACATAGGCGAGTGGGTTGCGTCGTCGTCGGGGCGGTATACCTTGCCGGGCGAAAGAATTTTTATGGGCGGCTTTTTGCTCTCCATAACGTGAACCTGCCCCGCCGATGTCTGCGTGCGCAGAAGGTAGTCGGCGCCGAGGTAGAAGGTGTCCTGCATATCGCGCGCGGGGTGGTCTTTGGGAGTGTTGAGCGCCGTGAAATTATAGTAATCGGTCTCTATCTCGCGGCCCTCGTATATTTCAAACCCCATACCCGCAAAAACCGAAACAAGCTCGTCTATTATAAGCGTGTCGGGGTGGTAGGCGCCCTTTTTGCGCTGACGCCCCGGCAGGGTGACGTCTATCTTTTCTTTTTCGTATCTTGCGCCCATTTCGGCCGCCTTTACGGCGCTTTCAAATTCGTCGAAGCGGCTTTCGGCCCATTCGCGCAAGGCGTTTATAACCTTGCCCATTGCGGGGCGCTCTTCGGGCGGTATCTCCCTGAGTTTTTTCATAAGCGAAGATATTTCACCCGACTTGCCCAAAAACTTCATCTTAATCTCGCGCAGAGTGGCGCTGGACTTGATGTCTTTTACGGCTTCGTCGATTTTTGCTTTGATTTCATCGATTTCGCGCATATTATCCATACACATTTCTCCTGCAAAAATTTATAAAAAAAACGCCCCGTGCAAAAGCACAGGGCGAAAGATTTACCTTATCGCGGTACCACCTGATTTCGCGGCTTAAAAAAGCCGCCTTATTCAAAGTCCCTTTACGCGGGAGCGCACGGGGCGGACTACTCTTTTCATTTTGCCCGTCCGGCTCGCGGGTGAATACCGCCTGCCTCCCGATGAAGAACCTTTCAGCCGTTTTCGGATTCTTCTCTCTGAAAGGGGATAGTTGCACGCGTCTGTCCCGGTCACAGCCTTTATTCCGCAGGGTTGCGGAACTGCCATATGTCTGTTTTCAATTATATTGCCGCGCGCATTTTTTGTCAACCGTTTTGCGCGGGCTGTTTTTTTGCTGTTTTTACTGTCTGTAAATGTTTCCGCCGTAGCAGTCCATTGCAACCACCGCGGGGAAGTTTGTTACTTCCAGGCGGTAAACGGCCTCAGAGAGCAAATCTTCAAATGCAATGCACTCGCTCTTTTTTATGGCGTTGCCGTACAGTGCGCCCGCGCCGCCTATTGCCGCAAAATATACGGCCGTGTTGCGCTCCAACGCATCGGCAACCTCTTTGCACATCTCGCCCTTGCCAATCATTCCGCCAAGTCCCAAATCGAGCAGCGTCGGCGCATACGCGTCCATACGCGCAGAGGTGGTAGGTCCGCAGCTGCCCGAAGCCATTCCGGGCTTTGCGGGACAGGGGCCTGCGTAGTAAATTATTGCGTCTTTAATTTCAAATGGCAGGGGAGTGCCCGCCTCTATGTATTCCTTAATGCGCTTGTGCGCACAGTCGCGGGCGGTTAAAATTACTCCCGAAATGCTCACGCTGTCGCTTGCGTGCAGGCTTTTTACCTGTTCCTTCGTGAGGGGGAGGGTGAGTTCTTTCATTTTGCTCTCCTTTTTCTGATTTCAGTAAACAGTCGCCCGAAAGCGCGACGCCGCATTTCGGGATGAATGTTTGCTAAATAGTCTCTTTGACGCAGCGCACGCAGTGGCACTGAATATTTACCGCCACTGGCAGTCCCGCAATGTGGGTGGGCGCCCATTCGCAGCTCACGCCGAGCGCGGTCGTCTTGCCGTGGAAGCCCTGGCAGCCTATATCAAGCTCGTTTATCCTTTTCAGGGCCTCGCGCTCTATCTCTGCAATGTCCTCTCTGTCGCTGTGGGTGCCTATGTCGCGGGTGAGCGCCTTTTTTGCAAGGTAGGCGCAGCCGTCAAAAGTGCCGCCTATTCCCACACCCACGTATACGGGAGGGCAGGGGCGCGAACCTGCATTTTTTACCGTGGCGACGATGGCGTCCGTAATTCCCTCAACGCCCTGCGCGGGTTTGAGCATATACAGCGCCGACATATTCTCGCTGCCGAAGCCCTTGGGCATAAAGGTGAGCTTGACCTTATCGCCCGCAACAATTTCGGTGTGCAGGGCGGCGGGGGTGTTGTCGCCCGTGTTCTTGCGCGTAATGGGGTCGCATACCGATTTGCGGAAATATCCGTCGGCATAAGCGCGCCTCACGCCGTCGTTTACGGCCTCGTATATTGGTTTGCCCGTAAGGCAGACCTCGCTTCCTATTTCCAGAATGACGACGGCCATTCCCGTATCCTGGCAGACGGGCATACCCATCTCTTTGGCAACTTCGCTGTTTTTTATAAGCTCGCCGAGGGCGAACTTTGCCGCGCCTTCGCGTTCGCTTTCGTATGCCGAACATAGCGCCGTCTTGCACGAGGAAGTCAGGTTTACCCCCGCGTGCAGAGCGGCTTTGTATACTGCGTTTTCAATCAGAACTGTGTCTAAATTTCTCATAAGTGATACCTTTACTCCGATTATTTTAATACTTTTTCAAATAAAAGTAAAACAAATAATTTACTTAAAGCGCATTTTAAGTTATAATCGGGTTATGGAACAGACATTGAACGGAAGGGGTAGCCTGACGGGCGGCATTACTTTCAGCGTGACGGTCGCCGTTTACGTGTTTTTCAGCCTGATATTTTCGGTTATAGTCGTCGCCGCAGGGCTTGATTCTTCTTCCGACGTATACATCTATATAAATTATCTGGTTGCTCCCGCGGCGGTGGCGGTGAGTGTGCCCGTCGTTTCAAAATTCAGGCGCGTGCCGCTTAAAACTCTTCTGCCGCTCGGTTTTCAAAGCGGGAAGTCTGCCGCAAAATATTTCGCCGCGGCCGTGCTGCTCGCCTTCGGATTGTTGTTTTCGTTAAGCTGGCTCAACATCGGCTTCGAGCGGCTTTTAAGGCTGTTAGGTTACGAAGGCACCGTAAGTTATTTCCCCGACCTTTCGGGCGGCAAGGTTGTCGCAGCGCTTCTGGTTATGGCGGTGATGCCTGCGCTCTTCGAGGAGATATTGTTTCGCGGCGCGGTGCTTCAAAATATAAGGGAGGAGGCGGGCGAACTCAACTCGATATTCCTGTGCGGAATGTGTTTTGCCCTCTTCCACGCAAGCGCGTTGCAGACCTTTTACCAGTTCATATGCGGCTGTGCCTTTGCGCTCCTTGCAATACGCGCTCGTTCGCTTTTTCCGTGCGTGCTGGCGCACTTTCTGAACAATGCCGTGATAGTAGTGATGCAGGCGTGCGGGCTGAACACCTCGGGCACGCTGTTCGATATGCTCCCCTTGTGGGCGGCAATACTCGTCACCGTGCTTTCGGCGCTCTCTCTTATCGGCGGCGCGCTCATTCTTGTATGCGACAAAACTCCGCTTAAAAAACCCGTCAAAGGCGGAATTAAAAAATTCTTTTTATCCGCTTCCGTCGGCATCGCCGTGCTCGCCGTGCTGTGGATAGTCGGTCTGTTTTCGTGAGGCTGTAATGCAGAAGGTAAACGTAGTCTGCGTGGGCAAAATCAAAGAGAGCTTTTTCCGCGAGGCGGTTGCAGAGTACGCAAAGCGCCTTTCGCGCTTCGTCGCGTTCAGCGTGCGCGAAATTGCCGAGGGGAAGAGCTTGGAGGCCGAAGCTGACGACATTCTCCGCGCGGCAAAGGGATATATAATCGCGCTGTGCGTAGAGGGAAGAAAATTTTCCAGCGAGGCGCTCGCCGCCGAACTTAAAAGGCAGTACGACAGGGGCGCGGAGGTCACTTTTATAATAGGTTCGTCGTGCGGGCTTGCGCAGAGGGTGAAGGACGCAGCCGACATTCGTTTATCCTTTTCGGATATGACCTTCCCGCACCAGCTTATGCGCGTTGTGCTGTGCGAGCAGATTTACCGCGCATATATGATAAATTCGGGCAGCGAATACCACAAATAGAGGCAGGCTTTGTGCAGACGGTCTCAATCGGTCTGCCAAAGATAGCCGTGAGGCAGAATATACTTGTCCGCCCGCGAATACCTTATTTGTGTGATATATGAAGAAGTAAAAAATTTTTATTTGAAGTACCGCGGCAAAAAGTGCGTGATAGGCTACTCATTCAAGGGCCGCGCAATCTTTGCAATGCACGTGGGCAGTTTTACGGGCAGGCAGTTTATGGCGGCCTACGCCTTTCACGGCAGGGAGTGGATAACCGCCCGCCTTGCTCTCAGGCACATACGCACGGGCGTGGCCCGCGGCAGGGGCGGCTGGATAATTCCGCTCGTCAACCCCGACGGCGCCGTGATTTCGCAGACCGTTTCTCCGCTGTGGAAGGCCAACGCGAGGGGAGTGGATTTGAACTGCAATTTCGACGCGCTGTGGGGCACGGGCAGGCTGAACACCCGTACGCGCGGCGCAGAAAACTGCACGGGCGACTTTCCCTTTTCCGAGCCCGAAAGCAAGGCGCTTGCCGATTTCACGTTAAAGGTAATGCCGCACGCGGCGCTCGCCTTCCACACCAAGGGCGAAGAAATTTATTGGGAGTTCGACGGCGCGGGCTTCATTATGGGTGCGCGCGTGCTTGCGCGCTCCACGGGGTATACCCCCAAAATCATATCGGGCTCTGCGGGCGGATACAAGGACTGGTGCTTAAAAAGGCTCAAAATTCCCGCCTATACCATAGAGTGCGGCAGCGACAGGCTTGCGCACCCTATAACGCAGCTGCGCTGCCTTAAAAAGTGTTACAGAATTTTATACGATTTTACGTTGCTATATGGATAAAAAATTTATGAAGAGCGCATTGAAGTGCGCAAAAAAGGCGTACGAAGAGGGCGAAGTCCCCATCGGCGCGGTCGTCGTCTGCGACGGCAAAATAATAGGCAGGGGACACAACAGGCGCACGGGCAGGCAGATTGCCACCGCCCACGCCGAAATTGAGGCGATAGAAAAGGCCTGCCGCAAACTGCACAGCTGGCGGCTGCCAGACTGTGAAATTTACGTCACGCTTGAACCGTGCCCTATGTGTATGGGCGCCATTTTAAACGCACGCATAAAAAAAGTTTACTTCGGCGCGTACGAGGCGAAGGGCCGTTCGCTTACGGATGTAATTGCGAGTTCGGGCGTCCTCAACCACAAGGCCGAAGTCTGCGGCGGGGTGATGGAAGAGGAGTGCGCGGCAATACTTTCGGGCTTTTTCAGCGAAATGCGCGAACGCACAAAAAAAACTGAAAGCTGAATTTATACCGCGCAGAATTGCCGCAAATTGCCTTAAAAGCCTGATTGCTTCGCTTAAAAGCCGCGCGGCGGCCCGGGCGTAATTTTAAATAATGTGTAACTTACTTGTAACAAACAGGTAAAAAAATATTTAATAACTGCCGCCATTAAGGTTGACAACGCGGGCGGCACAATATAAAATATCTATGCTTGGCGCCGCAGGTTTGCGCGCGCCGGGTGCGCCGCTTGTCTTACGGGGGAATGTGCGGCGGACGGCGTATAGGTTTAAAACAATTTAATAGCAAAAGAATGAACGCGTATCCGCGGGAAAGCGGACGCTTCAAATACAAAAGCATTCCGGAGGCATATCCCCAATGATAAATCACGGCAGCGAGATTAAGATTTTTTCTGGCAATTCCAACAGACCGCTTGCTCAGGCAATCGCTTCTAAGCTCAACACGTCCTTAGGCGATATGGAACTCACCCACTTTTCCGACGGCGAAATTTACGTCCGCTACGAAGAGACGGTGAGGGGCAAAGACGTATTCCTCGTTCAGTCCACAAGCGCGCCCGTAAACACCAATCTTATGGAACTTCTCATAATGATTGACGCGGCCAAGCGTGCAAGCGCAGGCAGAATCACCGCCGTTATTCCCTATTTCGGCTACGCCCGTCAGGACAGGAAGGCGCGCTCGCGCGAACCTATCACGGCTAAGCTCGTTGCCAACCTCATCACGTCGGCAGGCGCAGACAGGGTTCTTACTATGGACCTTCACTGTATGCAGATTCAGGGCTTCTTCGATATTCCTCTCGATAATCTCATAGGCGGCCCCACGCTCTATAATTACTTCAAACCCAAGGTAGACGATAACTTCGTCGTCGTATCTCCCGACATCGGCTCGGTTTCCCGCGCAAGGAAGGTTGCCGCGAGGATGGACGCCAAAATGGCAATCATCGACAAGCGCCGCCCCAAGGCCAACGTGATGGAGGTAATGAACATAATCGGCGACGTGGAGGGCAAGAACTGCCTTATGGTAGACGATATGATTGATACCGCCGGCACGATAGTTCAGGGCGCGAAGGCGCTCAAAGAGGCGGGCGCCAAAGAAATTTACGCCTGCTGCTCGCACGGCGTGCTCTCCGGCCCCGCAATCGACAGGCTCGCGGCTTCGCCCATAACCGAGCTTGCCATACTCGACACCATAAATATCCCGCAGGAAAAGATGCTGCCTTCGTTCAGGATAATTTCCACGGCACCCATCTTCGCCTCGGCGATAGAAAATGTATACCTCGACAGACCTATGTCGAAAATTTACGACTGATAAAAAACGCGCCACAGTTCACCTGTGGCGTTTTGAATAAGACAGGTTAAGTTTATGTTTATAATAGTGGGGCTTGGAAACCCCGAAGAAAAGTACGCAAAAACCTTTCACAATATGGGCTTCAACGCCGCGGCCGACGCGGCGGCGCTCCTTAAAACAAAGTTCAAAAAAAAGGAGTGCTCGTCTTACGTTGCCGAGGCGTATTCGGGCGGCGAAAAGATTATAATAGCCCGCCCGCTTACCTATATGAATTTAAGCGGCGTGGCGGTAAAACAGTTGCTCGCAAAATACGGCGCCTCGCCCTCGCAGCTCGTGGTGATTTACGACGATTACGATATCCCAAAGGGCAAAATAAGGGTGCGGCCTTCGGGCAGCGCGGGCACGCACAACGGTATGCGCTCGATAATTTCAGAGATTGGCACGCAGGACTTTGCCCGCATCCGCATAGGCATACGCGACCCCGAGGTGAACATACCCATAATCAACTACGTTCTTTCCGAGGTGAGGAAGGAAGATTACGAACTCTTCATCTCGTCGTGCGGAAGGGCGGCAGAAGCTGCCGTGGAACTCGCCCTCGGCAAGAGCGTGGACGAGGTTATGACGGCTTATAACAAATAGATTTACGCGCCTTTTCGGGTTCAGGAGATTTCTCGGCTACGCTCGAAATGACAATGCTGTAATTTTATATCGCTCCAAATGTCATTTCGACCGAGCGCAGCGAGCGGAGAAATCTCTTAAAATCATTATTCGGCAATATAACGCGGCCCGCCCATTGCGGCGCGCCCGAACGGTACGGCTTTGAAGAAGAATTTTTTCAGCTATGAAAATCTGGGAGGGGAGTATATTCCCCTCGGCAACGACCTCCGCCTCGGTGTACCGACGGCGGTTTTCGGCGTTTCCGAACCCCACAAATATCTCACGGCGGCGCTCTGCCGCGGCAGCCTTCTGTATGTAACGGCAGACGGCATTTCGGCGCGCCGCGCGGCGCAGTCGCTCTCTGCCCTGACGGGCGAAGAGGCCGTGCTTTTAACGCCAAAAGACGACGTTCTTTTGTATAAAGAGGCAATCTCGCGCGAGGCGCTGTTTGCAAGGCTCACCGCGGCGGATAAAATTTATTCGGGCGCAAGAATAGTGGTTTGCGACGCCGAGGCCGCGCTTCAACTCTTTCCCGCACGCCCCGTGGCGCTTGTTCTGCGCACTGGCGACGATTTCGATTACGCCAATCTGCCCGCGCAACTCGTATCGATGGGCTATAACCGCGAGTACGAGGTGGAGGCAAAGGGCAGTTTTGCGGTGCGCGGCGACATACTCGACATCTTCCCTGTAAACTGCGAAAACCCCGTGCGCATAGACTTTTTCGGCGACACCGTCGAAAAAATCAGACCTTACGACGCCGTTTCAGGCGAAAGACTGAAAGAGGCGGGGGAAGTGCGCATAATCAGCGCGGCAGAGGCGTTCGTTGCGGAAAGCGACCTGCCCGTGGTGAAGAAGGCGCTGTCCGACGGGCTTAAAAAATTCCCCGACGTAAAGGCGTTCGGCAGGGCGCGCGCCATAGCCGACGAACTCATTTCAAAGGCGGAAGGCGGCGCTCCGTTTGCGGGCGCATCGTATCTTATGCCCGTCCTGTCCTCGTCGCGCACGCTTTTCGACGCGCTTTCGCCCGATACGACGATTTATTTCGACGAGTGTAAACTGCTGAACGACAGAATAGCGGGCATATGCTCAGAGCACGCAAACCGCTTCAACGAGCTCAAAGCGGGCGGCGAGGCGTTCGATTTCAGCATAAACCAACTGCTCTCGGAAGAGCGGCTCTATAAGGCGTTCTCATCGTTCAAAAACATAGCGTTGCAGACCTTTTTCGGCAGCACGTTCTTCTTTCAGCCGCTCAAAACTTACAACCTGCACGCCACGCCCGCACCCTCTTATCTCAATTCTTCGGCAGAACTTCTCACCGACGCGCGCAACTGGATAAGGGGCGGCTACCGAGTGCTTGCCTTCACGGGCTCGGCCTCGCGCACAGAAAAACTTACCCAGACATTTATCGACGACGGTCTGCCCGTAAACCCCGTTCCCGACAGCCTTGACGCCCTGCGCGGAATAGCCGTTTCTTCGGAGGAACTTCCGCACGGACTCGTTCTGCACGACTGCAAGGCGGTAATTTTAGGCAGCGGCGACTTGTATACAAAGTCCGCCGTGACGAGGCGCATAAGGAAGAAGCGCGGCGATATGTTCTCCGCGCCCGAAATAGGCCAGTACGCCGTGCACGAAAAGCACGGCATAGGCAAGATAACGGGCACGCAGAAGATAGAGACCACCGACGGCATCAAGGAGTACATATCCATAGAGTATAAGGGCGGCGATATGCTGTATGTGCCCGTGGAACAGATGGACGTGCTCTCGAAATACGTCGGACAGGATAACCCCTCGCTCTCAAAGATAGGCGGGGCGGAGTTCGAAAGGGTGAAGGAGCGGGTCCGCCAGTCGCTCAAAAAGATGGCGTTCGACCTGAAACAGCTATACGCCGAAAGGAGCAGCAGAAAGGGCTTCCGCTTCCCCGAAAACGCCGTAATGATGCAGGAGTTCGAGGACGCTTTCCAATATGAAGAGACGCCCGACCAGCTAAGCTCCATTGCCGAAATAAAGGCGGATATGTGTTCGGATAAAGTGATGGACAGACTGCTCTGCGGCGACGTGGGCTACGGCAAGACGGAGGTGGCCCTCCGCGCGGCATATCTGTGCGTTCTGGGCGGAAAGCAGGCGGCAATAATGTGCCCCAGCACCATACTTTCCGAACAGCACTACAACACCGCGTGCGCCCGCTTTGCAGACTTCGGCGTGCGCGTGGAAAAGCTCAACCGCTTCAAGTCGCCCAAGGAACAGCAAAAGACGCTTAAAATGCTCGCCGACGGCGACATTGATATAATAATCGGCACGCACAGACTGCTCTCCGACGACGTGAAGTTTTACGACCTCGGACTTCTGGTGCTGGACGAAGAACAGCGCTTCGGCGTGGAACACAAAGAAAAGATAAAGCACATAAAAAACGATATAGACTGCCTCACTATGACGGCGACGCCCATTCCGCGCACGTTGCATATGTCGCTTTCGGGCATAAGGGATATAAGCACCATCAACACCCCGCCGCAGAAGCGTATGCCCGTGCAGACCTACGTGGTGGAGGAGACCGAAGCGCTCATCCGCGACGCCTGCGTAAGGGAGCTTTCGCGCGGAGGGCAGGTATTCATACTGTATAACAGGGTAGAAACCATCTCGTCGTATGCCGGCAGAATTGCAGAAATAGTGCCCGAAGGCAGGGTGTGCTACGCCCACGGCAGAATGGAAAAGGACCTTTTGGAGGGCAATATGATGGCCTTCTATAAAGGGGAAAAGAACATTCTCGTCACCACTACAATAATAGAAAACGGCATAGACCTGCCAAACGCCAACACGATAATAGTGATAGACGCCGACAGGCTGGGCATATCCCAGCTCTACCAGCTTAGGGGCAGGGTGGGAAGAAGCAACCGCCTGGCGCAGGCTTACTTCACCTTCAAGCCCGAAAAGGTTATGACGAGCGACGCCGCCGCCCGACTGAAAGCCATAATGCAGTTTACCGAGCTGGGCTCGGGCTTCAAAATTGCAATGCGCGACCTTGAAATACGCGGCGCGGGCAACGTTCTGGGCGCCGAACAGCACGGCCATATGGACAGGGTGGGCTACGAGCTGTATTCCAAGATGCTCAAAGAGGAGATATCGGGAGAAAGCGCCTCTACGGCCGAACTCGATATAAAGGCCACCGCGTATATACCCGAAAACTATATAGAATCCCCCGCGGGCAGAATGGACTGCTACAAGCAGATAGCCGAAATAAGGACGGTTGCAGACTACAAGCGCGTGTGCCTTTCGATTGAAGAGAACTACGGCCCTATGCCGAACGAGGTGCTCAACCTTCTTATAATCGCCGTTATGAAGGCTTACGCTTCCAGGTTGCAGGTAAGCAAGATTGGCGTAAGCTCCAAGGCGGCGTACCTCGAATTTTCTGCGCTTTCCGCCCTCGGCGACAAAAAACTCCGTGCGGCTATGGACGAATATGCGCAGGGCATTCAGGTATCTATGACCAGTTCGCCCAAAATAAATTTTATGCCTCGTGCAAATCCGGCAAAAACTATGCTCGAAATGACAAAATTTTTAAAATTTGCGGTAAGTTTCACCTAAAATTTAGAAAAATGATTTGCTATACCGCTTAAATTATTATATAATGATAAATGTGTTTGCGCGGGATATGCGCGCAATTTAAAACGCAGGAAATGATGCGGAGAAGAACTTTAATGAAAAAGAGATTCAAATTCCTTTCACTACTCACCGCCGGCGCCGTTGCCTGCACGGTAACGCTTGCCGGGTGCTCGCTCGTATCGGCCGATTCCCAGGCGGATATGGAGCAGGTTATTGCCACCGTAGATATCACCAAGTCTGAAAGTCTCGACAGCAGCCTTACCGCCTATACAGGCGCGATAGACGGCGGCACTTCGATTATAAAGCGCGAACTTGTGGCTTACTTCCTCAATGCCGGTTCGTCTCTGGTTCAGAGCGGCAGCACTTACGGCGAGGCTTTTGCAACGCTCGCCGATACGCTTGTAAACAACGCCGTTTTGGTTCAGTATGCAACGCTTGCCACCCTCAAAGATATGGCGGAAGATGCGTCGTTTACCGAATTTTCCGATGCTGCCGGAGCAGTGGAATGGTTCAACTCGTTTGAATCCGACACTGAGCGCTACGAAGCCATTCTCGATTATCAGGCTACCGTTGATAAGTATGACGGCACCGAAAACGTAGACTACGTTCTTCTCACGCAGTACACAATAATGTCGTCGCTCAACAATTCGATAGACAGCTACGAAGAGACCTATCTCGACGTGAATACCGACGACGAAACTTCTTCTGCAACTCTGCCCACGGGCGTGGATACCGAGCTCGACAATTACTATCCCGTAGATGAAAGCGGCAACCTCGATTACGGCGTATATACCGGTTACGACGATTATCTTCTCGGCGACAGCGGCATATATGAAGACGACCACGTAGAGGGCACCACGACCTATTCCAGAAGGCGTGCGTATAACAACTTTATACAGGTGCTCGATGCCAACTACCTTATAGCGGAGGACGAGGACGTCACCGACGTAATGGGCCTCGGCTATGTTCAGACTGAGTACGAAAACCTTTTGAAGCAGCAGATGCTTCTCAACTACTACGACCTTTACGAAGCCGAACTCGAACAGACGATAGACGCAAACGATTACGCCTATGTGCAGGAGAGGTATGAAGAGCTTGTAAACCAGCAGACCGCCGAATACAACTCTTCGCTCAGCAGCTTCGAAACTGCAATGGGCAGCCTTGCAGACGATTCGTTCATAACCTATGTTCCCGATACCGAAAACGGAAACAAGTTCGGCTATGTATACAACATACTGCTTCCGTTCGACGCCGTGCAGACCTCTCAGCTCAGCGTATTCTCTGCACAGCTTGAAAATGACGTGATAGACGAAAATGAATATTACTTCTATCGCAACCAGCTGCTCAAAAACGCACAGACCACCGACCAGCGCTCTGCCTGGTTCAACGGCGGCGTGGATTACAGTTTCGACGCAAGCGGAACAGACCTTGATTACTACGGCAAGGACGAGGGCAGGAATACTCTGTTCTTCGAAAACAACCTGCTCCATACAGACAGATACGAATCGCTCGACAAGTACTACGGTATGTACACCTATAACGGCGTAGCCGTACAGAACGAGGACGAAAGCTACACGCTCATCCCCAACAAGCTCGATATAAGCGACCTGCTTTCAGAGTTTGAAAACTACATCGAATTCGTTGCCGGCAACACCGATGCGGTAGAATATTTAATAGGCGCCAAAGACAACGGTGCATACTACAACGAAAACAACTTCTATTATGAAGAAGGCAGCACCGAAGGCGACGTAAAAGACATAGATTACAGCAAATTTATGTATGCCTACGGCAAAGTTGACCTCGGCAATTTTACGGCATCCGACCTTATGAACAAAGAGTCGCTCTCATATAAGATTATGAGCGCCGTAAACGAACTGCAATATGCGTATACAACCGATACCGCTGTGCTTTCTGAATACCTCGGCTACGATATAGGCGCATATTCCACCGATTACATCGCCGAATTCGAATATGCAACGCAGTATGCCATAAGGGAGGGCGGCGCAGGTTCCTTCGCGGTATGCGCGGGCGACTACGGCTGGCACCTCATATATGTTACCTACGTGCTTGAACCCGGTCAGGCCGTCTATAATAATTCCGACTGGACCAGAATTGAAACCGAGGGAACGTTTGAAAATCTGTTCTACGAAATGCTCAGAACTTCCGACCTCGAAAACGCTTCTTCAAGGCACCAGCTCGACCTCTTGCAGGCGCTCTATCAGGACGGCAGCTCTGTGACAGTATACGAGGACAGGTTCAGCGACCTTACAAGCCTTACCACGGGCGGTTCCGACAGCAGCAGTAGCGGCAGTTCAGGCAGCAGCTCCGGTTCTTCCAGCACAACGTCATAATTTGTATTTATAAAATCGCATTGAAGCCGCGCACATTGCCGTGCGCGGCTCTTTTCGTACTGCAAGCATAATTTAAGAGTATTTGAGGGGGCAAAGGAATGTGCCGCGCCGCTTCGTCATATATTTATTCAGGGTAATTTATGACGGTTTTGCAGGCACTTTTTCTTGGAATATTGCAGGGGCTTACCGAGTTCCTTCCCGTATCTTCAAGCGGGCATCTCGTGCTGGCGCAGAGGCTTATGAACGTAAACCTCGGCGGCGCGGATATGCTGTTCGACCTCACGCTCCATCTCGGTACGCTTCTTGCCGTATGTTTTGTTTTCAGAAAAAAGATATTTGAGCTGTTCAGAAGGCCGTTTAAAACGCTTTTGTATCTTTTTGCCGCCTCTCTGCCCGCGGCGGCGGTGGGGCTCTTTTTGGGGGATATAATAGATTCCGTCTTTTTCGGCGGGACATACCTTGCGTTCGGGTTTGCTCTTTCGGCCGCACTGCTTACAGGCGCGCAGATGCGCGCCAAGAAAGTAAAAAACACTCTGCCGCTTAACTTCGGGCGCACTATGTGTATGGGTGCGGCGCAGGCTCTTGCCGTTCTGCCCGGAATATCGCGCAGCGGCGCAACGGTTGCGGCAGGCATAATCGCGGGCGGCAACGGGGAAGAGGTGGCAGATTTTTCCTTTCTTCTCAGCATCCCCGTCATTCTGGGCGGCTTTGCCGTCACGCTTTTCAAGGGCGTATCAAGCGGCGAACTGCACGCAGCGTTTGCGGCCGCGGGAGATAATTTCGGGTTGTGTGTTGCGGTAAGCGTGGCCGCTTCGGCGATTGCAGGTCTGTTTGCCATAAAAATAATGCTCCGCTGTATTTCGTCCGCAAAATACACTCCGTTCATAATTTACCTTTGTCTGCTCGCGGCGGCGTGCGGTGCTTTGCGTATAGGCGGGATTCTGTAATTGTGCTGAATTTTGTTCAAATAATGTCAAGGCGTGCGGCGCTTTTTTAAAGCGCCG
>UMIY01030440.1_pt1 | contig 16933 bp, 7 predicted proteins | sample 1965921 | NCBI WGS metagenome assembly UMIY01 (sample SAMEA4836134, study PRJEB28245) | human gut metagenome | biome: gut microbiome; material: fecal sample | place: Denmark | collected 2008
ACGTCAGCTCAAAGTCTTATGACATCATTGTAGTGGGCACTTGGCAGCTTAAGGATAAGGTGCAAAAAATTTCTGAGAAGTATCCAGAGCAAAATTTTATACTTTTTGATGACAATGCCAACGACGGCGATAAAAAATATGATAATATCTACTCGATTCTTTATAAGCAAAATGAAGGCGGCTTCTTAGCTGGAGCACTTGCTGGACTTGTAGAAAATGGTGAGGGATATGACTTTGCTAAAAAAAGCAAAAATATCGGCTTAATTGGCGGCATGGATAATAAGATAGTTAAGGACTTTTTACTTGGCTTTGAAGACGGGGCGAAATACATCGATAAGGACATCAAAGTCTTAACAAGCTACGTTGGTAATTTTACTGATGCGATTAAGGCAAAAGATTTGGCTAATATATTATACAAGGAGAAAGATGTTGACATTATTTTCAATGCCGCATCCATTGCAGGTCTTGGTATAATTGACTCAGCAGCTGAGACAGAGCACTACGTCATAGGCGTTGACTCAGATCAAGCAGCTTTACTTGGCGAAGAAAAAGCAAAATACATCTTGACTTCAATATTAAAAAGAGTTGATACATCATTATTAAGAGCGATTGATAAATATAAAGCCGGAGAAAAAATTTTCGGCAAAACAGAATTTTTAGGTATAAGAGATGACGCCATCGGCATAGCTGACAATGATTTTTATAAAAACACAGTCAGCGAGGCAGATAGAGCCAAGATAAATGAGATTATTGAAGAGTTAAAAGCTGATAAGATCACTATCAGGAGCGAATTTAATGATTAAGATAAAAGATTTGAGCTTTGCTTATGGCGAAAATAAAATTTTTAATAATTTTAGCCTAGAGATCAATGAAAGACTTGCCTTTCTTGTGGGCAAGAACGGCGCAGGCAAAACGACTCTTCTAAAGCTCATTCATGGCGATTTAAAAAATTACACTGGCGAGATAATTTCTGACGATGCTTTCGTGGTGAGTCAAAGCTTTATGCTCTTCGATGAACTTAATGGCTATGACAATATCGCCATCGCCGTAGGCCTAGCGGAAAAAGAAGTGAAAAATTTAGTGAAGACATCGCCATTTTATATAAATGGTCTTGAGCGCAAATTAAAATTTATGACGACTATAGAAAAACAAACGCTTGAGCTAATTGCGATGAGTCTGAGTGAAAAAAAGCTGATACTTCTTGATGAGGTGAGTGCGGCTCTTGATTATATGACGAGTAAAAAACTAATTGATTACATCAAGTCATCGAACAAGAGTTTTTTAATGGTTTCGCATGATGAGGATTTTATTCAAAATTTTGATGCTAGAAAAATTTTCTTAGATAAGCAAAAAAATATACTTGATCAAAAAAATGAGGTTCTAGAAAATAATAAAAACAAAAAAATTATTGGCATATATATAAAAGATGATGCTAAAATAAACGAAGTACTTAAAAAATTCAAGCAATTTGCTTACGTTCCAAAGGATGTCAGAATGGCGCTCCTTATGGACGAAGCGGCATATAAGAACATCTTTATATATGATATATTAAAAAATATTAAGACTGATTATATAAAAAAAGCCGAAGACTTTATTGCAAAATACAAATTAAAGTTCAAGGCGAGCGATATCACAAATACTCTTTCTGGAGGCAATTTACAAAAACTTGTCTTCTTTAGAGAGCTTGAGCGTGATGAAGGCGTATACATTTTATATAATTACAAAAAAGGCATGGACTTCGAAGCGAAGGCCCTTGCTCAAAAAGAGATAGTTTTGAGGCGAGATGAAGGCAAGACCATTTACATCATTTCGGACGATTACGAAGAATTAAAGGAGGATATAGTTGATGAAATCAAGATCATTTAAGAGATATTTCATTTTGCTATATCCTTTTTTGATGCTTCTAACACTTTTTTTGGTGGCAATAGTCTCTCATATATCAATAAGCGAAATATTTATAGCGGCTGCAAAGCCATTCACTTCGCCTTTTTACAGAATAAGTTTTATCAAAGAATTTCTTATAGTCGGACTTTTGTCTCTTGCGATGAACCTTTCCTTGTCAATGGGCGAGATGAATTTTTCGCTTGAAGGCATTTTTCACATCGGTGTTTTTTTATCGGCGCTAGCTGCGATTTATCTTGGAAAAGCTTTTGCGTTTATAATTTTTCTGCCACTAATTTTATTTTTACTTTGGCAAGTGCCTAAAAAAGTTTCAAGAGGCGATGCTAATAAACTTATAATCTCATCACTTATATTTAACTATCTAATTTTGGGCCTTGTAAATTATTTGGTCTATACATTTTTCTCAGACGAAAATATTTCTTCAGCTGTTACTAAAAAATTTGATTTTAATCTTGATTTAAGATTAGGCATTCTTATAGCTGTAGCTGCTCTTGTTATTTTTATAATTTTTGCAATTAAATTCTCTCTAATAAATAAATTAAAAATAATTAAGGGCGCGCCAAGCATTTTAATCTCAACTGGAACTGATATAAATAAAGAAAAGAGGGCAATTGACCTAGGTTTAGCGTTTCTTACATCTGTGGCAGCATTTTTATATTTATTTTTAAATTACGAGCGCTTTTCGCTTCAAGGCTTCACAGGCTATGGCTTTGACGCGATAACTGTGTCTTTAATTGCTCGCGGCGACTTTAAAAAACTTGCTTATCCAGCCATTTTAATTACATACATAAGACTTTTAAGCCTTGTCATGCAGACCGAATTTTCATTCGTTTCGTCTGTGATGTACTTAATGCAAGGCGTTCTCATCTTTATATCAATATTGGAGGCGCGCGATGACAGAAATTCTTAGAGCATTTATACGCATATTTTTATTGTGCCTAGCCATCAATTCGATGCGAAACATTGGTCTTTGCCTTTTACACGCGGACGGTCTTGTCAATATCTCAGCAATAACAGCGCTTATTATTTTTAGCGAAACGCAGTCCTTTACCATGAGCGTTTTTGCCGCGACACTTGTAACGCTTGCGATAAATACAAGTTTTATTTATTTAACAAAAAGAAGAGGCGCATCAGACATTGTTTATGGCATAGCGATGAACCTTATTCTTCGCGGCTTATCTGGCCTTATGCTTTATCTATACGCAGGTGACCTTGCCATGTCGAGCTCGGTCAATGTAAATTTTGATCTGAAAGTCTTCGGCGTAGACATATTTATAGTTTTGGGATTATTACTAAGCCTTATCTATTATATATTTTTATATAAAACAAAATCAGGACTTGAGCTAAGAGCTGTGGGTCTTGACGAAAAAAAGGCTTTATTTAGAAAAATAGATATTGTAAGGGCAAATTTTACTGCCAATCTCTTTGCTTCAGTTTTTGCAGCACTCGTAGGAAGCTTTTTATCGCTATCGTATTTTTCATATTTCACAGAAAATATTTCGCAAAATGTGGGCTACATATGCTTGGCGCTTGAAGGTTTCTCCGCTATACATCCAGTATTAACGCCAATCGCAAGCCTTGTATACGCTGTATTTAATTATCTCGCGGGCTCTTTACAAAGTTTAGGTTTTATCAATTACAAGCTACTTGACTTAATTCCATACCTTGTGATTTTGCTTTTTTTATATTTTACAAAATATAGCAAAAAAATAGTCCAGTAAATACTTTTATGTAGATTTACTGGACTATTTTAAATTGAAATTTATTTATTTATCTTCACTTTCCTTTTTTATTTGCACTTCATCTTTATCGCACTTATACATTAAATAAAATTCTCTCACCATAGCAATGAACAAAGCAATCATAATTATATTAGCAATTATTGATATTATAGGAAATTTTGGAACTAAAGTTTCGTATGGTCTGTTTAGACTATTATCAAAATTTCTATCTGGGTTTACATAAATTAGTTTTAATGTTTCAATTATGCCTTGTATGCTTAAAACATTTACTATTCTGTTGAAAAACGCCCAAGTAGCAAGGTTCATAATTGCTAAAGCAATAAATCTTTGGAATGATTTCATCATATTAACACATCCTATCTAAACTCCACTGTATGGTGATAAGTTCTTCTTAAATGATAAACTGTACCTGTTTGTGATTCAATTGAAAATCCAACACTTTCTAAAAAGCTTAGACTTAAGCCTTGAGTTATAGAATTATCATAGTTTATCTCTTGAGTACCTGATACTTGAACTTGATTTCCTGATACCGTAGATTTTTTATTATTGAGAGTAAAATATCCTGAAGATGAAATGTAATGATCAGCAGATTTTATTTTTATTAGATGCATTACGGTACCTGTTGATCCACATTCATTATAAATTACACATGTTGCTCTTACAGTAATATTAACTGGATCATCATAATAAGTAGTAAATAGATCTCTTACAATTTCTTTACCACATTCCATTACTGTTATTTCTTGTGGTTTTTCTTCCTTGTAAGTAACTAAAAGCTTATTATCTTTTAAAGAATAAACATCTGCATAATAAAAATTATTATCCTCATAATGTTTCACTTCTACATCTTTCAATCTGTACGGAGAAACTACACTTATTTCTCCTACTTTAATTACTTCTTTCTCTCTTTTTTCTCCTTCATAAGCTAATACGTTTGGGTTAAATACTGATATAATCATCAGTAAGGCTAATAATAAAGATATCTTTTTCATAACGATACCCTCCTTTTAGAAGTTAATAAATTGATTCAATCAATTTATCTCATTAAACCTTTACCCACATAACGAAGTTTTAAAACAAAAAACTTAAAAATTTTAAAATTGCTAAGAAAAATTTTTTATGATATAATAAAAAGAGAGGTGAAAGAATGAAAAAGCTAATTAGAAATTTATTTATAGTCTCGATACTGCTTTTAGGCCTTATGAATATGAGCTCAAAGGCGGCGTCACTTAATTTAATTATAGACGGAAACAACGTAACAAAGAGCGCGAGCCCCATTGTCAAGAACAGAAGGACCTTAGTTCCGCTTCGTTTCATCGGGGAAGCTTTAGGCAAGGAAGTTCAGTGGAACAACGACGAAAAGAGCGTCACAGTTAGTGATAGTAGCAATAGTTTTAAGCTATATATCGATTCAAAGATTATTGATAATAGTGATGGCTCGCTTAAGTTTACTGACGCCAGTCCTTGCATTGTTAATCGCAAAACTTATTTACCATTAAGAGCCATAGCTGAGCTTATGAACATAGGTGTCGGCTACGATAAAGCTACAAGCACTGTTACTATTGATTCTAATAATTTTGATACAGTTTCGCCAAGTACTACAATAGTCGGTCTTGTGCCAAATCAAACAATATCAACTAAGATGAATTTTACTTTTGTCACAAGTAAAAATTTTGCAAAGGCAAAGCTATTGTTATTAAATGACAAAAACGAAGGCTATATACAAGATGTAAAGACAAGTGCAGCAGATGCGCTTGAATTTTTGCCAAGTCTTAAGGACGAGGGAAGCAAAAAATTAGTTCTTGCTCTTTATGATGAAAAGGGCAGAGTAATTGACGCAGCAGGAGCAAAAATCAATTTAAATGTACTTCCAAGAGTAACTTACTCAGGTGTTGAAAACGGTGGCTTTGTTCAAGATGAACTAAAGATTACACCGGATATAAACTTTATCGCATCAAAGATGAAGGCGACTGTAACTAATCTAACTACAGGCAAGACTGAAACAAAGGACAATCTTGATCCAGAAGGAGAATTTTTATTCAAGCCAAGTTATCTAGACGCTGGCAGCTATTCTATAATGCTATCTGCTTTTGATGAACTAGGCAATGAACACTTTGGGGAGACAAAAACGTTCACCATGAGCATCAATCCATTCTTAAATATAACAGGCGTACCTAAAGATGGCATCATCGCAGGACAAGTAACGCTTAATGCGCAAAGAAATTTTGACGTAATGAGAACTGATTATGTTTTAAAAGACCCAGTGACAGGTGCCGAAGAAGTGATTGAATCTAAATCCTATGGCGCTTGCAAGTTTTTCCCAAATATTAATAATGCAGGTCAAAAAGAAGTTTTTGTAAGATGCATTGATGCGAGCGGAAAGACTATGGAGAGCGAACACAAACTTGTGATGATTAAGGGCGATTCAAAGCTTTTATTGCAAGGCGTTGCTCCAGGCAGCATAATTCACAAGTATATAGACTTAAATGCTGTGGCAAATGTTGGCGTTAACAGCGTTAACTACTATATCAAAAATCTTAGAACAGGAAAATCTAAGACCATAGCAGAAAATATGACTTATGGTGAAAAATATAGATACAATGTTAGCGCAGAAGATGAGGGCGAGAACGAAATTTATGCTACAGGCAATCAAATTGACGCTTTTATCAAGGGCGAGAGCATAAAATTTAGGATATACACAGGAAAAATTTATACAAAGCAGCCGCTCATGGCAAAAGATAAATTCCTTGACTATACTAAAAAAGTGGCTAGACGCGAATTTTTAAGAACCGATCTAAGCGGTGCTATCACTACAGCGCAAGCTATACTTGAGTCAGGTTGGGGTCAATCAGTACCAGTTGATAAATACACAGGAAAATTCTCAAACAATCTATTCGGTATAAAAGGATCATCTTCAAACGGTTCTGTAACCATCACTACATCGGAAGTTTATAACAATGTCAAGGTGACTATTGATGACAAGTTTAGAGCATATAAATCTGCGGACGAGTCCTTCACTGATCACACTGAATTATTCTTCGCAAAGAAATGGTATACACCATTTAGAAAAGTTATGTTCAACGACCAAAGAGGTGTATACGCAATCAAGAGATGCGGTTATGCAACTGACCCTAAGTATCCAGGAAAACTTAAGCAAATCATTGATAAGTATAACTTAAAAGAATTAGACAAAATTAATTTATAGTTAAAAGCCCTCGGTACTCATATCAGTATTGAGGGTTTTTATATAACCATTTCTTTCTTTATAAATTGTTGATAAATATCAAAAATCATGTTAGATATAGAACAAAATGTGGTATAATATATAGAAGAGTGTTTTAGATACTAAATATAGTTAATACAATAAGGTGAAAGGAGAAGCTATGAAAGGAAAATTAAAAGCAAAACGCATTATAACATTCATCATCGTGATGATGATGCTCGTAACATCATTACCCGTTAGCGTTTTAGCTGAAGGAGAAACAAAGTTAGAACCAATCAGGTATTTAAATGATAACGTTGAGAACTTACCGGTAAACGTTTATAAACCTGATTTATCTAAAGGCAAAACAAGTGGAGATTATATAAAAGATCCAGAAATGGCAGAACTTTATACTGCCAGAAGGGATTTTAAGGTTAGACGTGGTGAAGAATTTGTCATAAACTACGAACCATACATCGCAACGGTTGGCGAGGATGCTACGGATGAGGAAAAGGCAAAGATAAATAAAACAATTCCAAAGCCGGAGTTTGATGGTTATACTTCACCGACACCCGATCAAAGAACTATAGAAATTACTTATAATAAAATCAAGTCTTTGGCACAAAAAGGACATAAAGATGGTGCTGAGTTTAAAGGAACGAAAGACTATCAGTACACGCCTAAGAGAAACAAGATTAAGGTAAAGCATGTATTTCAATCTTTAGATGATAAAAGCATATATGGCCGTATGGACGGTAGCACAAAAGATATTGAAACTGAAGAGTGGGGAGAAACAGGCTCATCCATAACCATCACTCCTTTAGAGCAAATGAAGAGACCAGGTTATGTTCCAGAAGAAAATGAAATTATAACTCAAGTTCCAGAAGAGAATGTGAATGATATTGAAATCGAATATCGTTATAACCGTGCTCGCTACTTAGTTAAGTTTGACAGTAATGGTGGAAGCGATGTTCACTCGCTTAATATTTTCTATGGTAAAACCATACCTTACAACGATGAAGAGCCTAAAAAAGAAGGCTGCGGTTTTGTTGGATGGATAACAGATACAGATATAACTTATGGACCTGAGAATGATAGAAAACCAATTTCTGCAGGTACACTTATAACAAATAAAGATAAAGTAGAATTTACAAATGCTAATGGAACTAAAGAAAAAGTTAATGTAAAAGATATTTATGATCCTAAAAAGACTTTAAAAATTAACAACGATATAATTAATAATGGATTTGTAAATGCTATGCCAGCTAGCGATATAATTTTTAAAGCATACTGGAAGGAAAAACCAACAGCTGATTATACTATACAGTATTGGACTGAGAAAGCAGATTATGACGATACAAATCCAAACTTAGCTTTAAGAGATAAGTATGACTTTATTGGATCTTATGTAGTTAAAGATGCAGACACTACAATCCTGCCAGATCTTAATGTCATTGCAGAAGAGAATAAAGGAGCTGGCAAAGGAAATATCACTTTCCCAGACTTAGATGATGCACGCTTGAAGAAGGCGCAAAAAGATAAAGATGAGTTTGCAAAATACTACTTTTTAAATGAAAAGTTAACAAAAGAGGCAAATAAAGTGCCAGATCCAGCTAAACCAGCAAATAAAGTTCAAAAGAAAGTCTTGGCAACTGGGGAAACAGTCTACAATGTCTACTACGACCGCAGAGTCTATACCCTTTACTTTACAGCTGCTAATGACGTGGCGTTTGATTTAATGGGTAGCTTTTGGCCTATTATAACAAGAAATGGACAAGTCATAGGGAAAGAAGGAGCACCTTATAAAGTAGATGTTCGCTTCAACCAAAGCTTGGATAAAATATGGCCAAAGGATGAGGAAGTTTCAAATCTTCCGCCTGCTGGTAGCGACAAAGGTGTAGACATCGGCCCAATAGGCTGGATAATTAACAATAACGAGGGTGAACAAATTTATCGTGATACTCCACCCTATCGTTTAAGTGCAGAAGATTTTATCGACAGTCAAGAGGTATTGGGAACAGGAGAGTTTGAGGGATTTGGTCACGCAGATGAGATACCTATAAAGGATGGGCAAACCAAAACAAGAGGTAAGTATGAGATTTCCATAGGATCGACATCCTATGAAAAATCTGTTGTCCATCACATTGATATTATAAAGGACGATTTTGAAGGCAAGGAACAAATCGATTATGATATGTCCTATTGGAAGAGCGATACGAGTGCAGGCGAAGATTATGACTTCGGTTTGCCTCATCTTCAAGGCTTTACCCTTAAAAAAGAGAGAAGGAAAGCAGAAGGGATAGGACTAAAAAAAGGTTCGGTTGGAGATTGGACTGTATATAAAACTTTTGATGAATTAAATGCAGAGAGAAATAAGAAAACGCCTTTTAGAAGTGACGCCGACAAGATAGAATACATCGATAAATTTCCTTGGGGCACAAAATCCTTTAATGGGGTAAATGCCTACAATTATGCAAACTACACTCGTAACAAGTACAAGTTAAAATTAAATGACGACCCGAAGAAAATAAAAAACGACAACGAATATACAGAAGGCAAAGATCGCTTTGAAGTACCTTATGAAATGCCGTTAAAGAATTTGGACTTAGATACAAAGAACGTACCTCAAAAACCAACTTGGGTACCAAATGATTGGGAATTTAAAGGCTGGGCACTTGATCCAGCTGGCGAAAACTTAGTAAAAGATGGCAATGAAACCAAGCTTCACTACGACCAATTCCTTTTCGCTAAGTGGGGCGAACCCGACAAAGAGTGGAAAGTTAAGTTCAACTTAAACGGTGGAGACACTAATTATTCCTTAGAAGCATCTGACATAGCAACTCATAAAGCTGGAGAGTCTATAGAAACTTCATTAGGCGAGACAAAGTATGTTCTTCCTGTAAAAAAAGCTGACGAAAATAATGGAAGCATCAAGGTATTTGAAGTCGAAAACAGAATGAACATAAGAGAGCCTAAGTACAATTCTTATAGTTTAAAACCAAGAAAAGAAGGCTACGACTTCCTTGGCTGGGAAAGAGTTAGATTTATAAACAATAATCCAACTCAAGGAGAAGATTATTCATACAAGAATAAATATAAAACAGAAGAGTTATATGCTTTTGGTAATGAAATAACATCGGACGTATATTTAAGAGCTATATGGGTTCCTAACCACCTAGTAAATATAAATGCTTATCACCACTTCTTAGACCTTGACTATAATGAGTATGAAGCTGGAAATGAGGAGCTTATCAAACTTGGCGAAACTAAATCACCATATGTTCAACCACTAGCTAAAAAGAGAGAAAATAAATTTATGGCTGCCGTTGCTAGCAAGCAAGGCGAGAACTGGTATCTTATTCCTCAAGTAGAGTGGGAAAGCTTAAAGAATATGAAGCCTGTTCAAGGCTCAAAAGACTATAAGACTTATATAGAAGAACATAAAGATGCTAGCGGACATTACAAAAGAAATAACACTTATAACCAACATGGCAATGTAGAGCCTGAATTTTTAGATGATGAATCTAAAAATAAAAATCCAAAATTTGATAGTAATGACTTCCACTTTTACTACAGAAGATTTAGACAAACAAAATATAGAGTCAACTACATTGACTTAAGAGGCAAAAAAGAAATTGAAGAAACTATAAATGATAATACTTTAAGTAAAGATGATAAAGAAACTAAGATAGATGACCTTGTAAAAAAGTACGGAATTATTGACTCTGACTACATTGTAAATGGTAAAAGCGATTATGATGCGAGAAATTACAAACCTATAAAAGGCTGGAAGCTTGAGAGCAAAAGACAGCAACAACTTTTCTTCGACTTAGATGCTCAAGGAAAGCTTAATGGAATCAATGGAACAGGTCTTGACGAAGTGTTCTTCTACTACACAGACGTTAGAGTTATAGATGTTCCAAAGGATGATCCAGTTCCAAAAGGATATGTAAGAGTAACATTTAAGGTAGATAAGGGCGGAGCCTTTACAGACAAGGATGGAAATTCAAAGACAGAATTATACTACAATGTAATAAATGGACTTAAATCAGATTTATTAGTAGTTCCTCAAGAATTAGAAAAGGGTGTTGTCAAAGAAGAAGGCAAGTATTACATCACACCTGACAATGGAAAGAAATTTATAAAGTGGGACGAAAAACCATTATTAAATCCAAATACAATTATAGAAAATGAAAAGAAAGATTATTATGTATTCACAGCAAAATTTGAATGGTCAGGATTATCAGCAAAGGGACTTGTAAGAACAGAAGCTTTCAAAGACCCTAATAGTACTTGTACAAATGACTTTGCACCAAAGATTAATGACTTAAAGAATCAGCTTGAATGGAAGGAAAAGGATCAAGTTAAGCCACTACCAGCAGGAACTGATATAAAATTCTATGATGAAAAGGGCAAGGAACTAAAGACAGACGAAGATGTATATAACTTAGTAAATGAAAAGAATGCTCTCGACAAAGACGAACTTGTTAGAACAGTAAACATCAAGGCTAAGGTCACATTCCCAGATAAAAAAGAACCACAAGAGCTTGATATACCTATAACAGTTTACAAAAATGTTTATGAAGCACTTACTGGAACAGATAAACCATTGTTCCTATCAAAAGCTGAAAAGGGTGAGTTAAAGAATATAACTGGTAATTACGTAAAAGTAACAGTAAACCCAACAGGAGAACCGGGTAATAAAGATAGCAAAATTTATTATGTAAATACAAAGGCTTGGGTAGAAATTCCGGAAATCACTTTGACAGAAGACGAAAAGAAAGAACTTGGTTTCACTCATTGGTTAGCAGATAAAGACGCACAAAATGAAAATGGAGTTTATGATTTTACCAAGCGTCATATATTTACAGAAGATACAGTCATTTCACCGGGATTTACAAAAGATGTAGTTGAACAAACTGATCCAAACAAGAAACCGGATGTTCCGAATAGCTATATAAAAGTTATAGTTAAAACAACAGAAAAGGCTACAACTGAATTTACAAAAACATTCTGGGTTAATCCTACTAAGGAAGTAACAATACCAGTTACAAATCCAACAGGAAAGACTATTGAAAAGACACAAACTGAACAAGCTAAAGCTTACACTTTCAAAGATTGGAAGTCAGATGAAGACACTTCAAGAACTTGGACAAGTGGAATAAAAGGAAAATTTACAAAAGCAACAACTATTACAGCAGAGTATACTGAAGTACAAAATATTATCCCTTATGATCCTGTTGAAAATCCAACAACAAGACCTGATGGATATGTAAGGGTAACATTTGTAGCAGAAAAAGGATTAAAGTTAAATAATGTAAAACACTACTATGTAAAGAAAAATGCAGGAATAAAACTTGGAAATACAGAACTTGTAAAACCAGAGGTAAAAGCTGAAACTGGTTATGAATTTGTTAAATGGGATCAGGACGATGCTACTGAAATTACAGAAACAGACATAGTTGTAACAGCAAAGGCGAGAGAACTTGACTCATTTATACCTGCAGATGGAAATACAAAGCCTGATGGATATGTAGAAGTTACTTTTGTAGCAGAAGCTAATGGTAGTCTTAAAGGAGTTCTAAAGTACTATGTAAATCCAACAAAATATGTTGCATTCAATCCACCAGAAACAATTGGAAAAACTGGATATGAATTTGCATCATGGTCACAAAACTCTGCACAAAATACAAATTACAAGAAAGACACAACAATTACAGCCAAATTTGCTCAAATAGGTGCTGTGTCATTGGTAGATAAACCTGGTTATGTAAAGGTTGAATTCAAAATTAAGGGCCAAGGCGGTTCAATATTAGATGGACAAACTAAAACTTACTATGTTGATCCAAATAGGAAAGTAACGTTAAAGGCACCTGTAACAAGTGCTGATGTAGGTTATGAATTTGCTTCCTGGTCACCAGATCCAGCGACAGAGAAAAAATATAACGGACCAACAACTATTGAAGGAACTTTCAAAAAAATTGGTGATATAATCCCTGCAACTGATAATCAAGGAAATGCGAATACTAAACCAGATGGCTATGTAACTTTAACCTTTGAAAAGGGTAATGGCGGAAAAACTATAACAGGTCAAACGGTTTACTATGTAAATCCAAAAGCTGACCCAGCTAAAACTTTAGCTGAAATTACAAAGCCAAATGTAACTCCTGACACAGGATATACATTTGATAACAAGTGGGACACTGATGATAGTTTCCCAATAAAAGCTGACAAGACTGTTACAGCTAAATACAAAGAGCTTGATCCTGTAATAGTACCTGGACCTGGCGTTACTAAACCAGAAGGATACGCAACAGTTACTTTTGATACAACAAGCAAGGGACTTATTGAAGGAACAAATAATACAGAAAAAATTGTATATGTTAATCCCAAAAAACCAGTTGTATTAAAAGATCATGAACCAAAGGTTAAACCAACAACCAATAATGTTTTTGCTCGTTGGGATGTAAACTTAGAAAAAGAAACATTTTTCAAAGATGGGGACAGAATTACAGCACAATATTATGATAAGAATAATATTAGCGATACAGAAATCGATGGATATGTAAAAGTTGTATTTGATAAAGGACAGCATGGCGAATTATCTGGAACACAAACTTACTGGGTTAAACCAGGTGTTGATGTTACAGTGCCAGCACCTACAGTAAATCCAAGTACAGGATATGAGTTTAATAATTGGGACCAAAAATTATCTGTCAACTTACCTGCAAAATCAGCAGATTATAAAATTAAGGCTGAATACAAAGCTTTAGAAGATATCATTGAAGGTGACAAAATTAAACCTAATGGTTATGTAAAGGTAGAATTTGTAAGCGATGGAAATGGTAAGCTTATAGGAACTACATCTTACTATGTAAATCCAACTAAACCTGTTGACTTAACATCTAAAGCAGAAGCTATTTTCAAGAATCCTAATGTAGGTTATACAGAAATAGGTGGAAACTGGTCAAACGATAAGAATAAAAACTTAAATGATACTTTTTCAGAAGATGCAACCTTTAAATATAACTTCAAAGAATTAAAAGATGTTGATACAACAAGTCACCCAGGATATGTTAAAGTTGAATTTATAGCGGGAGAAAATGGTCAAATTGTTGGCGGCAACAAGACTTATTATGTAAATCCTAATAAAAATATCATGGTTGGTTCAAATGATTTACCAATTCCAGAAACTAGTGTAAATAAAAACTATATGTTTGACAAATGGTTTACAGGCATTGACAAAAAATATCCTGTTACAAGCGATAGAACATATATTGCACAATTTAAACTATCTAAAGTAACTTTAACTTATAAGGCTACTGATGCAACGTCAGGAAATGTACCGGCAGCTTTAACCTATGACATTGGAACAGAGATCACTTTAGCTGGTGGCAATGACCTTAAGAAAGATAATTATGTTTTAACAGGTTGGAAGATAGGCGACGAAACTTATAAGCCAGGCGAAAAATTTACAATCAATGACAATACAACTGCAACAGCGGTATGGGATACTGATTACCACAATGTAGATTTCAATACAGATGGTGGCACTTATATAGAACCAAAGAAAATAAAGCATAATGAGACAATTGGATCAGTAACACCTCCTACAAAAAATGGTTACACATTTACAGGCTGGCAAGTTGATGGACAAGACTTCGATCCAACTAAGTCAAAAGTTGAAAAAGATATAACCCTTGTTGCTAAATATGTATCAAATGTAGTTGAACAAACTGATCCAAACAAAAAACCAGATGTACCAGAAGACTTCGTAAAAGTTATTGTAAAAACAACAGAAAATGACATTGAAAAAGCAACTGATGATACAAAATTTGAAAAAACATTCTGGGTTAAGAAAAATACTCAAGTAACAATTAACGTTACAAATCCTACAGGTGATACTGTTAAGGACGCTTTAAATAATGTTGTTACTGACGTTAATGGCAACGCGCTTGTTTGGAAATTTAAAGAATGGTCAATGCCACTAACAAATACTTTTACTCAAAATGAAACTACAATCACAGCTGTGTACGAAAAGACTGTACCAGAACCAACGATTACAGCAGATACAGTAGTAACAGGTATAGGTGATAAACCAAGCAATGAAATGTATAAAAAAGCTTTGACAGCTAAGTTAGGTGAAGAAGGTATAGACTTTGCAACAAAAGTTCAAGGTATTGAAGTAGTTACAGAGCCTAACGTTTCTCAAGTGGGTAGCGTAACAGCAAAAGTAAAGATTAAATTTACAAATGGCGAAGAAAAAGAAGTTGAGGTACCAATTTTAGTTGTTGACAATGTTGTTGAACAAATCGGCAAAGACAAACCAAGCGTACCAGAAACTTATGTTAAAGTAATTGTAGATACAACTAATTCAGCTACAGATAACACATATTTTAAAAAGACATTCTGGGTTAAACCAGGTAAAGAAGTTTTGATCCCTGTTAATAATCCAACAGGAAAAGTAGAAGCAGTTGATGGAGTAAACAGATTAAATAAATTTACTAAGTGGAAAGTAAAAGATGGCGATAAAGTTTATGAAAGCATTATTAAAGACAGCTTCAGCGAAGAAACAATCATAGAAGCTGTTTATGAACAAGATAAAGATGTTGAACCAAAGAAAATAGATGGCAAGTGCCTACCACTAAACTCAGAGCCAAGTCCAAGAGACTTTATTAGCAACACTTATGATGATAACAATCCAACTAATGTAAATAATTTGCCACCAGGAACTGTATATGAATTTAAAGACGGTAATAAGCCAAATACAAATAATCCAGGACCTGGAAGTACTACTATAGTAATAACTTATCCAAATGGAAAAGTTGAAGAAGTAGAAGTAAATTATAACGTAAGTGATGATGTTATTTACTGGCCAGATGGGGAAGATGCACCTGCTAGACCAGATAATTACGTTTGTGTAAGGGTTACAACAAAAGTAGATCTTAATGGACCAGAAGAAGAAAGGGCACAGAATGCTATAGATAAGAGATATTGGGTTAACCCTACAAAAGAAATCACTATACCAGAAGATGGTTCAAAGATAGTTGGCTTAAGAGATCCTTTAGATGGACGTCAATGGATTTTTGATCATTGGCAAAGAAGAGACAGCGGCGCAAACTATGGTTATAAGGAAGTTACAGGTATTTTCTTAGAAAGATACACTAACAGTATGATAGTCATAGAAGCATCTTATAAAAAGGCAGAAGAACCAAAACCAAGTGAACCACAAATCATTTATAGAGACAGAATCGTTGAAAAAGAAAAGATAGTTGAAAAGATTGTTAAGATCAAAGACAACGAAAGACTTAAGGAGCTTAGATACATGCAAGGCTTTAACGGCAAGTTTAGACCATATGACGGTCTAAGAAGGTCTGAAGCTGCTCAAATCTTAGCAAACGCTCTAAAGGCTGACGGCTACGCTTACGATCCATTCTACCCTATAAGCTACACAGACATTGGCGAGACTTGGTATACAGAAGCTGTTAGAATAGTTTCTCAAGCAGGTGTCTTCCAAGGATACAGCGATGGTACTTTCAAACCAGAAGGCAAAATTACAAGGGCCGAGTGGGTAGCAACTCTTAGAAGATTCCAACACTTAAAAGCTATAAGCGGAAACACTATGGGCTTAAGACTTGGACACTGGGCAACAGAAGAAATCGAAGCAGCATATAGAGAAGGCTGGTTAAATATTTATACTAATGGCATAGCAAAATTCGATGCTGACATGCCAATAACTAGACAAGAAGTTGCAGCTGTATCTAATAAAGCATTTGAAAGACTAGTTGATAAGGAATACATCGATAAAAACGATGATGCTTTGATTAACTATGTTGATATTAATCCAATGATGCCTTTATATGAAGATATTCTATGTGCAAGTAACTCATTCTTACATGATAATGATTATTATCTTGCTCATAATATAAGAAAGAATATCAATGAATTTAATATCAATATATCAAAATACAAGATATATCAAGATAAATTCCAAAGAGTTTTTGAAAAGTAAATAGTAGTAATTCTAATAAAGAAAAGAGCGTATCGACTGATGTGTACCCAAAAAACTGGACACATTAATATTTAG
>UMIY01034574.1_pt1 | contig 16927 bp, 14 predicted proteins | sample 1965921 | NCBI WGS metagenome assembly UMIY01 (sample SAMEA4836134, study PRJEB28245) | human gut metagenome | biome: gut microbiome; material: fecal sample | place: Denmark | collected 2008
CGCTATGTCGCTATGGAGAGCACCGGGATCTACTGGCAGCCTATTTACGAAATGCTGGAACCGTGTTTTGATGGGCAGATCAGCATTCTGGTCGTAAATGCCCGCCACATGAAGAATGTTCCTGGGCGCAAGACGGATATGCGGGACGCGCAATGGATCGCCACATTGCTCCGTGCCGGATTACTAAAGGGGAGTTTTATCCCAGATAAACCATTCCGAGAGCTGCGGCATCTGACCCGGTATCGTAAAAGCATCGTTCACGACATCACCGCCCAAAAGAATCGCATCGATAAATTCCTGCAAAGCTCCGGTTTCCGCTTCACGGCGTTCCTGTCGGACGCGTTTGGCGCTTCCGGGCGAAACATTATCCGTCATCTCATGGAATACGGAAATATTTCGCGGGAAGCTCTGGATCGGTGCCTGAAAACACAGACCCGGAAACGTATCGACGAAATACTGATCGCCTTGAACGGTTCGCTCTCGGAGCACCAGCGCAGCTTTCTTCGCATGATATTTGAGCAATTGGAAGCGCTTGAACAGCACCGTGATACTGTGGAGGACGCTATTGCGGAAGAGACCACAAAGCACGAAGAAGCATTGAGTCTTCTGTGTTCCATACCGGGCATTGATGTAACTGCGGCAGCGGCCATTATTGCGGAGATTGGTAACGATATGAGTGCCTTTCCGGATTCCCAGCACTGCTCCTGGGCTGGTTTGAGTCCCGGCAACAACGAGAGTGCCGGAAAACGCAAAAGCGCCCATATCAATAAGGGAAATTCTTACTTGAAAAGCATGCTCTGCGAAGTCGGATGGGTCATCTCCGGAAAACGAACACTGTATCTCTCTGGCTGGTACTGGCGCGTCAAGCAGCGTAAGGGAGCCAAACGAGCAACGATCGCCTTGGCTCGAAAGCTGTTGGCGCTGATTTACACAATGCTAAAAACCGGGACGCCCTACAACGAAGAATGCTTTGAGATCCGAAGGAAACAAAGCGAACGAAAACGGGCCGGCCGCATGGTGAACGAACTGCAAAAACTGGGATACTTTGTAGTTGCACCAGACTGATGTTCACGGTTCCATACTTCGACCAGCGACAGGTTTTGACCTGCCGCTTTTTGTGCTGCAATGGTTTTTCATGAGGCGTTGAAAACCTGTTTGTCAAGGTACACGTCCTCGCTACCTATTTTCGTAGTAAGGTGCAGGGGTTGCGTACCAAATCAAGGCGTGATATACTGATCGGGTACAAGGTCAGTATAACAGATACGCAAACCGTTGCAAGGCGTGGGGGAACGGTTTTGCGCTCATGAGAGAAAGTTGGGTAAAGGATTTAAACTCTATCGGGTACAGAAGGGGGCGCGGCAGACCATGTATTACATGAATCAGGACGCGGTAGATTACTTTCGGGTGGATTTCACGCCGGACGAGAGCATCGTGGGCGGGAAGCACTATCCCCTGGGGACCTTTGCCGTGGAGATGATGGAGTGCGGGTGGAACAGAGCCGCGGAGATCCGTCAGCCGCTGAAGCGGTTTCAGGAGGAGTTCCGGGTATTCCTGGCGGCCAGAGATGTGTCCAGCGCGGCCACGGCGTTCCATGCCATGCGGGAGCTGTGGCAGGTGTTGGGGAAACTGCCGGTCTACAACAAGCTGATGGTGGAGGGCCACCGGCTGCCCGGCCTGATCCCCTACCTGCGCGGGCACCAGGATCTACTGGACGAGATGCTGACGCCGGGGACGCCCCGCAACGAGGGGTACACCCGGTGGATGGGAAAGCTGGAGCGGCTGGCGGATGAGCTGCAGTCCTTTGTCAATAACACGCAGTGGATGCTGGATGAGTTCTTTCAGAAGCTGCCGTCCAGAAGACGGCAGGATTATATCCGGGCCTATGCCCGATACCGGGATGTGATCGAGGACGCGATGCAGGCAAAGCAGGACGTGGAGGACGAGGGAGAGGAGTGGGAGGATCGGACCGTGGATCTGGACTCGATCTCCTTTACGTTTCCCGTGAACATCTCCCTGGTCCCAGTGATGGACCCGAAGACCCGCCGGCCGACGCTGGCGGAGCAGATGACCTTTGAGAGCCTCCCGGGCTTTTTGTACATGGACCTGTACAAGGGGATGGCCGCCGGGAATCTGCCCCGGCGCTGCGCTCACTGCCGCCGGTGGTTCCTGGCGATGGGCGGATACGATACCCGCTACTGCAATCGGGTGGTGCCGGACACCAACGGAAAGACCTGCCGGAAGGTGGGCGCCCATGAGCGGGAGAAGGAGAAACAGAAGACGGAGACGGCTGTCCGAGAGTACAAGCGGACCTACAACCGGCTGAAGGCACGGAAGCGGCGGGGGCAGATCACCGTGGACGAGTGGAACCGGCAGGTGGTGCAGGCCCAGGAGTTGAAGGACGATTTTACGGCCCAGCAGATGACCAAAGATGAGTATGTGAAGAGACTCTACGAGCTGTGAGAGCACAGGAAGCCTGTCCCTTTCGGGACAGGCTTCCTGTGTCGTGGCAGCGATTTTACAAAGCGGAACAGGCATCTGTCTCAGCTTCTTCAACTGATGACAGATGCCTGTTTTCTTGGTAATGATTCAATTCGTTGACTAGTTCCCATGCCAATTCGAATCCGCAGAGGAAACTATCCAGGGACCTCTCTTCGATGATATGGTTCTGGGTATCGATGATCTGCAGCACCAGTTTCCTCTCTGGTTTCTCCAGACGTTCGATCAGCTGGTGGTGGCAGGCCTCGACTTCCTGCTCGTATTCCACCATGGGCAGAGGGGTGTAGAATCGGTCATACAATGACTTCAGAGTTTCGTTCATGAGTTTCGCCTCCTTGTAGCAAGACACCATACCATTATCAGAATAAAAAGTCTACTGAAATTATCCATTGTTCTGGTCGTATGAGGATCAGGATTGTATACTACATCAACGTTCTCAAAGCCATCCCTCTCCATGAGCCGCAGGGCTTCATCCAAGGGCGTCTGAAAATTGGTGTCTCCGCCCAGAAAGGTTTCGGCCGCCATCTTGTGTGCGGCGGTATACGATCCTGGTCGGAACAGATCTGTTTGAACACTGCTGAAACCGGAGAAGTGGACAGGAGTGAAACTGCTCCCAGCATCTGCCGCGATCTCCAGGAGCGTCAGAGCCACAGCTTTGCCCCATACAGCAGGCTCTCCACTGGTGAATGTGGATTCATCTAGGCAGCAGATGATGTCGCCAGCCCCTTTGAAGATAGGTTCCCTGCGGCAATACTGCTTGATTTGTTCTCGCTGATTTTTTCTCGGGAAAAGCGGCAACGTTTTCGGCAAGGACAGCATTACCATCTCTGAAGATAGTGCCCGGGTCAGGTTTCGGCCAAGTTCCAGAGAGTATTTCTCACCCCGACCATAGGCATAGCTGTTGCATGTTCCCTGAGCAAATACTTCACGAAATCTGCCCAGATACTCCGACACGCGTTTGAGTACATTACTTTGCTGAACCATGTCCAGTATTTTGCGGTTAAGAACATGTTTCTCCATGCTGCTGGGCTCATCACTCCATGACGCAAGGACACATTGGACTTTCTGGGCTTTTTTACTGCGGTTGACACAGCCTGTGCCTCCAGCTTAGCTGCCTCGTCCTGGTTTTTGGCGGCATCAGGGGCAATTTTCCTGCCGACAGCATCTGCCTGTCGGCGTTTACTTTCGGCAGTATTGGCTGCTTCAATAACGGCCTGTTCCAGAGTTTCGTTATGCACTCCACTCTTTTCCATGCGCTCCAGCATAGCCGGAGAGCTCCGACTCTGCTTTTGTTTGAGCGGCCTCCAGCTTTTCCGGCGTGTTCACAGATTTCTTGTCCCCGCCAAGGCTGGAGAGAAGGTCATCCAACTCCCCAGATGTTTTGGCGGTAAATTCCGCGGCCGCCTCATAGGCGGGCAACTCTCGTCCTTCACAGATCGCCTTAATCGTCGGATAATCCTCGTGCGCAAGAACATGGTCAAGAATGGGGACATTGAATCGCTGTGCTGCCGCGGATAGGAGGCCCGTTTCCTGCTGGCGGGGCATCAGTGAATAAAAAGGCTGAAAGACATCCCGGGTCAGTGTGGGAAAAGACGCCATCTTTGCAGATGCCTCCTGTTCGATCCGTTCCAGCTCGGGGTCGTCATCCCGCAGATCCGCATAGATGCCGTCCTCCAGTTTGGTAGAGCGAAGCACACGGCCTGTTGATGTCGCTTTCTGTGCATCAGGCTTGTATGTTACCCAGGACGATTGCAATACATCGTTTATGGTAGGGGTTCCAAACAGGCCGACACTTCCGGCAATGTCCAGTCAAACCTCATCCAGCCCAAAGGGCTCCGCCTAATCGCTGAACCGCTCATAGATGTCTCTGGCCAGCTGGCTGATCCGAATGTGCTCGCCCATGTCCGGAGAGGCAGCACCGCCAAATCCGGCCTTCGCTGCTACTCTACAGATGCGTAAAATGCGTTGCAGTCCACATGCAGTATGTGCCATGCCATAGGTTCTCCCCCCTCCCGCAATACAGCATCTTTTCAATCTGCGTCAATCAACGGCAAGGATTGCTAACTTGTTATTATAATGGAACATCTGCTCGTATTTGACGAGATGTAAATATTGCTCTTGCCGCCACAATTTATTTTCTCTGCATCACGCCCCGGAATACGAAAATTCCCCTTTCGCCTGGGGTGATGGCGAATGAGCATATTTCCGTGGGTCAGCGTCATTTGATTTTTCAATTTGATTGACAGCAAGGCAACCTGCTTCACTGCGTGTCGCCAGACAATTGAGCATCTTTCCTATATTAAGTATTGGTGAACAAAAAATATACATGTCAACTAAGCTCTTTTTTACCAATAGATATGCACAGAAAACGAATATTAAGGGCAATTATACATATCGATACTTATCCCGTACAGAGATAAAGTTTAATTAAATTATCAATTGCTAAGCTGTCTGACTTACCTATTTTCAAGTCAGTGTCTGTTGTTTGCTAGAACTAACAGAGTTTGAATCATTCCTGCCCATTCTATAAAGAAACCTGAATATTCTTTACTTGATAATAAATTTTCAATATGTTATATTATCTATAATATCATTGAGATATGGTGTACTTTATGAGTGAGTTAAACAGAAATGACTGCTTGACCCAGAGTCCATTACCAGCCTGCTGCGGGAAGATTATGCCCGCAGCAGGCTGGATTCTTTTGTAAGGTGGGAACGCCATGGATGGATCGGAAATCAACTATGTCCGTCTGGAGGAACAGCTCAACCGGCTCCTGTATGATCCGGAGATCCGGGCGCTCCGGGGGGCTCTGCCGGCATATGTGACCGGGAAGCTGCGGGAGGGAATGACTTCCCGGCTGAGAGAACTGGGATTCACCCCTGCCGCGGAGGCGGAATTTCTCTCCGCGCAGGCTGTCCGGACAACGCGTGTTTTCCAGCTTGTGCAGGACCACCAGGAGCAGATCGGCCTCTCCGGCAGAATGCTCCGGCAGTTTCGGATGATGGCCGGGGCGGACCGGCCGGGCGCGCTGGCTTTCTTGCAGGAAGTTCTTCTGGAAAAGGAGCAGATCCGCTTCCGGCAGGAGGCCGGGATTCCGGCCAAAGTCTGGCTGAACTTTCTCAACTGCCGGAACCTCACCGGGGAAGCAACTCTGGAGAAAATGCGCAGCGCGCTGGGGCTAAGCCCGGAGGAGTGTGCGCAGTTCAATAGCCGGGCGATCCGCTGCGTTTTCAGCGTGAATGAAGCGCTGCGAGAAGAGGTCCACAGGCTGCGGGAGGGCACCGGCATGAGCGTTTCCCAGTTCCTGGTGTATGCGTGGATCAGCAAGGACGCCTGGGAGGCCTTCTACCCCGCCCGTCAGGCCGGGGAGCAGGAACACAGGCAAACCAGCCAGGAAACGCTTTTGAAGCTGCTGATCGGGTACGGTCTGGATGAGGATGCTGCCAGGGCGTTTCTGGGAATAGCCGGCAGTGCGTTTGTTGTCCGCAGGGATCTGGTAGTACTCTCCGGCGTGCGCTGCGGGTACTGCCAGCCCATGCAGATGCAGGAGATCCTGGAGTTTTTCTCCCTGGGGCGGGACGGACAGCGGTATTTCGACAACCTCTACCGCCTCTGACCGGCGCGCTTTTTTCCCCGCGGAGCGGTAGCCGCCTGGGGAGTCCCATGATAGTATCAGAATCAGGAAACGGCAAAAGGACGCTTTCCGGGGATCCCGCCCGGCGGTCCGGAGAGCGGACAAGGACATAATTTTGGAAACGAGGTGGACAGGATGAACCATACCCCAGACTTTTTTGACAAGACGTTTCCCCGGGAGATTTACCGGCAGATGCTTGAAACCGGTAATAGCAAAAACCTGATTCAGACGCTGGTCGATATGCAAACGGCCCACGGCATCAGTACCGAGCAGGCGCAGCAGACGGCGCAGATCTGCCTGGCAGCGGTAGCCAGCTGCGAGGGGATCCGGGAGGCTGCCTATGAGGATTCAGGAGCACTGCTGGACCAGTTTCTGGAGAGTGCAAATGCCAGGACAGATGAGAACCGGGCGCTGCTGCTCCACAAGCTCTATTTTGGACTGACGGCCCATCAGGACCCGGATTTGGCGGAGAAGCTGGCGCAGGGAATCTCAACGGAGGAGCTTTTCTGGCGCTACTACGGCGCACAGCCTCCGCAAACGCCGGAGTCCCTCACGGCCCTGGAGGCAGAGGTCCGCAGGGTCCTGGAAACCTATGACCTCTCCCACAAGGTGATCCGGGCGCTTATAAAGGACATGGAGATCAACGGTGACTATCTCGCCACCTTTGCCGCATTGGGAGAAGGCGGCAGCCAGTATAAATGCATCGTGGCCATGGAGCTCTATCTCAGCGGCGGCATGACGATTCACGAGGCCGCCAACGTGGCCTGCGCGGGCGTGGAAACCCAGGCGGTGGCGGATGCCGTTGAAAAAGGTTTCCTCACCCGGGAGCGGGCCAAAAAAATTCTGATCGCCGCAGCGGTTGCAGTGGTCGTCATCGGGGTGGGAATCACGCTCTATCAGGCCGGTACCGCTATCGCAGCAGCCAAAACCGCCGCCGTTATGGCGGAAGTGGTCAACGCTCACACGGTGGCGGAGCTGCCCGCCGTGTTCGCCCAGTTCGCCACGGCCACCACCGCCTCCGGCGCTCCGGCCCTGCAGTTCGCCGTGATGGGGGCGGAGGCGGTTTCCGACCTGGCCATGTCGATCCGGCACGAGGCGCTGGTCAAGCAGGTAATCGGGTTTGTCACAGTGGTGCTGGGCTTTGGCCTGGCCCGGATTTCCGACCGGATGGCAGATGCCATCGGCGAGTTTTCCGCTGTGCTGCGGAAAGACACTTCGTCCGTTCGGACGGCCATGGAAACCGTGGCCGGCGACTCGGCGCAGACCCATGAAACCCGGAACGATCAGGAGGAAGAAACAGAGGAGGCCCCGGCAGTCAATCCCGAACCCGTGACCTTCTGAGAGCGCATGGGTAATAATTAAAACAAAGCGTCACTTTTTTTCCCGCCGAGCGGTTGGTATTTTCCTCCAGAACTTTTACAATAAGACCATCAAGAGGAAACCAGACAAAATGATCGGAAACTATGAAGGAGGCAATTATCATGCGTAAGAACGAGTATGTCCTGTACAGCAAGCAGGAATTCATGGAGATCTACCGCGAGATCAGTTCCGACAAGGGGCTGCTGACAGCTCTGGTGGATATGCAGACCAAAGCCGGCATCAATGAACGCAAGGCCTATGAAACGGCCAACGAGCTGATCGGTGAGGTGGCCCGGTTTGAGTGCACCAAGGAGCTGGTTCAGGAGGAAACCACAGCCGTGCTGGACGACTTCCTGAAATGCGCGCGAAACCTGCAGGGCTACGACCGCAAGGTGATTCTGCACCAGATGGCCTTCGGCCTGGAATTGTATTCCGATCCGGCCATGCTGGATAAGATCAAGGAGGGATCCACTCCCGACGAGCTGTTCCGAGCCTACTATGCGGCCCACGGCGAAGATCCGGCGCTGACGGAAGAAGTTCTGGAAAAGAACATCCGCCGGAAGATGGAGCAGTTCCGGCTGTCCCCCGGGGCCTTGCGGACCATTGCCTGGAAGCTGGGGCAGTCCCAGGAGGTGCTGGCCACCGCCGCCGCTCTGGGTGAACATCACCTGCGCTTCCAGTGCGTGGCAGCCATGGACCTGTACCTGCGTACCGCAGACACCATTTCCGTGGCGGACGCAGTCATCCTCTCCTCCACCCACGCGGATGTGGAGGCGGCAGCGGACGCAGTGGCCCGGGGCCAGATGGCGGCAGAAACTGCCTCCAAGATCATCATCGCCGTGTGCCTCACCGCATTGATCCTGGGCGGGATGGTGATCCTCTCCACTCACTTTATCCCCGGAGCTGTGGGTACCATCATCGGGAATTCCTCCTGGGGCCTGCTCAACAGCGAATTGGGCTATGCGGCGCTGTCCGACGGCCTGACCTTCATGGAACTGGGTGTCGGCGCCGGCGCAGCGGTTCTGAAGGAGAGCCTTGTGAGTACGGGAATGAATCTGCTCTTTACCGGCCTGGGCGTGGGTATCTTCTCCGACCGCATTGCCGCCGCGCTGGGCAATATCTGCGCAAAGAGCAATTTCCTCCACAGGGACTACTCTCCGGCGGTGGCCGACGGTCTGAACACGCTGGCTGACCGCGCCGAGGCTGGACAGACATCCGCCTCCGACCGGGAGGATCAGACGGCGCATGCCGAAACGGCCCTGGAAAATCCGCAGACCGTTGTCTTTTGACCCGCCTTGTGGCGGAGCGAGGAAATGCCATGAAAGATGAATTGAAAAACTGGGCCCGAAAACAAGCCGGGGAGCTTCGGGAGATTGGCAAGGAGGCCTCCTGGACGGCCCGGAAGCTATATTCGGACTATAAGGCAAAATCCGAACCGCCGGTTCGCCCCCAGCGACCGGCGGCCCGCCCGCAGGACCCCCCGGCTCGCCCGCACAGACCGGCTCAGTCCCCCCGTCAAGAGCTGACGGAGCGGATGGATCGGGAAATCCACCGGGCCTATTACCGCGAAGGCGGCGTGCGCTTTTTCGCCTGCGGACTGCGGCGGTACGCTGCCGTGGCCATGGAACGGGAGGAGGACATACAAATGGTGTGGGCCGGTGCCTACAACACTAACCTTCGACCTATGCTGCGTCAGGTGGAAAAGCTGGAGCAGACGCTGGAAGATCTGCGTACCCAGTTTGCCTGTGAACCCTTGGACTTGGAAAACGAGCTGCTTTTAGAATGCATGCGGACCTTTGCCCAGCGGGTCCGCACCGATCGCCTGGACCAGGAGAGCGACTGGCAGACGGAAGCATACCGCGAGGCCGTGAGAAACTACGCGGCGGATCTGAGCGAGCAGCTTCTGGAGGTCTACTATCCGCCGGAGGATGAATGATCATAAAGGAGAGAGAAAAATATGGCACAGGTCAAGAACGAGCACCGCATACCTGTTGCGGGATGGTTTATGCACACCCCCTTTCAAGCATCATTGGTGTACTCCCGCCTGTCGGCGGTGGACTATGATTTCATTGTGGGACTGGATGTAGGCCACGGAGAAACGATCGCCTATATGTTCAGCACTGAGCAGGCCACGGACCAGGACGGCGCCACGGTTTCTCAGCCCAAGGTTGAGCGGCTGCGCCTGAATCACGAGGACGACGCCAAGGTACCAACTCTTCTCCGCTTTTCAGGCAATCAGGTCATCGTGGGTAAAAAGGCCAAAAATGTCCCCGGGTTTTTCCAGCATTTCAAGACCGAGCCGGAAAAGTGGGATACGAAGATAGATGGGGTACATACCCACGGAGAACTGATGGACGCCTTCATCCGCACCTTGTGGAAACAGATCCTGCAGTATCAGCCCAAGCTGGCCGAGGCCGTGAGCCGGGACCGGGTGCTTGTCACCGTCGGCTGTCCGGCGTCCGATGCCTGGACCAGCTCCGAAGCCATGGACCGCTACGAAAAGCTCCTCCGGCGGGCTACGAAATGCGCCCATGTGTCTGTGCTGCCGGAGTCCACGGCCGCCATCATGGCAGCGGTGCTCAGCGCGGAGGAAACGGTGCCCAAGTACAAGCTGGCACTGGAGCAGGGCGTGGCAGTGCTGGATGCTGGTTCCTCCACCCTGGATTTTACCTATGTGAAGATGGGAAAGACCCTGATCACTCGCAGCCTGCGGCTGGGCGGGCACGATCTGGATGAGCAGATGCTGGAAGTGGCCATGGAGGACAGCGGCCTTACCAGGGACCAGATCCCCACAGAGCAGCGGCAGACACTGCTGGTGCAGCTGCGGGAGATGAAAGAGGCGTTCTATCCCAACCGGGAGTCCCTGGGCATCCAGGTAATCCCTATCTGGGGGGTGGACGAAGCCGGGCGGGCGGACGGGGATCTGCCCAGCAACCTGCAGCTGAAGTTTACCCTGAACGCAGCCTTCATGGAGCGGGCCCTGAACCGCAAGGAAATCCAGCTCCACGGCCATCTCTCCGCCAAGCAGTCCTGGTTGGAGCTGTGCGGGGAGTTCGTGCAGTTCACCAAGGCCCTGGCAGACTCCTGCGACAAGGTGGTCCTCACCGGCGGAACCAGCTTCGTCACGGAGCTGAGCGACACGGTACGCAGGAGCTACGGCGACCGGGTCATTCAGAGCCGGGACCCCTCCTCTTCCGTGGCTAAAGGCCTTTGCTATGCCAAGAGCCTGGAGGTCCGTGGCAAGGATCATGTCAGTGCCTATAAGGCTCATGTGGATAAAGTTTCCAATCGCGGATATGAGTCGTTTGCAGATGAACTGGCACATCACATCACCCATGTGGTATTCGATGACATGAAAGACAGTGCGGCTTCACTGGCGGAACAGGGCGAAACCGTTACCGTGGAGCGGTTTATTTCAGATGTAAACCAGCGTGTTCGCAGTGATGATCGACTGGTGGGAGATGCCGGACGGCAGACGGTTCAGAATCTGTTTGCCAAACAGTTTTCCAGTATCGTCAGCAACCTTTATGAAGAGGCCAACAAGATTTCTTCTGATATTTACGGGGCCAATCTGGATTCCGTGCCAAAATTGACCCGGCTAACCCGGGAACAGATGGACGTTATCTTCCAAAATATAAATCTCAACAGTGCTATCAACAAGGCGTGGATCACTGTGATTTCACGAACATTTTTCTCGGTCTTTTTGAACATTCTGTACTGGACTGTGCTGGTGCTGACCTTGACCATGCAGATTCCTGCCGCCGGAGCAATTGCGGCCTTGGCCATGACTTTGGAGCGCGAAGATTTCCAGGAGAAGGCAGTTGAGTTCTTTAAACGAAACAACACAAAAATTAAGACCAGTCTGCTCAATAAGATCATCCACAGGCTCACTGATGTCAAATCCCGGGCCAAAAACGAGGACAAGACGGCTGCAAAAACCGTGAAAGCCGTCAAAAACGCTGGGATTTTCCGAGAGGAATTCAAATCCAGCATTGAGATTCAGGCCGAGATGGCGCTGGGAAAGGTGCTGTTCCTGGTCTACGACAATGAGCCCTCTTGATGGCGTGCTCCGGCGGGGGAGTTATCCTCCCCCGCCGGAGGCGTATGCGCAAATGGAAAGGAAGTGTGTGCCATGAAGCAGTTTATGATGAGGGGAAAGGCCATCACGGGCCCTATGCGGTACCGGGACTTTTTCAGCCCCCGGGACCTTCTGGAGCACAGAGAACTGGCCGCGGGTTTTTTTCTGCAGCAGTACGGCTGTCTGTCCACGGCATCCCGCTATCATGCGGGAATCTTCTATCTCGCCGCATTTGGGCGGGAGTTTGCGTTTTCCCAGCCGGAACAGTACGGGCATGACAGCGGAGTGCTCTGTGGGTTCCCTCAGTACCGGCAGAGAAATCAGCTGCGGGAGCAGTTTGCCCTCCCACAGCAGTGCCGGCTCCTGGATGAGATCTGGGCACTCTCCCGCGCCGCGGATCTGCCGGAGGAAGACCGGCAGCGGCTGTTTGTCCTGCTGGCGGCGGGCTACAGCCTGGCCGCCAGCAATCTCGCGGAGAGCCCCCTCTCCCCCGCTGAGGCCCAACAGGCCTATCTCCGAATTTCGAAGAGTTCCCAGGACAGCGACGGCTGGCTGTCCTTCGAGGGTGACGGGACCATGGTGCTGCCGGCCCGGCAGGAGCCCTACCGCATTCTGATGGCCCGGGATGGGGATGAGCTTCTGGAGGCAGGCGCGGTCATTACACCGAGAAAGATCCTCGCGGAGCCCCATGCCCAGGGCAATCTGCAGATCCCCGTGACGCTGCGGCTATATTCCGCTGCGGAGGATCCCGATCCGCTGGAAGTGCGGATAGACCCCGGAGATTACCGGTATGCGAACGTGGTGGAGGGCCATGTGGTCTGGGTGCACCCTGTATCAGTGCAGACGCCGGGGTGTCGGATGGAGCGCCTGGGCGGCACCCTGTCGGTCACGGACGCCCGTGGTAACTGCCAGACTTTCTCCTGCGCGGGACTGGAGATCATCGGTTTTGCCCCGGAGGACCAGGAGCTGGGCTGGGTGCTGCTGAGTGAGCACGGGGCCGACTATTCCGCCTATTCCCACCGCCTGACCTATGGCACTGCTTTGCCGGACGAGCGGGTGTCCATAGTACAGGCGGAGTTCCGGGAGGCGGAATGCCTGCTGCTGGACCAGAACGGATATGTGCACTCCAATCTCTATCCCGTCAGCGGGCACCGCGTGACGTCCCTGCGCAACTTCCAGAGATAACGGAGAGGAGGACAGCAATGAAAAAGGATCAGATTCGTGTGATGGACCGGCTGATCGGGCAGTGCCGCGAGGCATACCAGGCGCGGACGCCCCTCATCATGGTGGACACGGAGGAAGTGGAGCTGATGCGGCGGCTGGCCCGGGAGGGCGGCCTGGTGGATCTGCTCCAGGCGGCCGGGCCGGACGCCTATTACGGACATTATTACGCGTATGTGGGCATTCGGCCCGACAGTCTGGAGCTGTGCAGCAACTTTTTTGAGGAAACCGAACCGCTGGAGGAGCTGAGCGAGCACGGAGGGAGCATGTCCTACGAGAAGCCCTCCGCCCTCTTTCTGCTGCATCTGACGCAAAATGTCCGCAGCACGGTGAACAAATCGGAAGGGGACCTTCTGGCCGCCCTGCGCCGGTATGTGAACCGCTATGTTTCCTGCCGCAACGTTTCCTCCCCCCTGCGCAACAGCTGTGTGCTGCTCTACGGTGATCCCGGGCTGCTGCCCAGGGACCTCAAGCCATACACAGAGGTCTTTACAGCGGAATATCCCAAGACCTGGGAGATCATGGAGATCATCTGCGCGCTGGCGGCAGAAAACGGCCATCCCTATGAGAATTCCGACGATGCCCGGGAGCTGGCCCTGCAGATGACAGGCTTCAGCCTGATCCAGGTTGAGCGCTTTGTACAGCGGCTGCTGTGGGTGGACAGCGAGGACGGACGGCCGCTGCTGTTCAGTAAAAAGCGTGAAGAGCTGCTGCTGGACGCCAAGGCACAGGCGGTGAGAGGTTCCGGCGGATTGCTGCAGCTCTACCGGGAGAATAATCCGCCCCCGTCCAAAGTGCCGGAGCAAAAGGCGGGCCTTTCTGCAGAAAAGCCGCCCGCCGATGACCTGGCTGCCATGGATGCCTACAAGCGCTGGGCCCAGGAGGCCGGCAGACGCATGGACCAGAAAAACCGCCACGAGTACACCCTGACCAGGGGCGTACCAGCCCTCAAAGGCGTGCTGCTGTGCGGCGTGCCGGGGTGCGGCAAGTCGGAAGCTGCCAAGATCCTCTGGCGCCAGTGGAAAACGCCCATGCTGCGGATGGATATGGATCAGCTGATGGGAGGCCTGGTGGGAGAATCCGAGCGGAATCTGCGCCAAGCCCTGGCCCAGGCGGAGGCCATGGCCCCCTGCATCCTCTGGATCGACGAGCTGGAGAAGGGGTTCAGCGGCGCGGCGTCGGCCGGCGGAGATGGCGGTACTTTCAAGCGAATGTTCGGCCGCCTGCTGACCTGGATGCAGGAGAATACCAAGCCCTGCTTCATCTTTGCAACGGCCAATGACATCAGTCAGCTTCCGCCGGAGTTTTTCCGCAGCGGCCGCTTTGACGCCCTGTTCTCCGTGTTCATGCCCACCAACAACGAATGCAAGAATATCTTCAAGGAACACATGCGCCGAGCTCAGAACCTGCGGGAAAAGGCCGCCAAGGAGCAGGGAATCGGCGGCAGAATTTCTCCGCTGTTTCAAGATGACAAGGACATGGGCTGCTTTACTGACGGTGCCCTCCAAAAGATCATGGACGTGGTCATGGAGGGAAAGAACCCGGAGCGGCCGGATGGCGTCAAGTTCCTCTCCGGTGCGGATATCCAAAAGATTACCCTCTGTGCCCTTACCAAGATCCCCGACAGCAAGCTGGGAGCCCCCATCGACCTTCCCACCTGGCTGGAGGCCCTGCGAACAGTGATTCAAGACCCTGCCACTACCACGCTGGGCAGCAGCAGTGCCAGCCTGGATCAGATCGCGGCAAATTATGTCCGGCTGATCCGGGGAAATTTCGCCCCTGCCTCCAGTAAGGACCAGGTGCTTTTTCAAAAGGAGTTTTACACTTGCCGCGTAACAGAGCAGAAAGAGGTGGTGGTCCAGTACACCGGGGCGTGCACCATGACCCAGCCCTATGACCGGGCGCTGTTCAACGCACTGCGGGGCCGGATCGAAACCATCGGGTCCCGGGTGGAGGCCAATGCCCTCCGCCGCCTCAGCGAATAGGACACCCGGATTGCTTCGGTGGCGTTTTTTTCCCCGCCGAGCGGTAGATCCGCCAGGGGCTTTTCGGTAGAATGGAGCTATCACAAGGAGGGATCTTGCGGTATGAACATGACGGCACAGGAACGGGCGGCACTTGTACGGCGCTCGGCATACGCCTGGAGCGCTCTCCAGGAGGGGACGGACGCCCGGGAGGTTCTCAGTGACCTGTACTGCAGCAATCTGACGGACAAATCCCCCGCACAGGGGGGGCTGATGACCGGGGAGCTTGTGCAGTGGATGGCGCGGTTTCAGGATTGCTATGACGCGGTACTGGAGGATCCACGGGGCTATCCGGCACATGTGCTGAAAGAGGAATTGGGTACTTTACCCCTGGAGCAGCAATGCCAGGTCCTGGACCGGCTGATCCGGGCCTGGGGCCCAGAGGAGCGGCAGACGGCGGAACATCCTGTCAGCCTCCGGACGCGGGACGCGCTGCTGGAGGAGGTGCTGGGGTATCTTGACAGCGGGGCGGATGCCCTGGAGGAGTATCTGCCTCCCGCAGAAGCGTCCGAGCTTCAGGAACGGGATCAGGTGAAAGCCGTCTGCGGCGAAGATCTGACGTTGGCGATGAACACTATGGTCCTCTACACCATGGCGCAAAACGGAGAGCTGCCCCCGATGCCTGGGGATGGATCCCTGGCACAGACGGCCATCGGAGTGTGCGGGGAGGATCTGATGCGCGGGATCTCCTGGGATGAGCAGAGCGGCTATGTCCGGCAGGAAGAAACTGCGCAGCGGCGATGCGCGCTGCTCACGGCCTCTCGAATCACGCTGCTGCAGGCGGGCGCGGCGCTGACGGGAGGACTGGCTGCGCTGACGCTGCTCCCGCTGGGACTGTTGGGTACACTAGGTACCTGCGGAGCGCTGCTGGCCGCCGTGGGAGCGGTCATGACGGAAAAATTCCGGAACGACTCCCGGATGCTGGCAGACGAGGCAGACGAGCTGCCGCGGCTCTCTCTGGAGCTGCCTCACCGCACGGCGCCCTGGTCCGGTGGGAGCCGGGAGCGGACGTCCCGCACGGATGTGTCCCATGAGGAAGCGGAGCAGGCCGAGGTGCAGGATGTTTCGGAGGAGTTCCTGTTCCGTCCGTTTTAAAGGCCAGAGAGGAGGTGCCTCCATGCTGAACGGACTAAGACTTACAACCCCGCTGGAGCGGGAGTGGAGGCGCTTGACGCGCCGGGAGCAGGCCCTGGAGCGAGCGGCGGTCGAGGCGGCAGCTCCCAAATGGAGGGAAGACCTGGAGTCCCGGGTGCCAGAGAAGGTCCTGGCCGGGTTGCAGGCGGCGTTCAGCAAGGGCTTCTCCCTGGTGTTTCAGCGGGGATCCCCGCTGTTGGAGCGAGCCTGCCGGACAGAGGAGCTGCGCCAGCAGCACCAGGATCTGGACCGTGCGGTGCTCCGGTACGGGCGGCGCAGGGACCTGCGGAAGCTCAAAGGCGCCAGCCAGCGGGCACAACTGGGGAATCTTGCCGTTACCACCGCTGAGGGCATTGGCCTGGGGGCGCTGGGAATCGGCATGCCGGATATCGTAATTTTCCTGGGGATGCTTCTCAAGGGCGTTTACGAAACGGCTCTGCACTACGGTTTCCCCTATGACACGCCCCGTGAGCGGCTGCTGATTTTGAAAATGATGGAGGCTGCCGTCAGCAGAGGACCGGAGCGCAAGCGCTGCAACGCGGAGGTAGATCTGCTTCTGGCCTCCGATCGCTCCCCCTCTCCGGAGGAACTGCAAAGGCAGCTCCGGCAGACAGGAAACGCCTTTGCGGCAGAGATGCTGCTGGTAAAATTCGTGCAGGGACTGCCTTTGGTAGGGGTGCTGGGCGGAGCTGCCAACCCCCTCTATTACAATCGTGTGATGCGGTATGTGCAGCTCAAGTATCAAAAACGCTACCTTCAGGGAGTTGCAAAGCACCGTGGAATTTACCTTCGCTGAGGGCGAATTGCGGATATACGTTTCTAAGGGAAAATGTCATGAATAATATGGAGAAAAACCAAATGGGGCGCGAAAAAACCACATCATTTCAAAGTTATGATAAATTCCGAATTCTTTCTCCCAACGATTCCTCGTTCTCCACCCCCCTGTCCGGTATACCGCTCCACAAAGAATTGGACCGGTT
>UMIY01043644.1_pt1 | contig 16765 bp, 14 predicted proteins | sample 1965921 | NCBI WGS metagenome assembly UMIY01 (sample SAMEA4836134, study PRJEB28245) | human gut metagenome | biome: gut microbiome; material: fecal sample | place: Denmark | collected 2008
ACATATATGCAGAATATGATAGAAATAAAAGCGAAGAAGTTTCTCAAGTGATTTTGGAGCAAACCAGAGATGAGACAACAAAAACTTCAGAAAATGACCCAATCATTATAGTGCTAAACGAAGAAGAGGCAAATCAGGCAGAAGAAGTCTCTGATGTGGAAGGAAGTACAGATAAGAGCATTACAGTAGATGGTGTAACATATTCTGTAGATTCTTTCATAACAATACCCAAAATAGGAATAAGCTACCCAGTTTTATCTGACACGTCAGATGATTTACTAGAAATTTCAGTAAATAGATATTGGCCAGAAGTAGATAAATTAAAACCAAATGAAGTAGGAAACTATTGTATAGTAGGACATAATTACAGAAATGGAAAAATGTTCGGCAGATTAAATGAGTTAGAAGATGGAGATATAGTACAACTACAGGACTTAACAGGAAAAACTATAGAATATGAAGTGTATTATAAATACGTAGTAGAGCCAGATGATACAAGTTGCACAAGCCAGTTAACAGAAGATGGCAAAAAACTACAGTTCAGAGAATTAACACTTATTACTTGTACAAATTTTGGAGCACAAAGACTTGTTGTAAAATGTAGGGAAGTATAAAAGAGATTAATAAAAGAAGCTAGGTGACAGATTTTAATCTGTCACCTAGCTTCTTGAAAGTTTCTTAAAATAAAATTATACAATCTCATTCTTAATAGTTTGGATTAGGTTTGGCATATCAATTTCTTCATTAGCGAATTGTTTAAACAAATTAACGTCTTCATCAGAAATAGTCATACCTTCAATTGCTAAATCACTTTTTATATTATCTATATCAAATTTAAAAATTTTTTCATCGAACATATATGTACCTCCAAATAAATTTTATAGGTTATCAGAGGTGATATAAAACACCCACATATATATTATACCACAAAAATGGCTAAAAGTCTAGTAAAATAGAGAAAAACTGGTTATTTTTTCTCCAAACAGATAAAAATTAAATTAGCTAAATCAGTTGTGTCTGCAATGGATTTTATACTTGCTTTTAGAAAATCATGTGGAGTAACTTTGCTTAAATTTAGGTTATATCCATTTTTTAAAGCTAATTCTCTAATAAATTCTCTTGTAGTTCTTCCGTTTCCCTCTCTGTATGGGTGTAGGACATTAAGCTCCGACAAATAATATGCTAGCCTTTCAGCAAGTTCTTCCTTAGATAAATCAGCAAGATAATTTTCGTTTTTTAATTCTTTAAATAATCTTTGCAATTCGGGCTCAATATATTCCCATTCAGCAAATCTAAATACACCCTTTGCTATATTTTCATTTCTATACTTACCAGCAAAAGAATAAATATCTTCAAATAAATATGTGTGTATTGCATTAAGATGTTCTACATCAAAGTTACCAATAATTCCTTTTTGCCTTAGAGCTAATAGCTTAGCAGCAGTTATTTTTGCCTCGTATTTTTGCAATAGCTTATCATCTTTTATATCTAATTTATTTATTAAGGTATTGGAATTAGGGTAGCAATAATTCGAATTTCTTTGCTCATATAAATCTTCTCCCATAAAATCACCAGGACGATTATACCATAAAATATTACAGTTGTGTTATACAAATATAAAAAATCATATATCATAGAATTGTAACTTCCTCGAATAAATTGCATACAATAAAATAACTAATAGTTTCGAGGAGGAAAATACTGTGGCAAAGATAATTGTTTTTAATAATGATACTGATAGAATGGAAACATACTATAGAGGAGAAAATGAGCCAATGCCATATAATACAAATGGAACATTAAGAGTAAGGGAATTTAGGGGCTCAAGTAAATCATCTACTTTATGGACAACTAAAAGAACTATGCAAAGTTGGAATAGTCAAAGATATATATATGGCTCAGCAATTCCAGTAGGATTCGCATTTAAAAGACCATGGGAAGGTGGACACGGAAACCAAAGTCAACATTATGCGGGGGTAGCATTTGATGTAGGGCAGAGACTTTCACAATCACAACGTACCAGACTTTGGAATTCAGCCAACAATTCTGGCGTGTGGAGCTTTGTAGAGCCAATTTCTTTAACACCAACATGGGTACATTTTGATAAAAGATTCCGGTACTCCAGCTTGCTCAACTGGTGGTTATCCTCAACTAAAAAGAGGAAGTTTGAGTAATTATGTGTTAATTGCACAAGATGATTTAAATACTTTGGGTTATAGAACGGGTGGTTTAGATGGGATTTTTGGGGCAGCAACACAAGATGCTGTAAGACGTTACCAAGCATCTGTTGGCCTTACAGCAGATGGGATAATAGGATGTAATACGTGGCGCTCATTGCAAGAAGCTGTTGTGGGAAGCGGAAGAACGAGCACAACAATAGATTAAAATTATGTAAATATGAAGAACTAATGTTCGCAAACCTTAGAAGTGCAAGTGTTTTTTTAGAAAAAAATTAAAAAATTTTAAAAAAACACTTGCTTTTTATGCATACTTGTATTAAAATCTAAGTGAAGTGGAGAGAAGTGGTAGAAAGTGGTATAAAAGTGAGAGGAGTGAAATAAAGTGCTTATCGGCGAATATGAGCATTCTCTAGATGCAAAAGGCAGATTAATAATGCCAGCAAAAATAAGAGAAGATATAGGAGAAAAGTTCATAATTACAAAAGGACTTGATGGGTGCTTATTTGGATTTTCACAAACAGAATGGACAAACTTTGAAGAAAAATTAAAAACACTTCCACTTACAAACAAAAACGCAAGAGATTTCGTAAGATTCTTTCTTTCAGGAGCAATCGAATGCGAAATAGATAAACAAGGCAGATTTTTAATTGCTAGTAACCTAAGAGAATATGCAAATATGGAAAAAGAAGCAGTTATTATAGGTGTAGGTACTAGAATTGAAATTTGGAACAAAGACAAATGGAAAGAATACAACAGTGAAGAAAATATTTCTGCTGATGAAATTGCAGAGAATATGACAATGCTTGGTATATAACTTTAAAAAAGTTTATATATAGAACAAAAGATAAAAATACAAAGATACAAAGGATTGATTTTTTAAAACCTCATTTTAAACAAAAGAAAAAATATTTAGCAAAAGCTAGATAAAACAAAAAAACAAAGGAAAAGAAATTTAAGGTTTACACGAAAGACAAAATTAAGAAAACTTAACAAAAGACAAATGTAAGCAAAACTAAAGATAAAAATAAAGAATTGTTACAAAAGAAAAAAATAATAACTTACAAAAGATAAAGTACAAATAAGATTTAAAACAAAAGAGCTAACAAAACAAAAGATATTTTAAATTTCAAAAGATAAAATGTTGATTGTTTATACATAAAAAATTATTTACTAAAGATAAATTCAAAAAAACAAAAGAATATTAACAAACATAGGACAAAATTGCTTTAAATTAGGTAATTGAGACTTTAGCATACAGTTGGTATATATCTATACCAACTGCTTATGCTATTAAAGGGGAAATTGGAACATACGTTTGAAAGAACAATGCGCAAATACTATAAATATCAATTTATTGAATAATTAAAAAACGTTGAGGTGTACTAGTTGGAATTCAAGCATAAACCTGTTTTATTAAATGAATGTATAGAAGGACTAAATATAAAACCTGATGGCATCTATGTAGACGGAACAATGCGGAGGAGCAGGTCATAGTGAAGAAATTGTAAAAAGATTATCTAAAAAAGGCTTACTTATTGGAATAGACAGAGATGAGGAAGCCTTAAAAGCAGCAAAAGAAAGATTGAAAAATTTTGACAATGTTAGATACATACATGGAAACCATGACGAAATAGAAGAATTATTACAAAGTATTGGAATAGAAAAAGTAGATGGAATTTTACTAGACTTAGGAGTGTCATCATATCAGCTAGATGAAAGAGCAAGAGGATTTAGCTACATAGGAAATGCGAAGTTAGATATGAGAATGGACAAGACCCAGGAGCTTACAGCAGAAAAAGTAGTAAACGAATATTCAGAAGAAGAGTTGTCAAAAATTATTTTTGATTATGGTGAAGAAAGATTTTCTAGAGCAATTGCTAAAAACATATGTAAGCAAAGACAGGCAAAAAGAATAGAAACAACGGAAGAATTAGTAAACATTATAGAAAATTCTATCCCAAAATCAAAACAAAAAGATGGACATCCAGCGAAAAGAACATTCCAAGCTATTAGAATAGAAGTAAACAATGAAATAAAGCCATTATATAATACAATTCTAAATTCTATAAAACTATTGAATTTAGGTGGAAGATTGGCAGTTATTACATTTCATTCTTTGGAAGATAGAGCAGTGAAAGATGCTTTTATAGAAGCTCAAGGAAAATGTACTTGTCCAAAGGATTTACCATATTGCATTTGCAATTATGTATCATATGGAAAAATAATAACTAAAAAGCCTATTATTCCTACAGAAGAAGAGCAAAAAGAGAACAGCAGGAGCAAAAGTGCTAAATTAAGGATTTTCGAAAGAAGAGAAAAAGAATAAACAAAGAGAAGAACAAAAAGAAAAGAGGTGAAAATAACTTATGGCAAATAGATACCAGTATGAAACTAGTCCTAGAAAACTAGAGCCTGAATACGAGCCGATAAAAGAGCCATATTCAAGGAAAAAAACTACTACTGTCAAGAAAAAAGCAAATAAGCCAAAACAAAAGAGCCAGATTAAAACTAATATAAAGACTATAACATATGTGTTTTTAATATTTGCTAGTTTATTTGTTATAAGTTATAGAAACTCATTAATTAACGAAAGTTTTAATGAAAATGAAAAACTAAAATCTAATTTAGCAGCTATTGAAAAAGAAAATGAGCAATTAAAAGTAAATTTAGAAAATAGCTTGAATTTATCTAATGTAGAGAAACTTGCAAAAGAAAAATTAGGAATGCAAAAATTAGATGGCAGTCAAAAAGTTTATATAAATTTAGAGAAAAAAGATTATATAGAGCCAGCAAGTGAAGAGATTGTAATTGATGATAATACGAACTGGTTTGAAAAATTGTTAAATACATTATTAGGTAAGTAAAACAAAGGTGGCAGATTTAAAACTGTCACCTTTGTTTTACGCAAAAATAAATATTTTAGTCTTTTTTTATTTTGTCTGAATACAATTTATTTAAAGAAAATTGTGTAGGGATGCTTTCAGAAAGGATAAATATTATGCGTAATAATTTTAAAGGAAAGGAGAGCAAAAGAAAAAAAGCAAAAAATAATAATTGTGTAGAGACAAGATTTGATAAAAAAGAATTAATGAAAATAAAAAAGAATAAGAAAGAAGAAAAAGCAGAAAATGTTGAAAAATTAAGAAAAAAACTAGAAAAGCAGCAAAACAAAAAATATAAAAAGCAAATAAAAACAAAAAATGATAAGCCAGAAGAAAAATTTAGTGAAATAAGCCGAAGAAAAAGGATGAAGGTATGGATGTTAGTTGTAGTTCTGATATCATGCTTGTTTATAGGAAGAATAGGATGGATACAGTTTGTTATGGGAGATGAGCTAAAGCAAATGGCTTATGAGCAGCAAAGTTTAGATAGAGCTGTGAATCCGCGAAGAGGAACTATATATGATGCGACCGGGAAAACCATTTTAGCAGTAAGTAGTACAGTAAATACTATAACAGTAAATCCAAACAATATTTCAAAAGAAAATAAAGAAAAAGTTGCAAATGCACTTGCCAATATTTTTGAATTAGACTATGAGACAGTATTAAAAAAAGTAAAGAGAAATACATCAATTGAAACTATAGCAAGGAAAGTTGAAAAAGAAAAGGCAGATGAATTAAGAATTTGGATGGAAGATAATGACATTGATGTAGGAATAAACATTGATGAGGATACTAAAAGATATTATCCATACAATAGCTTGGCATCACAGGTAATAGGTTTTTGTGGCTCAGACAATCAAGGATTAGATGGAATAGAAGCTATTTATGAAGACGAATTGCAAGGGGAGAAAGGAAGAATTACCAAGGTAACAGATGCAAATGGTGGAGAAATAGAAGGAGAGGGAGAGAATTACATTTCAGCAATAGACGGAAATGATTTGGTATTAAGCATTGATGCGACAATTCAAGGAATTGCAGAAAAGTATTTAAAAGAAGCATGTATTGATAATAAGTGCACAGATGGTGGAAACATTGTTATTATGAATCCAAAAACTGGAGATATTTTGGCAATGGCAGGTTATCCAAATTACAACTTAAATGAGCCATATGAAACTACAATAGAAGAGCTTAAACCTGTATGGGATGGCTTATCAGAATCGGAGCAAATAGCAGAAATGCAAAAAGTTTGGAGAAATAAAGCAGTAGCAGACACATATGAGCCTGGCTCTACATTTAAATTAATAACAGCATCAGCAGCCTTAGAAGAGGGAATAACTACTACAGATAAAGAAGGAGAATTTTGCTGTACTGGAGGAATTACTGTTGCAGGTGTTAGGATTAGCTGTTGGAGATATTATAATCCGCATGGCTCAGAAAGTTTAAGGCAGGCATTAATGAATTCTTGTAATCCGGTTTTTATAGGTTTAGGGCAAGAAATAGGTGTAAGTAAATATTATGATTATCTTGAAAAATTTGGCTTGTTAAAACGAACAGGAATAGACCTTCCTGGAGAAGCGGGAAGTATATTTTTGAGTGAAGATAAAGTTGGACCAGTCGAGCTTGCAACTATTTCATTTGGGCAGAGGTTTGAGATAACTCCAATTCAAATGATAACAGCAGTAAGCACAATAGCAAATAAAGGAACATATGTAAAACCACGAATTGTAAAACAAATAATAGATAGTCAGACTGGAGAAGTTACAGATATTCCTGTGGAAGAAACAAAAGGGGTAATTTCCAAAGAAACTGCAGAAGGAGTACTTAGCATGATGGGCTCAGTTGTGGCAGAGGGAACTGGAAAAAATGCACAAGTACAGGGGTATTCCATAGGAGGAAAAACAGGTACATCAGAAGATGGAGTAAATACCGGGAAATATGTCACATCTTTTGTTGGAGTTGCACCTGTTTCAGAGCCCGAAGTCGTTGTATTAATAACTTTATACAACCCAACAGGGGAAGGCGGACACCAAGGTGGTGGTGTAGCAGCACCAATTGGCTCGCAAGTGCTAGGAGAAATTTTGCCATACTTAGAAATAAATCAAGATAATCTTACAGAAGAGGAAATAAAGAAAGAAGTAGAAGTGCCAAATGTAGTAGGAATGACAATATCGGAGGCGAAAAAAGCACTTGAAGAGGTGGGATTAGAAATTAGTTATGAAGAAACAGAAGAAGATGTTTCAGAAAGAATTGTAACAGAGCAAGTACCAGTAAGCGGAATAGAAATTTATGAAGGAACAAATGTGGTGATAGAGTATGGAGAAAAATAAAAGAAAAAAATGTCAAACTATGTACAAAAAGAAAATTTAGTTATATAATGTAAAAGGCATATTATAAGAGAAAGGGGAAACTTGCATATGGAATTAAAAAATATATTAGCAGGTTTAGAGGGCTTAAAAGTAAAAGGCAACTTAGAAGTTGAGGTAAAAAGCATAAAAAATAATTCTAAAGATGTAGAAGAAAACGACATGTTTGTAGCAATTAAAGGATTTGACTTTGATGGGCACGAGCATATAGTTGAAGCTATAAACAATGGTGCAAAAGTGATTTTGGCACAGACAGATGCTCTTAACAAAGAAATTTATAATAGTATTCCAGATGGAGTGACTCTAATATTAGCTGAAAATACAAGATATGCATTAGCAATATGTGCATGCAATTTTTATAAAAATCCATCTAAAAAGTTTAAACTAATAGGAGTAACAGGAACTAAAGGAAAAACTACTACTACATATATGATAAAAGATATACTAGAAAAACAAGGCATAAAAGTTGGATTGATTGGAACTGTGGCATCTTATGTAGGAGACAAAAAAATTGCAAATAATGAAAACACAACACCTGAAAGTTTAAAATTACAAGAAATATTTAACAAAATGCTTGACGAAAAATGTGAAGTGGTAGTAATGGAAGTGTCTTCCCAAAGTTTAAAGTTAGATAGAGTGGCAGGATGTGATTTTGACTATGGAATATTCACAAATTTGGCAGAAGACCATATAAGCACTAAAGAGCATCCTGATATGGAAGATTATTTCCATTCAAAAGTAAAGCTATTTAAAATGTGCAAAAAAGGCTTCATAAATGCAGATGATATATATGCAATAACAATTCCAAAACTTGTACCAGAATGCCAATTTTTAAGCTTTGGAATTGACAATCATTGTGATTTACTTGCAAAAGATATTACTGTTACAAATCAATATGTTGATTTTAAGGTAAAATTAGGAGACAAAAATGAAAGAATAAAAGTATCAATACCAGGAAGATTTAGTGTATATAACTCTTTAGCAGCAATAGCAATAGCCCAACAATTTGGATGTAACAGTGAAAACATTAAAGAAGCACTAGTAAATATTAGAGTGCCTGGCAGAAGTGAGCTAGTAGATAATAAATTAGGATTAACTATAATGATAGACTATGCGCATACACCAGAAAGCTTAGAAAAAATATTGAGCTCTGTAAAAATATATACAAAAGGAAGAGTAATTTCAGTATTTGGTTGTGGTGGTGACAGAGACAAAATTAAAAGACCTATGATGGGAGAGGTATCTGGAAGAGTAGCAGATTATACAATAATAACCTCAGATAACCCAAGAACTGAGGAGCCAGAGCAAATCGTAAAAGACATAGAAGAAGGTATAAAAAAGACAAAGGGAAAATATGAATGTATAGTAGATAGAAAAGAAGCAATAAAAAAAGCAATAAAAATGGCAAATAAAAGAGATATTATTGTACTTGCAGGAAAAGGACATGAGCAATATCAAGAAATTAATAAAAAGAGATATCCTTTTGATGAGAGTAAAATAGTAAATGAAATAATTGAGAGCGAAAGCTAATTTAAGTAATAGTAAACATTAAGGAGACCTGTCCCAGAAACGACAACTTTGTCGTTTTCAGGCCTGTCCCTATAACGACAAAGGAGGAAAAAATATGCAATATCAAAACAAAATACTACTACTGTCATTTGCAGCAACTGTAATATTATCATTGATAATTGTACCAATTTTAAGAAAACTAAAAGTGGGGCAAATAGAAAGAGCAGAAGGACCACAATCACATTTGAAAAAACAAGGCACACCAACAATGGGTGGAATTATAATGACTATTGTAATAATTGCTGTTGGGGCGTTTATGTATTGGGACTACAGTAAAGACCAGATGGAAGTCGCAAAGGCATTATTACCTTTGATAGGAGTAGCTGTTGGATTTGGCTTTATAGGTTTTATTGATGACTTTAAAAAATTAGTTTTAAAAAATACAAAAGGGCTTAGCCCAAAGGCAAAAATGCTAGGATTATTAATAGTTTCGGTAGCATTTACCATAGTGCTTGTAAATGTATTTGATATAGGTACAGATATATATATTCCATTTGTAAAAGAATCAATTACTCTTCCTATTTGGTTATACATTCCATTTGCAGTACTTGTAATGCTTGCAACAACAAATGCAATTAATCTAACAGACGGAATAGATGGACTATCTACAAGTGTTACAACAATTATACTAACTTGTTTAACAGTAATTTCAATATTATTAGGAGTAAAAGAAGTAACAATATTTGGTGTAATATTAATAGGTACATGTTTAGGATTTTTATTATTCAATTTAAATCCAGCAAAAGTTATGATGGGGGATACAGGCTCACTAATGCTAGGAGGAGCCATCGCAGGAATTGCATTATATTTAAAAATGCCACTATTATTGTTGATTATAGCAATAGTTCCAATTATAGAGACTTTATCAGTAATGATTCAAGTGGCATATTTTAAGAAAACAGGTAATAGAATTTTCAAAATGACACCAATACATCATCATTTTGAATTATCAGGATGGAAAGAGAATAAAATAGTTTCTGTTTTTAGTTTGATTACATTGGTGTTTTGCATCATTGGACTATACGCTATTTAACAAAACTAAAGAAAATGAAGAATTTTCAATTCGGAAAGGATTGATTTACAAAAATGCAAAAAGCAAAAGTGAATAAAGCTAAAAAAAGTCAGGTGGACTTTGTACTTATCATAATTATTATAATCCTTTTATCATTTGGAATAGTAATGGTTTTATCAGCGAGTGCTCCATCAGCATTAGCTGAAACAGGAGATAGTTATACATATGTAACAAAGCAAGCTATTTTTGCAGTAGGTGGCTTAGCTATAATGTGGTTTGTTTCTAAAATAGATTATAGAATATACAAAAAGTTTTATTGGTTAATTTATTGGTGCTCTGTAGGAGTGTTGCTTCTTGTGCTAATCCCAGGTATTGGAATTAATGCAGGTGGTGCAAGAAGATGGATTAATGTTGGATTTTCTCAATTTCAACCATCTGAAATAACAAAAATAGGAATGATTATATTTTATGCAGGTTATTTATCAGAGCATAAAGAAGATTTAAGAAGTTTTAAAAAAGGATTTATTTATCCACTTCTTTGGTTAATGCCACCAGTATTAATTGCCCTATTTATACAAAACCACTTGAGTGTAGGAATTGTAATGAGTGCAATAACTTTTGTTATGATGTTAATGGCAGGATGTAGATTATTGTATTTCATCCTTAGTGGTCTAGTAGTAGGTGGAGGAGGAATTGCAGCATTATTTGCTTATTTCTCAATGGCAGGAGATAGCGCAGGAAGTGATAACTTTAGATTAAGCAGAATACTAAATTATATGGACCCTTGGCAAGACCCTACTGGTCAAGGATGGCAGACCATACAAAGTTTATATGCAATAGGCTCAGGAGGACTATTTGGAGTAGGACTTGGCGAAAGTAAACAGAAGTATTTATACGTTTCAGAGCCACAAAATGACTTTATATTTTCTATTTTAGCAGAAGAGCTTGGATTCGTAGGATGTGTAGTAGTAATTGTTCTATTTGCTCTATTTATATGGAGAGGAATATTAATAGCAATGAAAGCACCAGACATGTTTGGAAGCTTACTTGCAACAGGAATAACTACACTTGTAATGGTTCAAGTTGTTATAAATATAGGAGTTGTAACAAATACAATACCAAATACAGGTATGTCTTTGCCATTCTTTAGTGCAGGAGGTACTGCTCTGGTAATGTTACTGGGCATGTGTGGAATATTGCTGAATATATCTAAATCAAGGTCTAAAATATAAAGGAGAGAGAATAGATGAGAGTTGTTATAGCTGCAGCAGGAACAGGAGGACATATAAATCCAGGAATTGCAATTGCTAATAAAATAAAGGAAAAAGAGCCAAATTCAGAGTTTATATTCATAGGAACAAACAGAGGCTTAGAGAATGATTTGGTGCCAAGAGCAGGGTATAATTTAAAAACAATTGATGCTCACGGAATACAAAGAAAACTAACTCTTGAAAACTTTAAAAATCTGTATGCAACTTTTAAATCAATTAAAGAAGCTAGAAATATTTTAGAAGAATTTAAACCAGATGTAGTGGTTGGTACAGGAGGATATATTTGTGTCCCAGTAGTAATGTCTGCAAAAAAGCTAAACATACCTGTAGTATTGCATGAGAGCAACGCATTTCCAGGAGTCGCAGTAAAGTTATTTAAGAAAAAAGCAGACAAAATTTTAGTTGGATTTGAAGATGCAAAAAACAGATTAGAAAATGCAAGTAATGTTGTAGTTACTGGAAATCCAATAAAAATAAAGAAATTAGCTTTAACAGAAGCTCAAAAAAATGAAATAAAAAATGAGTTAGGAATAAAAAGCGAAAAACCAATAGTTTTGGTTTTCGGAGGAAGCCAAGGAGCACAAAGTATCAATAGAAGCTTTATAGAAATAATAGTAAATAAAAAGAATAAAAATTATCAGATTGTATGGGCGGCTGGACCTGGACAATATGATGAAATAAAGAGTCAATTAAGTGAAGTCAATGTAGATATAAATAATATAGAAAATGTAAAAATAGTTCCATATATATATAATATGGAAGAAGTTATGAATACATGTGATATGGTAGTATGTAGAAGTGGAGCGATGACAATTACAGAAGTTTCTGTTGTTGGAAAGCCGGCAATATTTATACCATTTCCATATGCAACAGAAAATCACCAAGAATACAACGCGAGAGTATTAGAAAAGGTAGGAGCTGCTAAGATAATTTTAGATAAAGACCTTAATTCGGAAATACTTGAAAACACAATAGAAAAAATGGTTAGAGATAAAAGCAAATTGAAAAAAATGGGTGAAAATGCAACAAAAGTCGCAATGCAAAATGTAGAAGATAGAATTTATAAGGAAATAAAAGAAGTTGTAAAATAATGAAAAAAGGCAAATCTTGTTTTTGGGGACGGAGGAAAAAAACAAGATTTGCCTTTTAAGCATTATCAAGCATAAAAATTTCAAATGTCGAAAAATGTCGAATGCTGGAACACGAAAATTCTTGCTATTTCAATCTACTTGTATTATATTTAAAAGGTACGCTATAAAAAAAGAAAGGGGGCAAAACAAAGGATGGAGTACAAGAAAAGTCTATTTGGAAGAACCGTAATTGATAGCTCAGATTCTGAAGAAATTGACGATAAGATAGAGTTAGAATATTACGAAACTAGCAACCTAGTTGAAGAGAACGGAAGAAAATATGGAATTGAAGTAGTAAAGAAAGAGAAAGGAAACAAAAAATTTAATATTGAATCTAAAATAGTAAATAATATTTCTAATGAAGAAAAACATATAAATAATCTATTAAAAATTTTAATGTTAAATAAAGTAACACCTATATCAGTAGATGATATCATTTCAGACATATCAGTTTTGGATTAACCCAAAACTGATTTTTTTACGTTTGATTGACGTAACACTTATAAAATGTAAATTTTCTGCAAATTGCTTGCAAAATTAAAAAATATACGGTATTATAATAAATAGACTATTTTTGCATATAATAAGAAAAATAGCTCGAAAAGGTTTATAGGTAGAGCCAAAAAACCTAAATCTGTTATAAAAGGAGAATGTGATAATAGTTTTTTTTATTATCATAAATTAGTAATGGCAGACAAATTAATTATTGTGGAATCGCCTGCAAAGGCAAATACTATAAAAAAGTTTCTTGGTGGAAATACTAAAGTTGTAGCTTCTATGGGACACATTAGAGATTTACCAAAATCGAAAATGGGTGTAGATATAGAGCATGACTTTGAGCCAGAATATATAAATATACGAGGAAAGGGAGATTTGATAAAATCACTAAAAGCAGATGCAAAAAAAGCAAAGAAAATATATCTTGCAACTGACCCTGACCGTGAAGGAGAAGCAATAGCATGGCATTTAGCTCATATACTAGAAATTCCAGAGGATAGTGAATGTAGAGTAACTTTTAATGAAATAACGAAGGAAACAGTACAAAATTCAATTAAGAAACCTAGAAAAATAGATATGAACTTAACAGATGCACAACAAGCTAGACGTGTACTAGATAGAATAGTAGGTTATAAAATTAGCCCGATTTTATGGAAAAAAGTAAGAAGAGGGTTATCTGCAGGGAGAGTGCAATCTGTTGCAGTAAAACTTATTTGTGATAGAGAAGAAGAAATAGAAAAGTTTATACCAGAAGAATATTGGAATATTTTAGCTACATTATTAGACGAAAATTCAAATAAAACTTTTGTAGCTAAGCTATATGGAAAGAACAAAAAAAAGTTAGACATTCATACAAAAGAAGAAGTAGATGAAATATTAAAAGACATAAAAAATGGAAAATATATAGTAACAGAAGTAAAAAAAGGAGAAAAGAAAAGAACACCAGCTCCACCATTTACTACGAGTACAATGCAACAAGAAGCATCTAGAAAATTAGGATTCACATTAAAAAAGACAATGTCGGTTGCACAAGGACTATATGAAGGTGTAAAAGTAGAGGAAAAAGGCACAGTAGGTTTAATTACGTATATGAGAACAGACTCTACTAGAATATCGGAAGAAGCAAGAGCAGCAGCGAAAAAAGAAATTGTTAAGCAATATGGTGAAAAATACTATGAAAATAGATATTATAGAGCTAAACAAAACTCACAAGATGCGCACGAAGCAATTAGACCAACATATATAGACTTAAATCCAGAAGAAATAAAAGACAGTTTAAGCAAAGACCAGTACAAATTATATAAATTAATCTACAATCGCTTCTTAGCTAGTCAAATGCAGGCAGCAGTATATGATACAATTTCAGCTAATATTGATGTTAATGAATATAACTTTAGAGCAAGTGGGCAATCACTTAAATTTAAAGGATTTATGACTTTATACGTAGAAACATTGGACAATCAAAAAGATGAAGATGAGGAATCATTTGTTCCTGACTTAAAAGAAGGTCAAGAGGTAAAAAAACAAAAAATAGACGCTAAACAGAGCTTTACACAGCCACCCCCAAGATACACAGAGGCAAGCTTGGTTAAGGCTTTGGAAGAAAAAGGAATAGGAAGACCAAGTACGTATTCACCAACAATTACAACAATATTAGAAAGAAGATATATTGAAAAAGAGCAAAAACAATTAGTGCCAACTGAATTAGGTAAAGTAGTAAATAAACTACTTACAGAGAATTTTTCAGATATCATAAATGTAGAATTTACAGCAAAAATAGAAGAAGAATTTGACGAGGTAGCAGAAGGTAAAGAAAAATGGAAACAAGTAATACGTGACTTTTATGGACCATTTGAAAAAGAAATAGAAAAAGTAGATAAAGAATTAGAGCATGTTGAGCTTAAAGAAGAAGTATCGGATGTGCCTTGCGAAAAATGCGGAAGAATGATGGTAATAAAATATGGAAGGTTTGGAAAATTTTTAGCATGCCCTGGCTATCCAGAATGTAAAAACACAAAGCCTTTTGTAGAAACCATTGACGTACCTTGCCCAAAATGTGGTGGCAAAATTCAAGTACGAAAATCAAAGAAAAATAGAAAATTCTATATTTGCGAAAATAATCCTAAATCATGTGATTATATTTCATGGAACAAACCTAAGAAAGAGAAAAAGTAAGTTGTAAGAACTTGCACATTAGGGACACTCCTTTTTGTGCAAGTTCTTGAACTTTTGGGACAGACCTCATATGTTATTAAAATCCTAATACATGTATTTTTCAATTTTTTTGCACCCTGCTGCCCTAAAAAGCCATAGACAGAATTAAAAATACATTTTTAATTCTGTCCCTTTTCTTCAATCGCACTCGCTGTACCAGCTCGTTTGGTCGCTGCGCGGATGCTACAAAAATTTTCTAAATACATGTATTAGGATTTATCATTTTTGAAATATTAATTGAGACAGGTCTGTCCCTTTTTTGCAATTTTTTGCACAAAAAGGAGTGTCCCTAATGTGCAAGTTGCTCTTGTTAAATTAAATAAAATGTGATATAATACTTCACTAGGGAAATTGAGAAGGAGCCATTTGCAATATGAATAAAAATGAAGAGCAATATAAAATTTTTAAACAGGTCGTACATGCTTTTTATCATAACGAAACAGAGAAAACAAAAGATACTAATACTAAGGCAGACAATTTAGTTTTAGAGCCAAAATTAATTTATGATACATTTAATAAAACTTTAAAGGCAGAATTTAGAATTGGAAATAGCCAAATGTATAGAATAAAAAGTCTGCCAGAGTTTTTTGAAAGAATGCTAAATCATGAAAATTATAAATATGGAGCAAAGTTAGAATTTGTGCACACAAAAGAAGCTTTTAGAGCAGAAGATAGGGAGCTATTAGATTATGTATTAAAATATGCTGAAATAATAAAATATGCGAATGAAACAGTTGGCAGTTATGGCAAGTACATGCGTACAATGAGTAACGAATATATAACTATATCTAACACTGGATTAGATGAATTGTTTGAAGTTCTACAAAATAGAAAAGTATCATTCAAAAGAGATACAACTGATGAAACTATTTTGTTCGAAAATCATAATCCGAATATCGAATTTTCAATAGAGCAAGAGGAAGAAGGGGATTATGTAATTACACCAAATATTGATATATTCTCTTATGACATATTACAAGGAGTATCATATTTGTATTTGCTTACAAAAAAATCCTTATATAGATGTGATAAGAATTTTGAGGAAACTACATTAAAACTTTTAAATATTTATCGAGAAAATTATACACCTAAAATAAGGCTAAAAAGAACGGATTTTCCAAGTTTTTGCTCTTTGATATATCCAAAGCTAAAAGACGAAATTTCACTTAAACAGCTTGATGAGTCTATAATAAACACATATATACCACAAGATTTATATGTAAAAATATATTTAGATTACGATGAAAATAATTATATTACAGCAGATATAAAATTTGTATATGGGGACGTAGAATTTAATCCTCTAAAAGAGGCAAATATCACACTAGCAAGAGATGTCGCAAAAGAAAACGAATATTTAGATATATTTGTTAACACGGGTTTTATGTTTGATAAGAATAATGCTAGATTGATACTTGTTAATGAGGAAAAAATATATAATTTTCTAACAGAAGAAATCGAAGAATACATGAAAAATTTTGAGGTACTTGCTACAGATAACTTTAAGAAGAAAGAAATTCGTAGGCCTAAAATTGGCTCTATCGGGGTAAAAGTAGAGAATAATTTACTAAAAATTGATTTGAGTAATATGGATTTTGACATAGAAGAAATAAAAAGCATTATGAAAAAATACGCTCTTAAAAAAA
>UMIY01048556.1_pt1 | contig 16726 bp, 11 predicted proteins | sample 1965921 | NCBI WGS metagenome assembly UMIY01 (sample SAMEA4836134, study PRJEB28245) | human gut metagenome | biome: gut microbiome; material: fecal sample | place: Denmark | collected 2008
ATATATTATTTTAATTTTTATAAAAAAAATAAACCCTAGTGACTGACTAGAGTTTAGAATGTTTTTATATATTTTATGGTGTATAAGCTTAAGATTTCAAGTTAAACAAAGGTTAACTATGAATAAAAAATTTGCTTTTTTTTCATGGATTGTTATTCCCATCTGCGATTTAATTTTTAAAATAAAGGATGCTTCTAAAATTATCCCATCTGATGTTGACCAGTAATCAATTAAATTAAGAGGAATCTTAAAAATCCTATCCTTAGAATTTATTTCTATTTCTTCTCCATCATCAAAATAAAATAGCTTTGTAGCAATTCCTTTTTTAAAGTAACCTTGATGAGCCTTCTTTATTGTCTTAGTTGAAAGTTCTATATAGGATTCTTCTCCAATTATTAAATATGCGTGATCATCAAAGCCCATAAGTGCCATTGAATTATCTACAAAGGAGTTTTTACTATCTTCAGAAATTTTTTTAATTGAAAAATTAATTTCATGCCTTCCCTTTTCTAAATATCTGGAAATATCTTGGACCTTCTCTCTCCCTTGAATATTTTTAGCTAAAATCATACTCTTGTATCTTTTTTCTAGTGCCTCTTGATAAGGAATAAGTCTCTTTGACAAAATTTCAAGACTGATACTTCTAGCAAGATTATCATCAATATCCAAAAATTTTTGTACTACAAATAAATTCTTTTCAAGATTTTCATTATAAAATTCTGAAAGGTCACATCCTATTTTCGTCAACTTATACTCATTATCATCTTTGTATAGGATGCCTGTAAGCATCATTTTATCTAGAATTTTTTTTGAGTTAGCGCGAGAACAATTAAAGAATAGGCTTGCTTCCGTAATAGTCTTCCTTCCTTCATAATTTTTTATAAATAATAAATATTCAATTTGTATTTTAGTTATATTCAAGTTTATCATTGACTTATGACTCCATTTCTCTTTCCACTTCTACTATTCTGTCACAAATCCTAAGAGAACTATCTCTGTGAGATGAAATTATAATATTTTTATTTTTTCTCTCATTATATAGGGACTTTAAAATTATTCCTTCGTTTAATGCATCTATGTTAGCCGTTGGTTCATCAAGTAGATATAGCTTTGATTTTCTTAAAAAGATTCTTGCTAAAGCCAGCCTTTGAGCTTGTCCAGTGGAGATTTCATTATTTTCTTTTACTATCTCTGTGTCAAACCCCTTATCAAGTGTCATTATGAAATCATAAATATTTGCCTTCTTGCAAGCTTCTATTAATTCCTCTTCACTTGCATCTTTTTTTGCAATTTTTAAGTTATCTCTAATGCTTCCTCTAAATAGGTGGGTTTCTTGACTTAAGTATGAAATATTCTCTCTTAAATTTAATGTATTCAAATCTTTCATATTTTTTTCATTTAGGCAAATTTTCCCACTCTTTGTATCATAAAATCTCATCATTAATCTTATTAAGGTTGACTTGCCACAACCGCTTTTGCCTTTTAGCCCTATTATCTCATTTAATGAAGCTTTAAAATTAAAATCATTAATAAGTTTTGTATCATCATAAGAGAAATTTACTTCTTCAAGACAGATATTTTCATAATCAATTTCTTCTCCCTCGTAATTTATCGGTGTAAGGGGATCTTCTTCTAAAAGTTCCTTGACTCTCTTGCCACAAGCAAAGGTCAAAACTAAGTTATTTGCAAGAGATGAAAGGGCGCTTGTTGGTCCAAAAGAAGAAATGAAAACTCCCAAGGGAAATAATAAACCACTAAGGTCTAAGATAGAATCCTTGTAAAGCTTAAAGGCCATCAAAGTAAAAATTAAGTCCCCAAGTATTATCGTAAAAGATGTGAGGGCAAAATTACTAGATGACTTTTCTGTAAGAGTCTTGGTAGACCTATTTAACTTATTTGCTTCAAATTCAATCTCCTTATACCTATCTTCAAAATAAGAAAAATTAATAATTTCTTTTATTCCCTTAAAGCTTTCCAGGATTAAAGAATTTAAACTTGATAAATTCTTCCTCTGCCTTCGTCCAATTTCTCCAGCAGATTTCTCTGTGATAATTGGGATAATTATAGCTAATATCAAGTGAAAAGTTAGAAGTATCCAAGAATAAATTGGATTAAATTTCCATAAAAGAATAAAGAAAAATAAAGTGTGAACTAGGGCTATGCAGACAGGAGAGATTGTGTGTGCGTAAAAAACCTCTAGTAACTCTATATCTGATGTAATAATAGAAATTAATTCTCCTTTATTCTTTCCGTTCATCTTAGCCGGTCCCAAAGATCTTAGTTTTTTGAAAATTTTATCTCTTAATATTGCTAAAATTTTGAAGGCTATATAGTGATTTAAAAGCTGCTCTAGGTACTTAAATATTGCTCTCAGTATAGCTAAAGTGAATAAGATTCCAATTATTAATTTTAAATTTACAGTTTGATTTAAAATTAGTTTGCTTAGGTAGAATAAGCCTAGTGATGGCAATAAAGTCGCAAACATGTGCCCACTTGCACCAAAAAATATGGCAAAAAACATTTGTAACTTCAGATCATCCACAAGAGATAGGAGTTTCCCTATTAAATTTTTATATTCAATTAATTTCTTCATTTAAACCCCACATTTCTAATTCCCTTTGGTATCTATAAATACCAGAAAATAATTCTCCCTTACTTATTTCTTCAAAACTTCCTTCTTCAGCAACTTTCTTATTGTCAAGATAGTAAATATAGTCTGCGTGAAGGACTGTGTTGAGTCTATGAGTAATAAGAATTATGGTCATTTTTTCTTTTAATTTTTGTATAAGATTTAAAATCAAATCTTCTGATTCCTTATCTATATTTGAAATGGACTCATCTAAAATTAAAATCTTTGGTTCTTTCAAAAGGACCCTTCCTATTGCAAGCCTTTGTTTTTGTCCACCTGATAAGTTGTTACCAGCACTTTCTAGGATACTATCTAAGCTTCCTACATTTTTAAAGTAGGAATACAGACCAACTTCTTCTAAAACTTCTATTAATTTATCATCATCGGCATTTTTATTTGCAATTTTAAGATTATATCTAAGACTTTCCTTAAAGAAGTAAGGATTATTGTCTACTAACATTATATTTTCATTCAAAGAATCATTTGAAATTTCGCTTAAACCATTGTAAAGTATCTCCCCATCATAATTTCTTTCAAGTCCACCAACTAATTTTGCAAGAGTAGACTTTCCGCAACCACTTTCTCCTACTATGGCGGTGATTTTGTTCGACTTAATCTTCATATTCAAATCTTTTAAAATTTCCTTTTCTCCGTAAGAAAAATTTAAATTTCTTACTTCTATATCCACTTTCTCATCCTGTATAAGATCTTCAAAATCTTCTATGCTATCAAGATCTAAAATTTCAAAAAGAGAATTCGCTGCTGTGATTCCATTCATTGCAACATGAAAAAGTGCTCCTAGTCTTCTTAAGGGTAAGAAAAATTCTTGGCTTAAGAGTATAAAAGAAAAAGCTGCAAAGACAGATAGCTGACCCTTAGAATAATAATAGATGGATAAGATAATTCCCAAGGCTGATCCTGCATAAGAAATTAAGTCTAAGACCGTAATGTTATTTAGTTGCATCATGAGAAGCTTCATGGTTTTGACCCTAAAGTCTTCTGCCTTCGCATTAAGTAGGTCATTGTAATCTTCATCTGCATTAAAAACTTCTAAACTTGTTAAGCCATATAGGAAGTCTATAAAAACTTCTGACAGATTTGTATATGATTTCCAATAAGTTTTTACAACTTTTTTTGCAAGTTTTTGTACCATAATTATTGCAATTGGTATTAGTGGTATTAGCAAGAGCATTATTATTGCAATTTTGAAATTTAAAAATGAAAGTATAAAAAATAGAATTAGAGGTCCTATTAAGGAGAATAGAAGTTGCGGCAATAGAGCAGAATAAAATAAGTTGAGTTGCTCTATTCCCTCTACACCTAAATTTATAACTTCTGAAATAGAAATTTTACTCCCATACTCCATCTTAAAAGAAAAAACCTTCTTCATTAGTCTTTCTCTCAATGTATTTTTAATCCTATAGGAAGCCTTGTAAGATATACTAGCTTCTATTTTTATTAAGAAAATATTTAGTCCAATTATTAGGATCATAAATAAAATAAATTTACTCCCACTAAAGCTTGAACTAATTAAAGTTTCTATAGACTTCCCCATTAAAAAAATCATGGCAACATTAGCTGTCATTTGTATAATTTTTATAAGTAAAAGCTTTAAAATTTGTATTTTCTCACTCTTTAACTCATTAAGTAATTTTTTGTTAAACATTTCTACTCCTTGATTGTCTTAATTTTAAAAATAAAATATATGTAGTGAAAAATAAGCACTAATAAGAGTGTAATTCTAGCATGTAAGTTGTTTACAAAATAAAATGATAGGGCAAGAAAAAAAGTAATCATCATAAGAATCTTAATCTTCCTCTCTCTTGTCATACCAGTCTTATTTTTTATTGGCTCAATATTTTCCTTGTATAGTTTAGTAGAAATAAAATAGTCATTGAACTTTTTTGATCCTCTCGCAAAACAACATGTTGCCAGTAACAAGAAGGGAGTTGCAGGTAATAAAGGCAAATATATACCAAGTATTCCAATCCCCAAAAAAATAAATCCAAATATTAAAAATAAAATCTTCAATTATATCCTCCTTAGCTTTAGTTTCTTAATTTTCAAGATATATACTAACAAAGAAATTTTTATAAGTAAATAATATTGATATTGGATATCATTTTGTTTTTCTTAAATATATTCCCTTTTTTTATGTTATATGTTGATTTATAGAGACTAGACCCTTGTTAACCACAGTTAATTTTTTATATAAATCAAGTCAAAAAAATAAGACCCCGGTTTCCCAGAGCCTTTATTTTTTTACATTTTTTCAATATTTATTTTAATGTCATGACCATTTAGGTTCTCAACTTCAGAATCTGTTTCTTCATTAAGAATTTCAAGAGCAAGAGTTTCTGATTTAATAAATTCCTTGTCTGCTTCAATAGCTTTTTCAACTTCTTCGTCAGACTTATAGGAAATTTTAATATTATCAAGAATATCTAGATCTTTTTTCTTTCTAAGTTGTTGAATCTTTGATACAAACTCTCTTACATAACCTTCATTTAAAAGTTCTTCGTTAAGTTCAGTGTCTAAGATTACAAATAGGTTGTTTTCCATTACAACGTCAAAACCTTCTTTTGCACTGATCTTTACTTCAACATAATCCTTTTTAATTTCAGTTTCTTCTCCAGCGATTTCAATATTTACATCGCCATCATTTAATTTTGAAAGAAATTCTTTTGCATCAGTTTCTCTTAAATATTTGCCAAAGTCTTTAACCTTAGAACCTAAGATACTGCCACAAACTTTAAAGTTTGGTTTAAGTTCAAACTCCATATATTCAGAAAGATTTTCTTCGAAGTCAACCTCTTTAACATTAAGTTCTTCTTTCATTAAATCAGTTAAATCGCTGATTATTTCCTTGTATTTTCCATCAATTATAACCTTTGAAAGTGGTTGTCTAACTTTAATCTTAGCTTCTTCTCTTGATGCTCTTCCTAATGTTACTAAATCTCTTACTAAGTCCATTTTTTCTTCAACTTTATCATTAATCATATTTTCATCATAAGTTGGATAATCTGTCAAATGGACAGATTCTTCATCAGTAAGTGACTTAAATAATTCTTCAGAGATAAATGGAACAATTGGTGCAATTAATTTTGTAACGCCAAGTAAGACTTCGTAAGTTGTCTTATAAACTGCAAGCTTAGTGTTATCTTTGTCAGTCTTCCAAAATCTTCTTCTATTTCTTCTGATGTACCAGTTAGAAACATCTTCTATTACAAAATCTTGGATTTCTCTTACAACTTTTGTAAGTTCAAATACTTCCATGTCTTCTCTAACAGTTTTTACAAGTCTATTGTATTTTGATAGCAGCCATTTGTCGATTTCTTCTAAGTCATCATAGCTTACCTTGTGCTCTCTTGGGTCAATATTGTCTGTATTTGCATATAAGCTAAAGAAGTTGTAAGTGTTTCTCAATGACCTAAAGAATTTTGACTCAATTTCACGAAGTCCATCTTCGTCAAACTTTGTAGGAGTCCATGGTGGTGATACATAAAGAAGATACCACCTAACAACATCAGCACCATATTTGTCAAATAGTTCAAAAGGTGCAACTGTGTTTCCTCTTGATTTTGACATTTTCTTTCCTTCTTTATCAAGGATTAGGTCATTTACAAGTACATTTTTATAAGGGCTCTTACCTGTCATATAAGTTGATATTGCAAGAAGTGAATAGAACCAACCTCTTGTTTGGTCAATTCCTTCAGAGATAAAGTCTGCTGGGAATAGTTCGCCAAAATTGTCCTTATTTTCAAAAGGATAATGCCATTGAGCAAAAGGCATTGCTCCAGAGTCAAACCAAACATCAATTACATCAGCTTCTCTCTTCATTTCTTTGCCACACTTTGGACATTTTATGTGAATATCATCTACATAAGGTCTGTGAAGTTCAACGTCAGCAGGAACATCTTCTATTGCTTTATTTCTTAGATCTTCTATTGAACCAACTGACTCAACGTGACCACATTCACATCTCCAAAGTGGGAGTGGTGTTCCCCAATATCTTGACCTTGAAATTGCCCAATCATTTAAGTTTTCTAACCAATTTCCAAATCTCTTTTCTCCAACGAAATCTGGGAACCAATTTACTCCATTGTTGTTTTCAATTAATTTTTCTTTAAACTTAGTAACTTCAATGTACCAAGATGGATGTGCGTAATAAATTAACGGAGTATGGCATCTCCAGCAATGTGGATAGTTGTGAACTACTTTTTGTTTTGAAAACATTAAGTCATTATCCATTAAATAGTGCAGTACATCGTGATCAGCATCAATTACAAATTGACCTTTCCAAGGTGTGCCTGTAAATTTGCCTTCTTCATCAACAGGTTTTAGCATTGGTAAATCATAGCCCCTTGCAGTTTGATAGTCATCTTCACCAAAGGCAGGTGCAATGTGAACTATACCAGTACCATCTTCAGTAGTTACATAATCAGCGCAAATTACATAAAAGGCTTTTTTGTCTGGCGTCAAGAAATTTAGAAGTTGTTCGTATTCCTTATACTCTAAATCTTTACCAAGAAATTCTTCTATTACTTCAAATTCTTCATCTTTAAATACTGCCTTTGCAAGTGGTTTTGCCACATAATAAATATTGCCATCTGCATGTTTTACTTTTATATACTCAACTTTTGGATTTACTGCAAGGGCAACATTTGATGGAAGAGTCCAAGGCGTAGTTGTCCATGCCAAGAAGTATTCATTTTCTTTATCCTTTAATTTGAATTTACAAGTTGCAGTAGTTGTTTTAATTTCTTCATAGCCTTGTGCAACTTCGTGAGATGCAAGACCAGTTCCACATCTTGGACAATAAGGAACTATTTTATGTCCTTCATAAATTAGTCCATCTTTAAACATCTTGTCCAAAATATTCCATACTGACTCAATATAAGAATTTTCAAGAGTTATATAAGGATGGTCTAAATCAATTAGATATCCCATTCTTCTAGTAAGTGTTCTCCATTCTTTTTCATATTCAAAAACAGATTCCTTACATTTTTTGTTAAAATCTTCCACTCCATAAGACTCAATATCTTGTTTGTTGTGAAGACCAAGTTTCTTTTCTACTTCAATTTCTACTGGAAGTCCATGAGTATCCCAACCCGCTTTTCTCTTAACTTTATATCCAAGCATTGTATGGTATCTACAAGTTAAGTCCTTTAAAGTTCTAGCCATTACATGGTGTATTCCAGGCTTACCATTTGCAGTTGGAGGTCCTTCATAAAAGATATAATTTTCGCCATCTTTTCTTGTTTCTACTGATTTGTGGAGAAGGTCTATTTCATCCCAAAATTTTGAGATTTCTTCTTCCCTTACACTCACTTTGTCTTTAGACAATTCTTTAAAATTTTTCATCTAAAACTCCTTATTCTTCCTAAATTATTTATAAAAAAAGTCCCCTCTCAAATGAGAAGGGACGAACTAGCCGCGGTACCACCCTAATTATAGGTAACTATCACTTAATTTTTTAACGCAAATGCGCAAAGGGTTTTGACCTTTGAGCTCCGAGGTGATTCGTAAACTTATAAAACACAGTTTCGCACCAAACAACTGCTCTCTTAGTTCTACTAAATTTACCGTCCTCATCAAAGCTTATATAAAATTGTCTATTGTTTCATTCTTAAACATTTTAATAATGTTTGATTGCATCATTGCTAGTGTAACATGAAATTTGCAACTTCCTACTTCATTTGTCTTGTTTTTATTACAATAGCTATCTTCTTGCAAACACCTATTTATTACAATAGGACCATCTACTGCTTTAAGTATATCATATAGTGTTATGTCTTCTTTTGGTTTTTTTAAATAATATCCACCCTTAGAACCTCTTTTAGCATCTGTTATTCCCGCCAAATTTAATTTTCTCAAAATTCTAAGAGTAAATCTCTTTGTGACACCTTCGCTTTCAGCAATTTGTGGTGCTCCAACAACTTTACCCTCGTTTCTTGCAAGATAACTAACAATTCTAAAGGCATAATCTGTCTCTTGTGTTATTCTCATTTAATCACCCATTTCGCATATTATATCATCTTTATTTACATTTTGAAATACTTATCTTGTTTTTTTCTCAATTTTACTATTTCCGATTCTTCATTTAAAAATATATCATCATAAGTAACTAAACTTCCCTTTTTAATATCTCTTTTTGCAAAGGAACCATCAGTTACTATCCCTATTGGAAGGTGATTTCCCTTAACTTGGTCTGATTTTTTTTCTAACGTCCCAAAAATCATCTCTCCGCCAATTGAATCAAATTTTTCGCCCTTTTTTATATCTCTTTTGGCAACAGCAACTGTCTCTGCATAAGGTTCTCCAAAAGGAGCAATAGAAGAATCTCTAAGAACAACGGCTTTTATTATAGAAATTATAGTCTCTATACTAGTCAAGTGATAAGGCCTATATATTGTATAATTTGGCCCTTCTCCCATAGAAAGATATTTCATTTCTTCATCTATAATATTAGATTTTGCTTTAACAACTGCAAAAACTCCTGGTGCGATACCAGTGGCAAAATCAACTACTCCATAGGAATTTAAAATTCCTCCATCTTCTTTCAATTTATAATCATCTGCAATTTTCTTTGGACTTGTTTCTACAAAATGGCATCCTCTAATATCTGGTACAAAACCAAGTGCATTACATACGGCATTTAACTCAATCATGGTATTAGTACCATCTACAAAGGATGTTAACATCCTAGGATTTATTCCCTTTTTCTCTGCAGCCTCTTTTAAACTTTCTGGAGTTGCATAATTATTTAGTTCATTATTTTTTCCCTTGCCAAGAACTAAAACATCAAAACCACAATTTTTTGCAAATTCATAAATTTCTACAATAGCACCTGGTTCGTCTCCTTTAGTTCCAGAATATACTACCCCTTTATCATCAGCCATAACTTTTAAAATAGGACCAACAGTTGCATCCATCTCAACATTAAGGCTAACAATATCAACGCCATTTTCTATTGCGGCTAGGGATAACTTTGCTCCAGTCTCAGTATCGCCAGTGCAATCCACAAGACAGTCAACAAGAGTTTCCGCTATTAAATTATTTGTTGTAGCTATACATTTTTTTTCTTTTAAAAGAATTTTTGCCTCCTCAAAGTTGTCTGTAAAGGCAAAGTCATCTTCTTTAATATTTGCTGAATCTATTGCATTTTTTAATGTAACTTTATTTCTTGATGAAAAAACTATGGGATAAAAATTTTCATTTTGACTTAACAAGGTAAATAGTGAAGTGCCCATAATACCTGAGCCAACTATTCCAACAGAAATATTCCCATATTCCTTTAATTTTTTTTGTAAGTAAAACATTCTTCCTCCAAATCTATTGCAAGTATTAAAATTTAATTTTATTCGCAAAAAATATTTTAATCTGAAACTGTATCCATTGCAAATATTTTATGAATTTTTTTCACTTAACATTTTACCAAGTCTATATCCACAGGCAAAAGCAAAGTGAAGGTTGTAACCACCACAGTCCCCATCAATGTTAAGAGCTTCCCCTATAATATATAAATTATCAAATTTTTTTGATGAGTAGTCATAGCTATTTATTTCAGATAAATCCACACCGCCTCTTGTCACTTGAGAATTTTTAAATCCTGTCGTGCCAATTACCTTAAATCTTGACTTCAATAAAATTCCAATGATTTTTTCAAAATCTCCCATAGAAATCATATTCATCGCAGTTTTTTTATCCAAATCTAAATAATCAACTATGTAATGAATAAATTTCTTGTCAACTATTCCCATTAAATATTCTTCAAGTGAAAAATCTGGAAACATATAATATCTATTGTAAAGCATTTCTAATGTATCTTCATCAACATTATTTATAAGGGGCACTTCAAGGTAATTATCTTCAGAGATATTTACTGACAAATCTAAAATTGGAGGTCCACTAATTCCATAATTGGTAAATAAAATTTCTCCACATCTCTCATCTGTTTTTTTATTTTCCTTAAATAATTTTGCACTGCCAAGAACTTTTGTACCACTAAGATGCTTTAAATATTTCGATTCTAACTTTACTTGCGTAAGAGCTGGCTTTAATTCACTAATCTTTAAGCCAAGTTTTTTTAAAATTTCAAAACTTCTGCCATCTGAACCACTTACTGGCATAGATTTCGCTCCAAAGGAGGCAATAACAATATCAGCTTTAAATACCTCATTATTAGTTATTACATCAAAACCCTTTTTATTATTTTTAATTTCCCTTACTTCTGTATTTGTCCTTATATCAATTCCTTTTTTTTCTAGCCAATACATAAGAATATTTAGGACTGAATTAGCCTTTAAAGTTATGGGATAAACTCTCTTGCCATCACTTGTTGACTCAAGTCCCAAGACCTTAAAATAATTTATCAAATCTTCGTTGGAAAATTCCCTTAATGTCTCTCTCACAAAATCTGGCGATGAATAATTTTTTTCTGACAAGCTTAAATTTGTATAATTGCACCTGCCATTTCCCGTAGCCAAAAGTTTTTTGCCCACTCTGTCATTTTTTTCTAGCAGTATTACATTGTTACTTTCATTTTTTGCATTTATTGCAGCAACCATTCCCGATGGTCCTGCACCAATAATTATTATATTCATAGTATCACAAATAAATTATATCCTAAAATTATAGAATTTTACAATAATTTACAAAATTTGTGCTATAATATCAAAGAAATTTGGAGGCATTATGAAAAATAAAATTTATATAACAGGACATAAAAATCCTGATACCGATAGTATATGTTCTGCCATAGCTCTTGCAGAACTAAAAAACAAGATGGGCGAAGATGCTGAGGCAATAAGATTAGGCAATCTAAATAGAGAAACTGAATTTGTGCTAAACCATTTTAATGTTCAAAAGCCAAGATTAAAAACTTCTATAAAACCACAAGTGCGTGATATAGAAATAGACGCTGCTTATTGTGTCAATCCAAGTCTTTCTATGGCATCTGCAATGGATTTGATTCAAAAAAATAATATCAATTCTCTGCCAGTTGTAGACGATGATGACAACTTAATTGGAATTGTGAGTCTATCAAATATCGCATCAACTTACATGGAAATTTGGGATGACTCCATTATTGGAAGGAGCAACACAAGCTTTGAAAATATTATAGACGTGCTTAGAGGCAAAGTCCTATTTTTCCCTGAAAATCCTAGGAAACTATCTGGTAAAATGGCAGTAAAAGCCATAAAAAATCAAGATTTAATAAATGAAGGCGATATAGTTATTGTTGGAGATGATGTTACTGATCAAGAATCTGTTATCCGTAAAGGAATTTCTCTTTTAATCTTAACAATTTCAAGTAAGCTTGATGACAAACTTTTAGAGCTCGCAAAAGAAAATAATGTAGCTGTTATTTCCACTGGACTTTCAACTTTTATGGTTGCAAGAATTTTACCCCAAGCTGTTCCAGTTGAATATGTAATGACAAGAGATGACCTTGTAGTCTTCCACAAGGACGATTTAATCGACGATGTTCGTGAAAAAATGGCACAATCAAGATTTAGATCTTATCCAGTCCTTGACAACAAAAATAAAGTAATTGGAAACATCTCCCGTTACCATTTAATTTCAAATTTAAAGAAAAAAATAATTTTAGTTGACCACAATGAAAGAAATCAATCTATTGACGACATCGACTCCTCCGAAATTGTGCAAATCGTTGATCACCACAGAGTCGCAAATGTTTCTACAAATTCGCCAATTTATTTTAGAAATGAACCCGTTGGTTCAACTGCTACAATCGTTTCAAAAATGTTTTTTGAAAATGGAATAAAGCCATCTCGTGAGGTTGCAGGTCTTCTTTGTGCAGCAATAATTTCTGATACACTCTTGTTTAGGTCTCCAACTTCTACTGATACGGACAAGTATGTATTAAACAAGATGAAAAAAATTGCAGCAATTGATGTAGATGAATTTGCAATGGAAATGTTTAAAGCTGGAACAAGTTTAGAAGGAAGAAAACCAGACGAACTATTAAAAAGTGATGTCAAAAACTTTTCCATTGAGGGCGTAAATGTTAGAGTGTGTCAAATTTTTACTATGGATTTAGATAGCATAGTTTCTGTTGAAAAAGAATTAAAAGAAGCAATGGAAAGCTTCGTAGATAAATCAGATACAGAAACTTTTGTCCTAATGATTACAGATATTTTTAAGGAAGTTTCTGAAGTTATTCTTGCCGGCTCTTTTAAAGAAACTATAGCCCAAAAATTTGATAAAGAACTCCTTGGAGACAAGTTCTTAGCTGAAGGACTCCTATCAAGGAAGAAACAACTTATTCCAAAAGTATCCTCAGCAATTTCAGAAGAATTATCATAAAAAATTTTTTAAACTAAATATTTTCTCAATAAATAAGAGCCTATCAAGTGAATTTTGATAGACTCTTTCTCTTTATTTTTTATTTTATTGACAACAATCTCCACGGCAGCCACTTGAATTTTCATTATCCTTTGTAGTGCAGCCACAGTCCTCATGGTGATGGTGGTCATGATGCTCTTCTTTATCAATATCATCTTCATAGCTCTTATCTATATAGACATTTAAGTCTTTTATTCCATAAACTTTTTCTAGCTCTTCAGAGAAGGCAACAACAGATTTTTCATCAAATCCATAGATGTAAACTTCGCTTCCATAATTTATCATCTCGATTTTTAAAATTCCATCATCATAGAGACTTATCCCCATAAAATTCAAGGCTCCGTCTCCAAGTAAATTTTCTAAAATCATTTTTTTGAAATCTTCGTCTATTATTCCCTGATATATGTTTTCATAGGCATCATCTTCTGAATAAATAGCAAAGTCTTGCAATAATTTCTTTGATTTTTCATCTTCCTTTAATGCCTTTATTTGATAAGAGTCACACTTATTTAGATAAATTTTTAAAATATCTGATAAAACTCTCAAATCAATCTCATCATCAATAAAAACATCATTTTCAAAATTAATATAGTACAAGAGACCACTCCTTATTTTGTCATAAAGTAAAATTCAATATATCCATTTTCAATATTATCATTATCTCCAAAATAAATATTAGTGAAAACAACTTTATAGTCCTTCTCTTCAATTGCCAAATCTTCCATACTTATTGAATCCTTTGTATTTTTCAAAAGCTTAAGCTTATCCCTTAGCTTGGCTAAATCTATTGTCATTTGAAGCTTGTAATCATCATGAGATTTCTTATATATTTTTATATTCTTTTTATTTCTCTCAAATTTATATGATCCAGAAGTCATATAATCATCTAAAGAATATACAAAAATCAAATTTTTATAACCATCAATGTCTATATTGAAACCAAGGTCATTTTCACTTCTAGGGTTGTCGCTATAAGAGTAACCCAAATAATCTTTGTCTTCTATAATGTTACTAAATCCAAATAATTTTTTAAAGGAATCTTCACTTAATTTAAAATCCTTTGGCATATAGGAAAGCTCTTCTACCCTATCTGTCCTTACCATATAGCTTACAATGTCAATTATTTGATTTTTTGCATCGCTATCAATATTTAAGTTTGGCTTTATTTCTTCTCCAGCTAACATCTTATTTTCTTTCAAAAGTTTTTCAAACCTTGAATTTTGAGATCTGACGCTGAGACTTGTTGCAGATGCCGGACCAATGCCTGATATCAAAATAATAACTGATAAAAATATTGGCACAGTAATATTAGAATTATCTCTATAAAAAATATAATAAATAAGAGATAATAAAATCCAAACTCCTCCTGCAACTACTAGATACCTATTTTCTGTAATGCCATACTCTCTAATTCTCAAATAAATTGCAAAGAACATCATTGCCAAAAGTGGAAAAAGAGTAAAAGGAAAGATAATCTTAAATTTATTTATAAAATCAATTGAATCTATCCTTGATATAAAAAATAAATAAATAACAGCAAAACTTGCAAACCAAATTACTAAATTTACGATTAAATTATTAGGAATTTGCCAAAGCAATAATATCTTTATAAAGTAAGCCAACAAAATACCTGTATAAATAATTACAATAGGCGTAATTATATAAACTAAAAGAATTTTAAAAGCCTTTGGATATTTGTAATCTAAAAAGGAATCACTAACCTTTGGAAAATCAGCGAAAAATGTCACAACATTAAATAGTATAAAGGAAAATATGGCCACTCTAAGATAAACCAAATCTGCAAAATTAAATTTGAATAAAGATTCTAAGGCAAAAATAATTCCACTGACACCAATAAAAACAATAAAACTATAAATATTGGCAATTATAAAGGCTTTTAAAATTTTCGCCACATAGGCAACATAATCTTTATGGTAATTGAGTTTCCCCACAAAAGCTGAACCAACTATAAGCGCTGCAATTAGGGTAAAGTATATAAAATTCTTCTCATAATAAGCAAATACAGAACTTTCGTCATAAATCAACTCATAAATTCCATAAAGAATTGGCATCGTAATTAAATAAGAAAGTATCTTTATCAAATTATTATTTTTTAAATTTTTAAGGTCATAATAATTTCTTAATCCTTCGTTAAAAAGTTTCACAAAGGCAAAAAGAAAAATCCCAAATACAAACACTAAACCGTAGCTAATCATTTTATTATTAAAAGCTTCATCATACTCATCAAAAGTTGATAAAATCAAAAAAATTGTAGCAAGTGTTGTAGAAATAAGTGTTAAGGGGAATCTTTTAAATGTATTTTTAATACTGTTAAAATTAAATAGTGTAAAATTAAAAATTTTCATAGTATCCTCCTAATTTTAATAATATATCAAATACATTGATTTTTAAAGCTTTTGGATTAAATCTTTATCATTGTATCCACTTTGACATATTTATTTTTGGTAGACAACTTTACCTTCAGAAATTGTATAAAGGACTTCCCCTTTTAATATTCTATCTTTAAAGGGGCTGTTTGATGATTTTGATTTGAATTTAGTTATTTTATATTCACTATTAAGATCAATTATTGTAATATCTGCAATTTTATCTTTAGCAATCTCTCCGCCCTCAAGCCCATATATTCTCGCAGGATTTGTACTCATAAGTTCAATTAATTTCATGAGGGATATTTCTTCTGTTAAAACTAAATTTTCATAGCAAATAGAAAAAGATGTCTCAAGTCCAATAATTCCTGACGGTGCTTTTGTTAGCTCCTTTTCCTTTTCTTCTGCACTGTGGGGAGCATGATCTGTGGCAATAATTTCTATCGTTCCTTCTTTTATTCCCTCAATAATCTTCTTTCTATCCTTTTCACTTCTTAATGGTGGGTTCATCTTTGCAAGAGTTCCATATTTTAAAACTGCATCATCATTTAGTGCAATATGATGTGGCGTTACCTCTGCAAAAATATTCCCACCCATTGATTTTCCAAATTTAACAAGTTCAACTCCAGTTCCAGTAGAAAGATGTTGGATAGAAACTTTTGCACCAGTATAAATTGCCATTGCTACATCCCTTGCTACAAAAGATGTTTCTGCAATACTTGGCGATCCATAAATATTTAAACTTTCAGATACTTCTGAATGATTTATCCCATTTTGCTCAATTAAATTTGGGTCTTCTTCATGAAAAGAAATTATCGTATTTAATTTTTTTGCACGATTCATAGCATCAATTATTAATTTTGAATTTCTATTTGGAATTCCATCGTCTGTAAAAGCAATAGCTCCTGCTTTAAAATTTTCTTCCATATCAACAAGTTCTAAATCTCCAAAATTCCTTGTTAGAGCTGAAACTGTAAAAACCTTTAGAGGAAGTTCTCTCGCCTTTTTATAATGCTCAATAATCTTCTCTCTATCATCAATTTTCGGACTTGTATTAGCCATTTGAACTACTGTAGTAAAACCTCCAGCTACTGCTGCCTGACTTCCAGTCTCTAAATCTTCTTTATAAGTTTGACCTGGATCTCTAAAGTGGACATGGACATCAACAAATCCAGGAACAACAATTTTACCGCTGGCATTGATTACTTCTTCGCCTTTATTTTTTGACAAATCTATATTTTTTTCTATTGCAGTGATTTTTTCGCCTTCTATTTTTATATCAAGGACTTCATCAATTTTTGAAATAGGGTCTATTATTCTTCCGCTTTTTATAATCATA
>UMIY01036669.1_pt1 | contig 16647 bp, 18 predicted proteins | sample 1965921 | NCBI WGS metagenome assembly UMIY01 (sample SAMEA4836134, study PRJEB28245) | human gut metagenome | biome: gut microbiome; material: fecal sample | place: Denmark | collected 2008
TAAATATTAATGTGTCCAGTTTTTTGGGTACACATCAAAATGTACAGGCTCTTTTTGAAGGAGATATTTCAAAATGAAAAAATATTTTCATTGTAATAGTTAATTCTTTCTTTGAACTTTCTTAATGCTCCTTAATAGAAAATATAAGGCTGCTAGGCCAAGTATAAGTCCTAAGGCTTTCAAAATTAAATAAGTATCCATAGCTAAACCTCCTTAAGGTGCTTTAAAATCACTTGAGTGTGATAAATCGTTCAATTATATATACCCATTTATTTAGACTTAAAACAGTTTTATTAAATATTTATGCAAATATTGACAAAAAAAAGAAAATGTAATACAATGTAATAAATAAAGGAGGAAGAGCTATGACTATATCAGTTAGATTAAGTGAAAAAGACGCGAAATTATTCAAAACTTATGCCGACATCAATGGCATCAGCATGTCTGAACTCATCAGAAGCTCTGTTTTAGATCGCATCGAGGACGAATACGACATCAAAATTTACGAAGAAGCGATGAAAGAATATTTGTCTGATCCTAAGACTTATTCTATGGACGAAGTAGAGAAAGAGCTTGGTCTGTGATGCGCTACAAATTAGTTTTTTCAAAGAGGGCGCTTAAAGAGCTTAAAAAAATGGATAAGGCTGTGAGCGCACTAATATTTGCATGGCTTAGGAAAAATGTAGATGGAGCGTCGGATCCAAGGGCTTTTGGCAAGGCGCTTAAAGGTGACAAGAAGGATATGTGGCGCTACAGGATAGGAGACTACCGCGTTCTAGCGAATATTGAGGATGAGAGCCTAATCATAATCGCAATTGAAATTGGACACAGAAGAGATATTTATAAATAAATCCGTCCATTTCCTTGACAAAAAAGTTTTGATGTGCTACAATCATCATTGTAATAATTAATATTTATCACTAGGGGAGCCATTGGCTGAGAGATTTATCGACCCTTATGACCTGATCTGGTTAGTACCAGCGTAGGCAAGTGCGAGTAAACTCCTAGTGACATCATTAGGGGGTTTTTTTATGAAAAAATTTAGTACAAAAATATTGACTGAAGCGGCTGTAATGATTGCTTTGTCAATAGTTCTTGGTAGATTCAAGATTTTTGAAATGCCTCAAGGCGGCTCAATCACTCTTGGACAAATGATTCCACTTTTATTTTTCGCAATAAGACATGGCGCTGGCTATGGTATAATCGTAGGCGCTGTTTATGGCGTTCTAGACATGCTTTTAGGCGGCTACATCTACACACCTATCCAAGCTATACTTGATTATCCACTAGCTTTTGGCTTACTTGGACTTGCAGGATGCTTCTCTAAACAAATTGTTAGCGAAGGAAAATCTTTCTACGTACCAGTTGCTGTTATAGTCGGCGTTCTAGGTAGATTCATCTGCCACGTTTTATCTGGTTACATCTTCTTTGCAGAATATGCAGAAGGATCAGGCCACGGCCCACTTATGTACTCAGTTATTTATAATGGTACTTTCTTGGGAGTTGAAGCGGTTATTGCTTTTGTAATTATTTTGATATTGGCTAAAAATGTATTGCTTTACGGACTAGATAAAAGCAGATAGGATTTTTCATTCAAGAAGAACCTCGTCCACACGGACGAGAACCTTGGTGCTTCGCACTCGCGCCCTTGGGCTCGTTAATTTCACACACCAAGAGAACGAGTGTTAGCTATGTTCGATTGGCTATGTGTGATTTATTCCAGAGTTTACAAAGAGACGGAGCATTAGCGAACGTCGATTTGATTAAACTTACGGATCCTTCCTCGGCAATGCTCACGTACGCTTAGTACGCTGCGCTTGCCTCGTTAGTCCACATCGTTCAATCATCGTATTTGCTCCGCAAAATCAGTTTGTGAACAAACAAAATTAAGCTATTTTATTAAAAATTATTATCTTTGACATTGGCTACTGTAGGTGAAAATCTATAGTAGCTTTTTTCTTGATTTTTTGCTCAATCGCCCCTAGAAAATCAATTTTCTCAATAAATAGATCAGAATAAGTGTTTTATTTAAAGAGAACAAGATCAATTGTCTAGTTTTAAATTTCGACGGAAAAGCAAGATGATTTGTCAAAGTTGAGAATTTTTCTGAACGAGTTGAACTTATTGTTCATCGTAGTGAAGAAAAAATTTGAAACGAGTCAAAAGGATTAACCTCTTAGGGACAGAGAAAATAATAAAAACTTGGAAAGGAGGTAATTCTCATGTCAAATACGAAAAGAACAGGACAAACGGCACTTTATGAGCGTTTAAGTCGTGATGATGAAATGCAAGGAGAAAGCAATTCCATCACCAATCAAAAACAGCTGCTTGAAAGCTATGCGAAAAGAAACGGTTTTGTAAATATCTATCACTATACCGTTGATGGAGTAAGCGGAACGACCTTTGATAGAGAGGGATTTCAAAAGATGATAAAAGCAGTAGAAGAAAACAAAGTATCTACTGTGATAGTAAAAGATATGAGCAGGTTTGGCAGAGATTACCTCAAAGTAGGCTTTCACACCGAAATACTTTTCAAAGAAAAGGGAGTAAGATTTATCGCCATCAATAACGGAATAGACAGCGAAAAACAATCAGAAAGCGACTTTACCCCATTTCTAAACATTATGAACGAATGGTATGCAAGAGATACCTCAAGAAAAATACAGTCTATCTTCAGAGCAAGAATGGAAGAAGGTAAAAGAGTATCTCCAAGCGTTCCATACGGCCCTAAGAACAAACAGCAGTTACTTGTCGATAAAGAGAGTGCAAAGGTCGTAAAACGCATTTACCATCTTGTTATAGAGGGATATGGAGTAACACAGATAGCAGATATACTAACCAAAGATAAAGTTCTTATTCCATCAGCCTATGCAGAAATACATTATCCTGAAAATAACCATAGTTCTAAGAAAAGAGGAATAGAAGACCCGTATTTTTGGACACCGACCACAATAGGCTATATCTTAGAAAAAAGAGAATATATGGGTCATACTGTTTTTGGTAAAACAATATGCGTTGATTACAAAACTAAGAAACGCAGAAAGGCGAAAGAAGATGAACTCATTATCTTCAAGAACACTCATGAAGCCATCATTGACGAAGAAACATGGAACAATGCTCAACGATTAAGAAAAACAGTGAGAAGAAGTCCAAAGTATGGCAAAACATCAATTCCTTAAAGAAAAAAACATTACATCAATATCCGAATTGAAAGAAAGTATATCAGCATTAAGAGATAAGAATTACAAGACTACAAGAGCCATAAAAGATACTGAAAAGAAAACCAATGACAAAGTAGAGCTTATCGACCAAGCAGAAAAATATTTGAAACATAAAGACACCTACAAAGCTTATACCAAGATAAAGAAAAGCAAACAAGAAGATTTTTATAATGAGCATACCGCAGAGATTATTTTATTTGAAAGTGCCAAAAAATATCTGAAAGAGCATTTAGGAGAAAGCAAAACCATAAATATATCCAAATGGAAATCAGAAATAGGCACTTTGAGGAAAGAAAAAGATACTCTATATTCTCAAATCACAGATATATGAAAAGAAGTGGAACAGGCTGAAAGTGTTAGAAGCTGTATAGATAAATTACTGCAAGAAAAGAGAGGACTAACACAGGTCAAGAAGCATGAGTTAGGTCTGTAAAACTTAGTAAAAATATGATATAATAATATAAATATGGAGTGAAATAAAATTCAAATTAACTTAAGGAGGTGTGTTGAAATACAAAAAGTAAAGATAGAAAAGAATACTGTTCAGGAAACATTGCTTGTGCCACTATATGGTAGAAAAATGTGTTCTGAAAAATTTCCTGAACTTTATACAGACATTTTCGCAAAGAATTTATGTGATAGTTTGGATTATGATTTTTCAGAATTAGAGAGAAAAAATAATTCGTTTTTATATGAGTTTGGATCACTTGAAGCAGCAATGCGTCAGTTAGATATTATGTGGGAAATCAAAGAATATCTAAAGACTTATCCGAAGGCAACTGTTGTAAATCTTGGCTGCGGCTTAGACGAAACAGGAAAAGCTTGTGATAATGGAAGTTGTAAGATAGTCAATATAGATTTCCCCGATGTTATAGAAGTTCGTAATCAGCTTATTTCAAATTATGAAAGAGAAAAAAATGTTGCCTGTGATTTAAAAGATTATTCATGGATGAACGAAGTAGACGGTTCAAATGGAGTTATTTTCTTTGCGGCAGGGGTATTTCATTATTTTAAGAGAAACGAAGTAAAGGATTTGGTTTTAGAGCTTTCTAAAAGATATGTAGGAGGCTGCTTGATTTTTGATAGTGTAGGTAAGCTCGGTTTAAAGCTGATGATGTCAAAGACACTAAAAAATATGGGTATCAGCGATGTAGAAGGATTATTCTATACAAACAATCCGATACAAGATCTTAATTGGTCGGAGAAAATAAAAATTACCTCAAAGGGCTATATGTTGGGCTACTATGATATGAAAAGTCCGGGCGTTCGCTTCTCTCATCGTTTACTTGCAAAGATAGGCGATGATATGATGAAGATGGCTATAAATAAAATTGAGTTTGTTTAACTCAAGCAACTAAATACAATCTATAACATATCAACTTACGAAACAGTAAATCAAAAAAAGGTTTACTGTTTTTTCTTTGTCAAAAATGGAAAGGAGAACTTATGGAAGAAGAAAAAAGGAAAATACAAGCACCACCCAATAAACAGTTAATAATGGATATTGGAAATACAAAATATACTGTAAACCTACATTTCAAGCAAGGTACAGGCGAAACATACAAGGATAAAATACTAAAGCTAATCATGAGAGAAACAGAGAAGATATAAATTTGTCAAAGAAATTTTATTTATGTCCTTGACAAATCTTCCCAAAGGGATTGTTTTAACAAGAAAGTTAAAATATTAACACATAATTAACAAAGATAAAATTAAAAATTAACAAGTTGATTATATAATAAAAATATTGCTTCAAAAACTATTTACATAAAAAATATTGGTGCTATAATATCAAAAAGGAGATTGATCAAATGAAAATAAAAGAATTTTTACACAAGAAAAACGTACTTGTCTCATACAAGGTCTACCTTATTGACGTGCTTGGCAACATGGCGATGGGCCTATTCGCATCGCTACTTATCGGCACCATACTAAACACAATCGGCACTCATACTGGATTAAAATTTTTATCTGAAGAGCTTTGGCCACTTTGTAAAGACATGACTGGCCCAGCCATTGCCGCGGCGATAGGTGTCGCACTAAAGGCGCCAAACCTAGTTATGCTCTCATCGCTCGCAGTTGGCTACATAGGAAACCAGCTTGGCGGACCAGTTGGCTGCCTTATCGCATCGGTCGTTGCGATTGAGCTCGGCAAACTTATTTCGAAGGAAACCATGATAGACATCATCGCAACACCACTAACTGTAATACTTTCAGGCTTTGCCATCGCAAAATTTGTCGGCCCATCCATAAACATGATGATGGTGGGACTAGGCGATATAATCATTGAAGCGACTAAGCTTAGACCATTCTTCATGGGCATAGTGGTTTCTTTGATAGTCGGTATGGTTTTGACTCTGCCAATATCGTCGGCGGCTCTTTGTATGATGCTTGGACTAAGTGATCTCGCTGCAGGCGCTGCAACTGCTGGCTGCTGCGCGCAAATGGTGGGTTTCGCCGTGATCAGTTTTAAGGTAAATCGCTTCGATGGCCTGCTTGCTCAAGGCCTCGGCACTAGCATGCTACAAATACCAAACATAGTAAAGAACTGGAAGATATGGCTTGCGCCATCACTTGCATCCATGATAACTGGACCAATAGCGACTTGTGTATTTGGGTTAAAAAACACTCCGCTTGGCGCTGGAATGGGTACTTCTGGATTGGTTGGAATACTAGAAACCTTCAACGCAATGCAAGGTGCAGAAATGACCATGACAATGATTGGAGTTCTTTTGACATATATAGTGCTACCAGCAGTTTTATCATTACTATTCCATAATTTATTTAAAAAGTTGAACTGGGTTAAAGACGACGACTTATTACTTTCGCGTTAAATTATTTTTTATTCCAATTAGACATATTTAAGGACTATACTATAAAATGTGTAGTCTTTTTATTCATAATGGGTAAAAATATTGTGTAAAAAAATTTATTGAAAAGGAGATAGATTGCAATGGCATGTACAACTGTATTAATAGGTAAAAATGCGAGCTACGACGGCTCAACTATAGTCGCAAGAAATGAGGACTCACCATCTGGCATCTTCTGCGCAAAAAGATTCGCGGTGATGAAGGCAAAGGACCAACCACGCAAATACAAAGCAGTTATTTCAAAGGTTGAGATCGATTTACCAGACGATCCGATGGACTACACTTATTCACCAAGCTCTGACACAAAAGAGGGCATTTGGGGCGCTTATGGTGTAAACGCTAAAAACGTTACCATGAACGCGACTGAAACACTTACAACAAATGAGCTAGTTATGGGCGCTGATCCACTTGTTGAGTACCATAAAGATGAAGATGGAACTGAGCATTTTGGAGGTATAGGCGAAGAAGACCTAGTTACTATCACACTTCCATACATCAAGAGCGCTAAGGACGGCGTTAAGAGACTTGGCGCACTACTTGAAAAATACGGCACTTACGAGATGAATGGTATTGCTTTCCAAGACGAAAATGAAATTTGGTGGCTTGAAACAATTGGCGGCCACAACTGGATGGCAAAGAGGGTTCCAGACGATGCTTATGTAATTATGCCAAACCAATTAGGCATAGATGAATTCGATTTTGACGACGCTTATAGCGCAGAAAAAGAATATATGTGCTCAAAATCGTTAAAAGATTTAGTTAAAAAAGCACATCTAGATAAGAGAATGAGTGAAGAAGAGGTATTTAACCCTAGAGACGCCTTTGGTTCACACGACGACTCAGACCACACATATAACACACCAAGAGCTTGGGTTTTACTACGCTATTTCAATCCAAAAACATTCTTCTGGGATGGCTACGACGCAGATTTCAGACCAACAGACGACAATTTACCATGGGCACTAGTACCAGAAAAGAAAATTACTATAGAAGAAGTAAAATGGGCACTATCTAACCATTATCAAGGTACACCTTATGACCCATACGCAAAACACAAAGACGAAATGCACACAGGCATATTCAGACCTATCGGTATAAATAGAAATAACGTTCTTGGCTTAACACAAGTCAGAGGCTACATGCCAGACGATTTGAAGGCACTTCACTGGTTAGCGCTTGGCTCTAACGTTTTCAATGCGATAGTACCATTCTACACAAAGGTTTCCAAAACTCCAGACTACGTTGGAAAGGCAGTTACAAAGCCATCTACAGACAATTTCTACTGGATAAATAGGATTATAGGCGCGCTTGCTGACGCACACTTTGCTGAAAACGCATCAAATGTTGAACGTTATCAAATCAAGATCAATAATAAAATGAATGAAATGATTAATAAATTTGATGAGGAATATGCTAATGCAAAGGACAAAGAGGCCTTCTTCGAAAAAGCAAACCAAGAAATATCAGACTTTGTAGAAAAAGAAACTTTGGATTATTTGGATAAAGTTCTTTATACAAGCTCGTGTTTAATGAAGAATGGTTTCTCGCGCAGTGACGCCTAAAATTTTGCATTCAATTTGCGATCTTGGCTAGTTTCGAATTATTTTGTCGCTGCGGAGTGCTCTTGCACACCTCACTCCAAAAAATTCTGTACAACGCCAATCTCATCAAATTGCTCTGCAAAATTTGCAATTCGTAGTATTTTTGATTAGATAGAACTTCTCATCAAATTTTCCGGCGTAGCGCAAAGGTTCACGTCCATTTATGGACGGGGTTCTTCAAATTATTCTTCGTAGCAGTTTGCAAAATTACTCTTCGTACGAGATTGATAAAGTAAAATAAATAAATATTGCCATAATAATGACATTGTATTGACAAAGTCTTTATAAAGTGCTAGAATTATATTAAGGAAGGTGATTTTATGAGTAACACTAACTTAAATGTAAGGATAGATAAGGACATAAAAAAGGCTGCGGAAGAAGTATATGCTGAACTTGGCTTCAATATGTCGACAGCCATAAATATGTTTTTAAGAGCAAGCATCAGAAAAGGTGGCATTCCATTCGATTTAAAACTAGATGTGCCTAATAAAGAGACTTTAGAAGCGATTGAAGAAGGAAGACGCATGGCACTCGATCCAAATGTACCTTCTTATGACAATATTGAAGATTTAAGAAAAGCACTAGATGTATAAAAAAAGCTGTGAGATTATTTTTCTCACAGCTTTTATTTTTTTCTCAAAATTTATTTTTTAAATCGTTTAAATAATATTTTTGCGACGATAATCACAAAAATTACAATAATCAGTCAATCAGCACTAATCCCCTTACTTGAAGCTTCTGGCTCATCTGCTTTAACTTCTTCGCTCACATTTTTCATTGCATTTTCCTTATATATTTCATCTGCGAAAAATATTTTGTACTCGCCATAGCCTTCCTTATCCATGTCCTCAAGCGGCACAAAGCGCAGAGCAGCGCCATCGATGCAGTATCTTAGTCCGCCCATCTCCTTCGGTCCGTCGCTAAAAACGTGTCCTAGATGGTTCTTGCCGTGCTTGCTTTTGATCTCGACACGCCTCATTCCATGCGATTCGTCTCTGTTGTAGCTAACGCTATCACTATTTATAGTCCTCGAAAAGCTAGGCCAGCCGCAGCCTGCATCGAATTTATCCTGTGAAGTAAAAAGCACTTCACCAGTTAATTTATCCACATAAATCCCAGCTCGCCACTCATCATTTAGCTCAGACGTATGCGGATGCTCAGTGCCTTCCTCCCTCATAACCTTGTAGCTAAGCTCATCCAAGAGCTTTTTCGCTTCCTCATCAGAAACTTCCTTGTATTCTTTTTCGAAAATGGGCTCATCAGCTTCAGCCAGATTGATATGGCAGTAGCCGCCCGGATTTTTCTCCAAATAATCTTGGTGGTAGCCTTCTGCTAATACGAAGTTTTTCAGCTCCTCGACCTCAACAGCGAGCTCGCTGTGAATTTTTTCTTCATATTTATATACCTTGTCAATAATTTTTTTATCGGCTGGATCACTATAATATATTCCAGTTCTATACTGTCTACCCCTGTCGCCGCCTTGTTTATTGACGCTTTTTGGGTCAATGACCTTAAAGTAGCGAAGAAGTATTTCTTCTAGGCTCACAAGGCTTTTATCATAAGTTATTTCAACGGTTTCAGCGTGATCAGTCTCTTTAACTCTCTCGTAATTAGTGCTATCACCCTTGCCATTAGCGTATCCTACTTTTGTGCCCATAACACCGCGTATTCTATTGAAATAGCCTTGCATGCCCCAAAAACAGCCGCCAGCTAAGTGTATGGTCTTGTTGTTATTATTCATAAAATCACCTCTATTTATATTTAAGTAAATTTATCATGCTTATGGTCTAGCTGTGTACAATGATTTCCTAGTGGCAAGGCCATAAACATAAATCTTAATTATAATATAGATACCCAATCGCTCTTGAAAACATTGCCACATAGTGATATAATTAAGCTAGGTGATGAAATGAGAATTAGAAGAAACTCTAGTGTTTACATAAATTTTGAGGGCAGAGGCGAAGGCCAAAGGGACAGGTCTAAGGTCTATGCTATCGTCTTAACTTTGGTATGTTTAGCGCTTTTGGCGATTTTTTATTTTTTGTATAAATACACAACAAGCCATGTATATATAAAGGAAGCGAGTGAGGACGCGAAAGTTTACGAGGAAATTTACAAGGATACCGTTCTTGACCGCGAAAAGTTTGACAAGGCCGACGAAAAATTTAAAATGAAGATAGATGACGCAAGTTTCATAAGGGCACAAGCTGAGTATTTTATGCCAATTGAGCCGAAAGAGAAGCTTGACAAGAATTTCGCCAAGTCATACAAAAAAGTTTTTGAAGACGAATACCTTTTTAATGGCGATGCAAAATTGATACCAATGAAGCTCTTGAAAGCATTGTCGCGTAACGAGATTAGACTGATCAAGGCAGAAATTTTGGCTCGCCACGGCTATGAGTTCAAGACTAAGGAAATAGCTGATTATTTTAAGCAAAAGTCATGGTATAAGGTTGATGAGCATTATAATAGCGCGTTTTTATCGACGACGGAACAACAAAATATTAAGTTTATAATGGAATATGAAAAGGAATTAGACAGTAGATAGAATTTTGTGTTAAAATGCGCCCTTACACTCATTCGCTTTTCGACAATGCTCGAGTATTTCATATACACTCCGCTTGTCTCAAAGCTCCATTTCGTGTAATCATCGCATTTTTCCGACAAAATTTATTTGATCTAGTTCTTTGACACGATAAGAAATTTACTCGGGGTAAATATACTGATAAAATAATTTGAAGAAGCTAATTAGTGAGGAAAAAATATGTTTATTTAGATCAATTAGTGAGAAAAGTGATTTTCATGAGCGCAGCCTTCGGAGAAAACTGCTTTAATTTCTTAGCGCAGCGAACCGCCCGTGGGCTCATCTAGCTGAGCGAAGCGAACGGATATGAGACCACAGGTGAGTAAGCTTAGAAATTATCAGTTTTCGTAGACGTAGCAAGCGACGAAAACACTTTTCGATGTACAATGCTCAGGTATAAATATACATTCCGCTTGCTTCGTCGGTCCATTTTGCTCAATCATCACATTTTCCTGCGAAATTTACTCGGTGTATATAAATTGATTAAAATATTATAAAATTTGGGCAAAAAGTTACCCTCTTTACTGACTTTACAGTAAGGAGGGTATTTTAATTTTTTTCTCTCAATTAAATTATTTAATCTTTTCTATCTCTCTACCAAAGTCTCTCGCTATATACATACTCGTTTCGCCATTTGTCTCGCTCACTATGAATGGAAACTCGGCTATATTTGTGGCGGCGCCCCACTCGCCGTTCTTATTAACTGCAATTACTGAGAAATCGCGCGGCTCTTCGCCCTTTGCCCTAAGTTTTGCGTCTAAATCACTAACTGCCTTTGTAGCGGCGTCTTGAGGACTTAGTCCACTCGCCATAAGACTTACTATTGCATAGGATAATGTTCCTTTAATTATATCTTCGCCGACGCCTGTTGCAGCTGCAGCGCCTACTTTGCTGTCTGCATATAGACCTGGACCCACAAGTGGCGAGTCACCCACGCGGCCCACTTTTTTCATAAAAAGACCCGAGGTCGACGTTGCCGCGACAACTCTTTCACCCTCTGCGATTAACCCACAGACTGTATCGTGGCCCTTATATACCTTTGGCTTCTTTGCCCTTTCTTCGAGCCAGCGCCTCCTTGCTTCGTCTGTAAGCATCTCTTCTTCCTTAAAACCCACTTCCTTAGCGTGTTTCAAAGCGCCTTCGCCGACTAAAAAGTTATTGTACTCATTATTTATGAGGGTATAAGCGACTGAGACAGCGCTCCTTATATTTCTAAGGCCAGCAACCGCACCAAAATGCAGATTGTCTCCGTTCATGATGGCTGCGTCGCACTCAACAACGCCATCTTCGTTAGGTAGACCGCTGTAGCCGACCGAGTGAAAATCTTCGTTCATTTCAACATCTTTTATTAGTGTAATCAAGGCTTCTTCAAGCGCAGCGCCCTTTAAAAGCGCCTCACGTGCGAGCTTTGTGCCCATCAAAGCCATTTTCCAAGTTGCTATAATCGTCATAAGTCCTCCTAAAAATCAGAAAAATTAGTCTTGCGAAGCACTTTTTTGTCCTTCATCTCAACTATGCCCTTGCTAATAACTGTGTCAATACCATCATTATCATCAAGCGCCATAAGGTCGAGTGAAAGCCCTTCCTTGATCTCGCCAGTAATTTTGTCTATTTCAAGCGCCTTCGCTGCGTTTGTCGAGGCAAGTTTAATCATGTCCTTTAATTCATAGCCATAATTATGGCAAAGCATCTTTATAGTATCGAAAAGCTCTGTAATCTTTGCAGCGCCTATACCTAAGAGCTCTTTGTCCTTGGACCAGATAGGCACAGAGCCGTTCGAGTCTGATGAAAGCGTGATTCTATCGAATGGCGCGTTTTTTATCGCGTAATCGATAGCATCTAAACCGCTCTCACCTGCAGTGAAATCAGCGTATCCACCCATATTCATAAACTTAACAGCATCGTCCACTATGTTTTTGCAATGAGTCGGCCTGAATGTCTTGATCGGAATCTCGTGTTTTCAAGGGCTGCGAAGACTTTCGAAAGACCCTCCTTACCCAGTCCGCCAGTATGCATGTGTAGTTCACCTACTTTGCCTGCGAAGAGGCCGCCAATGTAGCACTCGCTCGCGAGCCTTACGAGTTCGTCTTCTGTGATGTAACTTGATCTGTGGTCTGAAATTGCTAGCTTGCAGCCGATGATCTCACTTATGTAAGTGATGTCCTTTTTGACTGAGCCTGTTATGGTTTTAGAAGGATATTCGTAGGCACCAGTCAGTGCAAAGGCTCTGACGTTGTACTCATTTAGCGCCTTGACCTTCGAGACCAAATTTTCAACCGAACGAGTCGTGCTGTCAGTCCCAAGTAGGCCAACTACAGTCGTCACACCCGCCATAATTATGTCCTCATACTTTATCTCAGGAACGCGCGAAGTAGGACCCATCTCTCCGCCGCCACCTGTCACATGTACGTGGCCATCGATTAGCGATGGAAAAATTCTCTTTCCCTTTAAATCTATCTCATCAATCCCATAATAATTTTTTATATCTTTCTCAATTTTAGTAATCGTGCCATCTAAAGATAATATATCAACACGATTACCATTATAATTTGCGTTTTTAACAAGCAGCATAAATCCACCTTCCTTAATTAAATCATAGCACAAAAGCTTATCTATGACAATAGTTTTGACAATAGTTTTGGGTATAATTAAATAGGTGATTTTATGAAAAAGACAAATGCGATGCGCCTCATTGAAGCATCTGGCGTGAAATATGAAGAATTTGAATACGATGCGAGCCTTGGAATCAGTGGGGTTGACGTTGCTCATACGCTTAATGAAGATGAAAGAATGGTTTTTAAAACGCTCGTTACTGAGACAAATAAAGGGGAACACTTTGTTTTTATAGTGCCCGTGGCGATGGAGCTTGACCTAAAAAAGGCGGCGAAGGCAGCTGGCGCTAAAAAAGTGGACATGCTCAAACAAAAGGATTTACTGCCACTAACAGGCTACGTGCATGGCGGCTGCTCACCCATTGGCATGAAGACAAAACTTGGGACATTTATAGACGCATCGGCGATGGATAAGGAATACATCTACGTGAGCGGAGGCAAAATTGGCCTGCAGATAAAAATAAGTCCAGCAGATTTAATTAAGCTAACGGATGCGACTGCCATTGACATAGTTAAGACGGCTGTGTTACAATAAGGATAATTGAGGTGATTTAATGAACGAAAAATTTTCTCTAGTGGAGAGCGGATTTATAGACGAAATAAGTTCAGCTTATAAAATTTTTACGCATAATAAGACTAAGGCTAGGGTCATAAAATTTGAAAATGACGACGACAACAAGGCCTTTATGATAGGATTTAGAACGATTCCAGAGAATTCAAAGGGCATAATGCACATAATTGAGCACTCAGTTTTATCTGGATCAAAAAAATACACAACAAAGGAACCCTTCATGGACCTTGCAAAATCTTCACTTGCAACGTTTTTGAACGCGATGACTTTCCAAAATATGACAGTTTATCCGATTTCATCAAGAAATGCGAAGGATTTTTACAATTTGATGGACGTTTATCTAGATGCTGTTTTTAATCCGAGACTATTAACGGACAAGAGAGTATTCCTTCAAGAAGGAACTAGACGCGAAATTTTTAATAAAGATGACGAAATTCAGTACCAAGGCGTTGTTTATAACGAGATGAAGGGCGCTATGTCCTCCTCGGAAGAGTTCATTTACCAAGCGATGCAAGAAGAGATGTATCCTGGTAATTATCCCGCTTTCAACTCAGGCGGCGACCCTTACGAGATCATCAAACTTACTTACGATGAGCTCCTTGACTACTACAGAAGGCACTACCACCCATCGAATTCCTTCACAGTTTTGTATGGCGATGGCGATGTAGACGCAGAACTTGAACATTTGGACGAATTTTTATCGGCTTACGATTACAAAGAAATTCCGAATAAAATTGGCATGTGTTTAGCTAAGGACAGTAAAAAATTTATTGAGCGCGCTTATCCAAACGATGTCTCAGATAAGCACAATTATGCATATAGCTTCATCACAGGCGATATTGACAACACTCGTGACAGCATCATGACTGAGTTTTTGAGTAAGTACCTAAGCTATTTCTCAAATTCACCGCTTAAGAAGAAGATCCAAGAGATGGGCATCGCGAGTGATTTATTAAGTTACTCTAACTATGGCTATGGTAATGGCAATTTCACTGACATAAATATGATTTTAAAAGACGCAGATGCTGGCAAGGCAGATATTTTTAAAGATACTGCCCAAGAAGAGCTTGAGAATATAAAAGCTGGCCGCATCAATGCTGATATCTATGACTCGGCTCTTAATCTAATGGACTTCACACTTAAAGAGTTTGCAAATACTGCAACTAAGGGCATTTCACTTGCGCTAAAAGCTGTGGCTATGTGGCTATTTGATAAGTCACCAGCTACTGCATTTGCGTATAATGCTACACTTGAGGAGCTTAAGAAGGATAAGAGTGCCTTTATAAACTTTGTGAAAGATGTTCATAAAGATGCTAAGCTAATAGATTTTTATCCAGTAAAAGACTTTTACAAGGACAGAGACGAGGCTGAGAGGAAGGCGCTTGACGAGTTCAAGGCAAATCTTTCGGATGAGGAGCTAGAGGCGCTAATTAAGGAAAATGAAGACCTTAAGGCTATGCAAGAAGCCGGGGACAGCAAGGAAGCCATCGCTAGCATACCAACGCTTAAGCTAAGTGATTTACCTCGCGATATTGAAAAACTTCCGCTAGAAAAGATTTCTGACTCAGCTTATTATTCTAAGGAAGATAGCAAAATTTGTTATCTAAACTTATTCTTCGACATTTCTCACCTTGCCGAGGAGGACTACGTGAAAGCCGCTAATTTAGTTGATCTACTTGCTGACATCAAGACTACTAAGTCATCGAGAGAAAAGCTTGAGACGGACATATTCAAAACTACTGGCGCGATAAATTTTGCTGCGAGCGTTGTGAAAAATTATAAGAACGGCAAATTGACACCGTTTGTGCAATGCAGCGCGAAATTTACTAAAGATAAGGCAATGGACGCGATGAAACTAATTGATGAGATCATCAAGTGCTCCGATCCGAGCGATGAAAAAGTCCTTAAGATGAACGTTTTGGAGAGCGTTTCAGACTTTGATAATAATATTTTAAACATAGCTTCAAACGTTGCGATGGATGTAGCAAAAGCGCAAAGCCTTGAAAAAGAGAGACTTACGCTAAAGCTTCATGGCATAGAAAAATTTATTCACCTTAAAGAATTGAAGACAAAATTTGATGAGCTTAAGGACGAAGAGATAAAAGACTATGAAAGACTAATGAAGACTATGTTTAGAAGAAATGGTTTCTTATCACATTATTCATTCGAAAGCAAAATTCCAGAGCTAGACAAGGCTATAGCAGAGCTAGAAGCTTCACTTGAGAGCGTGGATGCTCCAGCCATTAACATAGAAAAAAATATTGAAAAGAAAAATATTAAATTAATCGTTTCATCCAAAGTTTATTTCAACGCCATGGCGACTGACTTAGATAGTGATAATGATGGCGATGCAGAAGTTTTAAGACAAATAATGTCAAATGACTATTTGCATACAGAGCTTCGTGCTAAGGGCGGCGCTTATGGTGATGGCTTAAGTGCAGGCATTGACTACCTTGCAGAGTTTACTTTTAGAGATCCGCACGTTTCGAGAAGCTTTGACGTTATGAGAAAATCGGCTGAGTTCTTGGAGGGCTGCGAGCTTGACCAAGACGAGCTTGAAAGAAGAAAGATTGCTTCGACACTTAAGTATAATAAAGCGTACGGCAAGGGACAAAAGGGCAAACTTGCCTTTGTGAGAATGCTTCAAGGTCTCACAGAAGAAGACGATTTGAAGACATACAGAGAAATTTTGGATACGGATTTGGATTTATTAAAGAAAAAATATGTAGAAAAATTGAAAAAATTGAAGGATGCTAGTTATGCTGTAATTGGACCAGAATCTGATGATGGTATTAAATACGACGAAATAATCGACATTAGATAATTTCTTAATAAAATGTGCCCTTGGGCTCGTTCCTTCCTTAGCAATGCTTACTTATTTTGCACTAAGTTGAGCCCTTTTGCTAGTTTCGAATTATTTTGTCGCTGCGGAGTGCATCTGCACACGTTAATTTCATACACCAAGAGAACGAGAGAAACGAAGTTCGATTGGTAATGTATGATTTATGCCAGAGTTTACAAAGAGACGGAACGAAGTGAACGTCGATTTGACTAAACTTACGGCCACTCCAAAAAATTCTGCACAACGCTTAGCGTAAAGGTTCTCGGCCATTTATGGACGAGGTTCTTCAATCATCTCGAGTGCGAAGCACCAAGGTTCTCGGGACCCATTCAAAGCGAAGCTTTGT
>UMIY01031395.1_pt1 | contig 16628 bp, 19 predicted proteins | sample 1965921 | NCBI WGS metagenome assembly UMIY01 (sample SAMEA4836134, study PRJEB28245) | human gut metagenome | biome: gut microbiome; material: fecal sample | place: Denmark | collected 2008
TTTTGACAGAAATGTATAAAATTAAATAAAAAATAAAACTGATTCAGTAAAATTAACTTGGATCAGTTTTTTTCTTTTTAGTAGAATTTAATTTCTTTAATAAATAATCATCATACGAGTCTTGAAGGGATAATTTTTTCTCTATTAATTTAATTTTATTAACACGAGTTAAAGTTTTTATAAAATATTCTTTTTTTAATGCATCAGATTTGTCTTTGCACACTTCACTAAATACCATTACAACAGGAAGTCTAGAAGCAGTATATTTTGAAGCTATGCCAGAGTTGTGGGCATTAAGTCTTTTTTCTAAGTCATTAGTGTATCCAGTGTATAGGCTTCCGTCACTGCATTTTAAAATATATACATAACTAATCATTTGAATTCTCACTTAGATAAGTTTCTACTGCAAGATTTATAATTTCAAATTCAAAGCCTCGACCCTGCAAATATTTTTTTATAGAATTTATTTTTTTAGGATCCTTTTCATTTTTATCTAATTTTTTTCTAAGAAGTTCTTCTGCATTTAGATACTCAAGTTCATAATCGTAATCTGTCATCACTTTTTCTATTATGTCATTTTTAATTCCCTTAGACCTAAGCATATAAATGATTTTTATTTTTCCGTAACGATTTATATTCATTGCATCATATAAGTAGCGTTTTGCATAATCTTCATCATTCAAATATTTTTTTTCATTTAAAATAGGAATGATAATGTCCATGATTTCTCGTCTAACTTTATTTTTAAACAAGTAATCAATAAGTTGCTTTTCTGTTTTATTTCTTTGCAAAAATTTATAAGACAATAGAAGTGCACTTGATTTTTCATCTTCAAACTTTAATTTATCAATAATTTCATCTTCAACTTCTTGTCCCTTATAAAGGCCAAATTCTACAAGGGTTTCTTCGGAAATTTCAATTTTTTCTCCATTATCAAAAATGATATGGAATTTTTTTTTGTCAAAAATTATATTTGATATAATCATTTTATCACCAAACTAATTTTAACATAAAATTTGAAAATCCCCAATTAACCTAAAATAACAAATTGTGGAAAAATAAAAGCAAAGAGTATATAATTATATAGAGTTTAAACAAAAGAGGTGTAATATGTTTGAGTTAATCTCACAAGTGTTGAGATATATTTTTATAATCTTAATTTATCTTTTTATTTTTAGTATTTTAAGATTAATGTATCTTGATGTAAAAAGCATGACTAATAGGGGAGATTCCCTTGATGATGCTTATTTAAAAGTTGTAAATAGACTTGATTCACTGAACTTTAAGATGCAGGAGTATTATGTAATAGATGGCGATATAACTCTTGGTAGAAGTTCAAGGAATGACATAGTTATAAAAGATAAATTTGTTAGCAAAAACCATTTAAAAATTATTAATGATAGTGAGGCTTATTATATTGAAGACCTTGGCTCTGCTAATGGAACTTTTTTAAATGGTGTAAAAATCGAGCCAAATGAAGTGATCGAACTTCAAAACAACGATAAAATCGGCGTTGGTTTTATTCAATTTATTTTTGTAGATAAAAGGTGAAATTGTGTTAGATAATATTTTAAAACAGAGAAAGCCTAGAAATCTTCTTTTAATTTTTGAAATTCTTAGTATACTATTGTTGTTTTCTTTTAATAATAACAATGTTGATAGATACATAGTAATTTTATTTTTAGGCTTGATTTTAATTGTTTATATTTCAAATCTAGTTCTAGGAAAAGTATCTTCGGGAGATAATTATATCTTTCTTATAGTCTCCATGCTTTTAAGTCTTGGGATTATAACAATATATAGGTTGTCGCCTAAATTAGGATTGAGGCAACTTATCTGGGTCTTAGCAGGTATATTAGTTTTTTATTTAACTTATTTTATTATTAGAGCTATGAGAAGGCTTGAATATATGACAGGTCTTTATTTAGGACTTTCAATTTTATTTTTCTTACTGACAATTATTCTCGCTCCAGATAAATATGGTGCCAAAAACTGGATAGAAATTTCTGAGGGGATAACAATTCAGTTGTCAGAATTTACTAAAATTTTAGTTATATTTTTAATAGCTTCATTTTATACAACTTTCCAAACAAGACTTAAAAAACTAAATTATAAATACACTTCATATTACTTGATGGGGGTAATATATATTTTTGTTGGCTTTTTATTTATTCAAAGAGACCTTGGGACAGCAGCAATATTTATTGCCATATACACTCTTATCCAATATATTTACGACGAAGACAGAAAGTCCATTCTTGTAAATATAGGACTAATGGTATTTGGTTCTATTGTTGGATACTTTTTATTCTCTCACGTTAGAAATAGAGTAGATATTTGGCTAAATCCATGGACAGCAGATAAGGTTGTAAATAGTGCAAGACAAATTGTTCAATCACTTTTTGGTATAAGTGAAGGCGGATTTTTTGGACAAGGTATTGGACTTGGCTATCCAAAACAAATTACACTAGCACATTCAGATGTTATTTTTTCTGCAATTTGTGAAGAAATGGGGATATTAACTGGTATTGGAATTATTATGCTCTACATGCTTTTAGTTTATAGGGCTATTAAAATTGCCATAAATCAAGAATATTTATTTTATAGGATTCTTGCTCTAGCAGTTGCAATTTTATTTACTGTGCAAGTCTTCTTGAATGTAGGTGGAGTTATAAAATTAATTCCAATGACAGGGCTTACTCTTCCTTTTATCTCTTATGGAGGCAGCTCTATGATTTCTTGCTTTGTTGCATTAGGTATCCTTCAAGTTACAAGTGAAGACTTGTCTTATAAATATGATAGGGGACTAGATAATGAATAGTAAAGATAATAAAAGAATTTTAGTTTTACTTGTTTTTTTAATGATATTATTAGTTTCACCAATAATTTATTTAACTTATTTTACAGTTTTTAAAGCAGGAGATGTTATTAATCATCCTGCAAATAGAAGAAGTGAGCTTAGGGAAAATTCAGTTAAAAGGGGAACTTTTTACGACAGAAATCATGAAATCTTAGCTTATTCAAATGGAGAAAAGTATAATTATCACAGAATATATAATCATCCTGTTATTTATTCCCACATTATAGGATATTCTGATAAAATTGTAGACAAGTATGGATTAGAAAAGGAATTAAATGATTATCTTGTTGGAAAAGAAGGTTCAAAAATTTTAAAAACTTTTAAGTCAATAATTAATAAAAAATATGATCCTTATGCAGGGGATGATGTAACTTTAACAACAGATACTAATTTACAAGAAAAAACTAGAGCGGTCTTATCAGATAACGCAAAAAAAGGTTCAGTTGTAATAATGAATCCAAAAACGGGAGAGGTTCTGTCAATGGTTTCACTTCCAGATTTTAATTCTCAAAACATAGCCAAGGATATGCAAGCAATTAATGAAGCCAATAATGGGGCTCTCTTTAATGCTTCAACAAAGGGAAAGTTTGCACCAGGTTCTGTTTATAAAATAGTTACAACTACAGCAATTTTAGAGTCAGGAATTTCACAAAAATATACAGATGAAGGCGTTGAAAAAATAGATAACGGTCGAGAGTTTAAAAATGCTGGGAATAAAATTTATGGAAGAGTTGATCTTAAAAAAGCCTTTACTAATTCCTTGAATACTTATTTCGTAAGAAAATCTGTGGACATGGGAATAGATATAATGTCACAAATTTCTGAAAAATACATGATAAATAAAAAAGTAAATTTTGAACTTCCACTTGAAACTTCCACTTGGGACTACAAGAGAAATGGATTTGACAGAACTGCCTTAGGTGCTGCCGGTATTGGTCATGATACACTATTAGTCACACCGCTTGAGATGTGCATGGTTGCATCTACTATTGCAAATGAGGGTGTAATGATGCAGCCTCACATTGTTAAAAGAATTGACTCTTCAGATGGCAAGAATGTTGTGAGGAATTCTCCTACTGTATTAAGTGAAGTCACTTCAAAACAGAATGCAGAACAAATAAAAAAATACATGGTAAATGTTGTAAATAATGGTACAGGTACGGAAGCCTATATTTCCGGGATTAAAGTTGCAGGTAAAACTGGAACTGCACAACTAGATTTAAAAGAAGGAACTAATAACGCATGGTTTGTTGGCTTTGCACCAGCAGATGACCCAAAAGTTGCAATTGCTGTTGTTATTCCTAATGTTAAAGATTTTGGTTCACAGGCAGCTGCTCCAATAGCTGGAGAGCTATTAAAATATGCTGTTGAAAATCTACAAATCGAAGAAGAGTGATGCCATGTATCAGAATAAATTTGTAACAGCCTTTGTTGCTGCAGCAGGTATGGGAAAAAGAATGAATATGGGAATAAATAAACAATTTCTCACTATAGATGGTACACCTATTCTTGCTCATACTATTAAAAAAATTGAAAAGTCAAAGTACGTAGACTTCTTGCTTTTAATTGTAAAAAAAAGTGATATGCCTTATGTAGATGATATAATTGAAAAATATAAAATAAATATGGATTATAAAATTGTCTATGGTGGCAAGGAAAGACAAGATTCCATAAATAACGGTCTCTTAAATATGCCAAAAGAAACTGATATTGTTTTAACTCATGATGGTGCTAGACCTTTTGTATCAGTAAATAAAATTGATGAAGCAATTGAGAATGTAAAAGAAACTGGTGCCTGTGTGTTGGCAAACCCTGTAAAGGACACCATAAAAGTTTCTACTGATGGCGAGCTTGTGGATTATACTCCTAATAGAGACAGACTTTGGCAAGTGCAAACACCACAAGTCTTTAAAAGAGAAATTATTGCCAAAGCCTATGAACAGGCCTATTCAGAAGGCTATTATGGGACTGATGATTGCTCCTTAGTTGAAAAAACTGGTGTAAAAGTAAAATTAATTTATAACTCTTATGACAATATAAAGATAACTACGAGAGAAGATCTTTCTATTGCAAATATACTTGTAAAGAAGGCGAATATATGAGAATAGGAATAGGTTATGATGTTCATGAACTTGTTTCTGGCAGAAAATTATTTATTGGTGGTATTGAAATTCCTTATGAAAAAGGTCTTTTAGGTCATTCAGATGCAGATGTACTTATTCATGCAATTATGGATTCAATTTTAGGTGCTCTTGCACTTAGAGATATTGGCTACCATTTTCCAGATAATGACAATGAATACAAGGATATTGATTCTAAAATCCTTCTCAAAAGAGTTTATGAAATTATGAAATCCAAGAATTATAAAATTGGAAATATTGATTCAGTTGTCGCATGTCAACAACCAAAACTTGCACCATATATTGATGACATGAGAAAAGTTATAGCTGAAATTTTAAACACTGATATTGAAAATATTTCTATAAAGGCAACTACAACCGAAAAACTTGGTTTCATAGGTAGAGAAGAAGGAATATCTTCAGAATCAGTTTGTTTACTTGAAAGGGATGATTAGAAGAGATGAAATTTTTTATTGATACTGCAAACATTGAAGAAATTCGTGAGATTAATTCTTGGGGAGTCCTAGATGGTGTTACAACTAATCCTAGCTTAATTGCAAAAAACGGCGGAGTATTTGAAGATGTCATTGAGGAAATTACAGAAATAGTAGACGGCGATATTTCAGCCGAAGTTATTTCTACTGATTTAGATGGGATTTTGAAGGAAGCAAGGGAACTTACAAAGATTTCAAAAAATATTGTCGTTAAAATTCCGATGATTGAAGAAGGATTAAAAGCTGTAAGTATTCTTAGTAAAGAGGGAATAAGAACTAATGTCACTCTTATTTTTTCACTTTCTCAAGCTCTCCTTGCAGCAAATGCAGGAGCAACTTATGTGAGTCCTTTTATGGGAAGACTTGACGATATAGGTATGTCAGGAATACAATTAGTTGAAGATATTTCCAAAGTATTTAAAAATTATAATTATGATACACAAATAATTGCAGCTAGTATAAGACATATTAATCACGTTGAATTAGTTGCAAAGAGTGGAGCAGATGTTGGGACTATTCCATATAAAGTTTTTAAGGAAATGGTAAAACATAATTTAACAGATATTGGTTTAAAAAAATTTTTAGATGATTTTAAGAGTGTAAAGACAAAGGAGAAGTAAAGATGGACAGAAATTTAGCATTAAACTTAGCAAGAGTAACAGAAGCAGCTGCACTTTCAGCAGGTAAATGGCTTGGTAAAGGCGATAAAAATGCAGCAGACGGAGCAGCGGTTGATGCAATGAGAAGAATGTTTGATACTGTTGATATTGATGGAACTGTTGTTATAGGAGAAGGAGAAATTGATGAAGCTCCTATGCTATACATTGGCGAAAAAATTGGTACTAAAAATGGAGAAGAAGAAGTTGATATAGCAGTAGACCCTATTGATGGAACAAACTCTATTGCAAATGGAACTGATAACTCTATTGCAGTTTTAGCGGTGGCACCAAAGGGATGCCTTTTAAATGCACCAGATATTTATATGGATAAAATTGCTTGTGGACCTAAAGCTAAAGGTCTTATTAAATTAGATGATTCTCCAACAGAAAATATTAAAAGAGTTGCAAAAGCTTTAAACAAAAATATTGATGATATTGTAGTAGCAGTTCTTGATAGACCTAGACATGAAGAATTAATAAAAGAAATCATATCTATTGGAGCTAGAGTTAAAAAGGTTTCTGATGGAGATGTTGTTACTGCAATAGAAACTTGTTATGAAGATTCTGGAGTGGACCTTGTAATTGGCCGCGGTGGAGCACCAGAAGGTGTTATAGCAGCAGCTGCACTTAAATGTCTTGGTGGAGACTTCCAAGGAAGACTTCATCCAACAGATGAAAAGCAAGAACAAAGATGCAGAGACTTGGATTCAGATTTGAAAAAGGTTTATTCAATTGAAGATTTAGTAAAGGGCAATGAAGTTATTTTCTCTGTAACTGGCATAACTTCAGGAGAAATTCTTGAAGGAGTAAAATACTATGGAGATAATAAAGCTAAAACTGATACACTTGTTTTGAGACTTCCGAGTGGTACTCAAAGATTTATTAAATCAATTCATTCCCTTGATTTGAAACCAGATTATGCTAAATAATTACAGGTATGAGCAATAATAAGGAATTAAAAAACAAATCTCTAGAAGATTTAAGGAAAATTGCTAAATCTTTGGGCTTAGATGATGCAGATAATTACGATATTGATGATTTGAAGTCCTATATTATAAGGGGAGAATTGCCAATAAAAGATTTAAAAGAAATGCCTTTAGATAAATTAAAGGTAGCTGAGCTTAGGGAAATTGCAAAGGATTATGGAATAGATAAATCCTACAATTTAAAAAAGGAAGAATTAATTAAAGAAATAAATTTAATAAGAGAAAATGAAAAAATAGAGAAATTAGATCTTTCAGAAAATGCTCAAGAGACTTTAAAAAACTTAGAGGACAAGGATTATGTCACTGGTATTTTAGAACTACATCAAGATGGTTATGGCTTTTTGAGGAGAGTGAATTATCTTCCAAGTGAAGAAGATATCTATGTTTCCCCATCACAGATAAGAAAATTTAGGCTTAGAAACGGAGATGAAATTCTTGGAATAAAGTCTCCACCTAAAGACGGAGAAAATTTCAATGCTTTGTTATACATTAAATCTGTAAATGGAATGCATCCTTCAAAAATTTTAAATAGACCATTTTTTGATAATTTAACTCCTATTTATCCAAATAAAAAGATTAATTTAGAAACAAATGATGAAGATTTAGCTATGAGAGTTATAGATTTACTTGCACCAGTAGGCCTTGGACAAAGGGGACTTATTGTATCACAACCTAAGTCTGGAAAAACTACACTCTTAAAGAAAATATCTAAATCAATAAATATAAATTATCCTGAATTGCACTTAATAGTATTGTTAGTGGATGAAAGACCAGAAGAAGTAACAGATATGAAAAGATCTGTAAAGGGAGAAGTTATATATTCAACTTTTGATGAAAATCCAAAAAATCATACAAGAGTTGCGGAAATGGTTATTGATAGAGCAAAGAGATTAGTTGAAAATAAGGAGGATGTTGTAATTTTATTGGACTCACTCACAAGACTTTCTCGTGCTTATAATTTAGTTACACCTACAAGTGGTAAAACCCTTTCTGGTGGACTTGATCCTTTGTCACTTCATAAACCAAAGAGGTTTTTTGGTGCAGCAAGAAATATTGAAGAAGGCGGAAGTCTTACAATTCTAGCAACAGCCTTAGTTGATACTGGTTCTAGGATGGATGATGTAATCTTTGAAGAGTTCAAAGGCACCGGTAATATGGAACTTCATCTGAATAGAAGTCTTTCTGAAAAGAGAATTTTCCCAGCTATTGATATTTTAAAATCAGGAACTCGAAAAGAGGAGTTTTTATTAGATAAAAATGAACTTGACTTTAATTATGATTTTAGAAACAATTTAAACGAAGATAACATTGAGGAACTCACTGAAAAATTTTTGGATAAACTTTCTAAGACAAAAAATAATAAGGAATTTTTAGAATAAAATTTTTTTAAAGTAGATTTTTAAGGTCTGGAAAAGTTGATTAATAGTGATAATTATTGTATAATAATTAAGGAAATAAATGTATTTGTATTACAATGAAAATTGTGTTATAATATTAGAATTGAGTTATAAAATAAGTTTAAGGGGGCTAAACAATGAAAAAAGGAATTCATCCAGATTATAAAGAAGCTACAGTAACTTGTGCTTGTGGCAATACTTTTAAAACGGGATCTGTTAAAGAAGATTTAAAAGTTGAAATTTGTTCAGCTTGTCATCCTTTCTTTACAGGAAAGCAAAAACTCTCTGATCATGGCGGAAGAATTGAAAAATTCAATAGCAGATATAAGAGAAATAAATGACAATGAGGTTAGCCTAGCTAACCTTTTTTATTACTTAAATTTATGACAATAAGAGAAGCCCTATTAAAGGGAATAAATTATTTAAAAGATTTAGAATACACAAATCCTATTTATGAAAGTAGAAAAATTTTAGCAGAACTTCTGGAAAAAGATTTGTCTTATTTGATTGCTCATGACGATGAGAAATTAAATAAATTAATCGAAGATAAATATTTTAATATTTTAGAAAAAAGAAGAGAGGGTTATCCTCTACAATATATTTTGGCTTGTGAAGATTTTTATGGCAGAAGATTTGATGTCTTAGAGGATGTTTTGATACCTAGACAGGATACAGAGCTTTCTATAGAGGTACTTTTAGATATAATAAAAAACAATAAGATTAATAACATGCTCGAAATTGGTTGTGGTACAGGGATAGTAAGTATAACTATTGACCTTGAAAGCGATATTGACGTTACTGGCTTAGACATAAGTCCTCAGGCAATAAAAAACACAACTATTAATAAAAATAAATTTAATTCTAATATTAAAATAATAGAGAGCGACTTATTTGATAAGGTAAATGATAAATTTGACATAATATACTCTAATCCACCTTATATTAAAACAAAAGAAATAGAAAATCTGCAAGTTGAAGTGAGGGAACATGAACCTAGACTGGCACTTGATGGTGGGGAAGATGGTCTTGTTTTTTATCGTAAGATAGTAAAAGAATCTAAAGACTATTTAAAAGAAAATGGATTTTTAATCTTCGAGATAGGCTATGATGAAGGAAATGAAGTTTTAAAATTAATGAAAGACAAGTTTGATGTTAAAATTCATAAGGATTTGAATAATTTTGATAGAGTAGTAGTTGGACGATTAAAGGTATAGGGGTAATAATGTACGAAAAACTTTCGGTTTTTGAAGATAAATTAATAGCACTTGAGAAAGATTTAAGCAACATAGAGGTCATCAATAACTCAAAAATATATCAGCAAAAAGCAATTGAGCACGCTGAGATTGAACCTATTGTTGCTAAATATAGAGAATATAAAAGTACGCTAAATTCTTTAAATGATAATAAAGAATTAATTAAAGAGAAATTAGATGATGATTTTAAGGATTTAGTTAGAGAAGAGATAAATGAAGCTACAAAAAAAATTGAGGATTTAGAAAATGACCTTAAAATTTTATTAATACCAAAGGATAAAAATGACAGCAAAAATGTTATGGTAGAAATTCGTGCTGGTGCGGGTGGCGATGAAGCAGCTCTATTTGCAGGAGTCCTTTATAGGCAATATGTAAGATATGCTGAAAGGTCAGGATTTAAAGTCGAAACTATTTCTTCAAATGAAATTGGTATTGGTGGCTTCAAAGAAATAGTTTTTATGATTATTGGAAATGGTGCTTACTCAAGATTAAAATATGAATCAGGAGTTCACAGAGTTCAAAGAGTTCCTGAAACAGAAAGTGGTGGAAGAATCCATACGTCTACTGCAACAGTAGCAGTTTTGCCTGAAGCTGAAGATGTTGATATTGAGATTGACCCTACTGAAGTTAAATTTGATGTATTTCGTGCATCAGGCAATGGCGGACAATGTGTAAATACAACTGACTCTGCTGTAAGACTTACACATATTCCTACAGGTATAGTAATTTCTTGCCAAGATGAAAAATCACAACTTAGGAATAAAGAAAAAGCCATGAAACTTTTGAGGTCAAAATTATATGACTTAAAACTTCAAGAGCAAAATGAAAAAGAATCCATGGAAAGATCTTCACAAATTGGAACTGGAGATAGGTCTGAAAGAATTAGGACTTATAATTATCCTCAAGGAAGAGTGACTGACCATAGAATCAACTTTACATCTCATAGAATTGATGCAATTAACGATGGGGATTTAGATGAAGTTATTGACGCTTTAATAACTTATGATCAAACACAAAAAATTGAAAATATAGACTAATTAATTAAAATTAAATATTAGATTTATTTGGTATATTTATTTGATTTTTCATAAACAATAGTCTATAATATTAAATGTAATTTTATTATTAAATTTTATGGGGGTAATATTATGAATCAAATGACAAGTGATAACTTAAGATCAGCTTTTGGTGGAGAATCTCAAGCTCGCACAAGATATAATATCTGGGGCGATGCAGCTGAAAAAGATGGATTTAAAAATGTAAAGAGACTTTTTGATGCAACTTCTGATGCAGAAAAAATTCACGCAACACTTCACTTTAAAGCTCTTAAAGACGTATCAGGAGATTTTCCTGTAACTTCAATGGCTGGTTTCGGAATTAACAGCACTTCTGAAAATCTTGAAGCTGCTAGAAATGGCGAAATATTTGAATCAACTCAAATGTATCCAGCATTTATTGCAGTTGCTGAAATGCAAGAAGAAAAAGAAGCTGTTAAAGCAATGAAATATGCAACAGCTGCAGAAAAAGTTCACGCTGAAAGATATTTAACTGCAAAAGAAGCAGTAGATGCTGGTAAAGACCTTGATGTTGAAAATATCTATCTTTGCCCAGTATGTGGATATATCACTTTTGAAGAAGAAGAAGAAGAAAAATGTCCAATCTGTGGATGTGCAGGAAGTAAATTTGTTGCTTACTAATTTCATTAAAAAATCTCTCCACAAGGAGAGATGTATACATAAAAGAGTCGGTTTATAAGCTGACTCTTTTTTTATAAAATTTTCTAGTGATTTTTATTGATAGTTTAGAATTTCATATTTCAACCAAAGGATTTAAACAACTCTACAAAGTTGCTATCTGGACTAAAAAATGGAAGATTATTTTTAGAATCAGAATTTTTTTCTATTCTAAGAATTTCATCATTAACAAAAATAAGTATAGTGTATTCAGATTTTATTTCATTACCTTTTTTATTTGATACATCAACCTTTATTTTATCTCCATAAACCTTATAAAATCCAAAATATTTATTTACATGTTCTAAACTCTTATCATCAATTTGGTAAAATTCCATTTTTCCATCATAATCTTTGTTTGAATTATCCTTATTAAAATCAAAATACCAATCGTTATAAATCCAAGTTGTGTCATCTAGTTCCTTATCACTTAGATTTCTCCATCCACTATCTATAAGGAAGGCTCTAATGGCATCAACTCCATTTTCTCCATATTGTGTGAAGTCTAAAAAATCTTGATTATCCTTTAATTCATCATTATCTAAATTCCAAATCATTCCAGGATTCCAATTTGTAGGCTCTTGATGTTCAGGTACAATATTTATTTCTATATCTGGAAATTCGAGAGAATCAGATATTATTAAAATAGGCTCAGCAGTGTCTTTTCTGTATAAGACTTCATCTGTTATTAAATTAAAATCTTCAGAAATTTTAAGGCTATTTACAGCAATAGAAGCATTTTTGTCCGTTGATACTATCAAATAAACTTGACCATATTTTTTTTCTTTAGCAATAATATTTTCAAATGGAATTTCTTTAATAAAAGGATAATCTCTAACTAATTTAGGATTATTATCTTCAATCCATTTTTGAAAATTTTTATCTAGTTGATTTTCTGTAATGCCAAGATAAGCAACAGCAAATTTTTTTGATTTATTATTCAAATTTTCTCTTAACAAATCTAAGGAATTCTTTTCTAATTCTTTTTTTTCTTCTTTTGTTTCTTGATCTAAATTTTTTTGATTTTCTTTTATATTTTCTTGGACTATATTATTTTCTTTAACATCATTTATTTTAGCGGAATTTCCTTCCTGATTTTTACAAGAAACTAAAAGTGTTGAAAGTTGAATTATCAAGGCCAAACATACAAATTTTTTCATAATTATCCCCCAAATAAAAAATCTTAATATATTACCAATATTTTACAACAAAATGAAAAATTTTAATATTAAATTGTCCATAAAATAAACAAAATATTGATAATTATAAAATCCTATGGTATACTTTTATGCGGTAAGTAATACACACATTTTTTGATATCAATTGAGTTGCCAATTTGGTCCTTTTGATAGATGATGAAAATGGAGGAAAAAAACACGGAGGTGGCTTAAATGTCAGTAATTTCAATGAAAAGCTTATTAGAAGCAGGTGTTCACTTTGGACACCAAACTAGAAGATGGAACCCTAAGATGAAGAGATTTATATTTACTGAAAGAAACGGTATTTATATAATCGATCTTCAAAAAACTGTTAAAAAAGTAGAAGAAGCCTATGATTTTGTTAGAGAAATCTCAGCAAATAATGGAGAAATCCTTTTTGTTGGTACAAAAAAACAAGCTCAAGATGCAATTGAAAAAGAAGCTACAAAATGTGGAATGCCTTATATTAACCAAAGATGGTTAGGCGGTCTTCTTACAAACTTTAAAACTATTAACAAGAGAATTGAAAGACTTTATAAGTTATTCGAAATAGAAGAAAATGGTACTTTCGATGTTCTTCCAAAAAAAGAAGTTGCTCAACTTTTACATGAAAGAGAAAAACTTGAAAAATTCCTTGGTGGAATTAAAGAAATGAAGGGTATGCCTCAAGCATTATTTGTAGTTGACCCTAAAAAAGAAAGAATAGCAGTAAAAGAAGCTCATATTTTAGGAATTCCAGTTATCGGTATCGTAGATACAAATTGTGATCCTGAGGAACTTGATATTCCAATTCCAGGAAATGATGATGCAATTAGAGCAGTAAAATTAATTACTGAAACTATTGCAAATGCAGTTATCGAAGGAAAACAAGGCAGCCAAATTGAAGATAACGATGATAATGATTATGATGAATCCGCTCAAGAAGTTTCTCTAGAAGAAACTGTTGAAGATGAAAAGTCAACTATAGAAGAGTAAAGATATTTTGAGAGTTCTAAAGTAATCCTTTAAAACTCTCTTTTTTTTAAAAATAAATAAGGAGTGAATTAAAATGGCTATTACAGCAGCATTAGTTAAAGAATTAAGAGAAAAAACTGGCGCAGGTATGATGGACTGCAAAAAAGCTTTATCAGAAACAAATGGTGATATGGACAAGGCAGTTGACTTTCTAAGAGAAAAAGGACTTGCTTCAGTTGCAAAGAAAGCATCAAGAATAGCTTCTGAAGGTCTTGTTGAATCTTATATTCACGGTGGAAGAATTGGAGTTTTAGTAGAAGTTAACTCTGAAACAGATTTCGTTGCAAAGAACGAAGAATTTAAAGCTTTTGTAAGAGATATTGCTATGCAAGTTGCAGCAGTTGCTCCAAAATATGTTAGCCGTGAAGAAGTCCCAGCAGAAGAAGTAGAACATGAAAAAATGGTTCTTACTGAACAAGCTAGAGGCGAAAATAAACCTGAACACATTATTGAAAAAATGGTTGAAGGAAGACTTGAAAAATTCTATGAAGAAATTTGTCTTCTTGACCAAGATTTCATTAAAGACCCTGATAAAAAAATTAGAGATGTTTTAAATGATTTAATTGCAAAAATTGGCGAAAACATTAAAATCAGAAGATTTGTTAGATTTGAAGTTGGCGAAGGTCTTGAAAAAAGAGAAGAAGACTTTGCTGAAGAAGTAGCTAAACAAATAGGTTAACAAATTGGAGGAGTAAATGCCAAAATATAAGAGAATTGTTTTAAAACTAAGTGGAGAAGCCTTAGCAGGCTCAAACTCTGTTGGTATTGATATTAATTATGTCAATTTAATCGCAAAGCAAGTAAAGAAAATTTATGATTTAGGTGTGGAAACAGGTATTGTTGTAGGTGGCGGAAACTTTTGGAGAGGACGCGACGAAAATAATATTGACCGTGCTACATCTGATTATATGGGTATGTTAGGTACTGTGATGAACGCTTTAGCATTGCAGGACTCTTTAGAAAAATTAGGCGTTATTACTCGTGTGCAAACTGCAATTGAAATGAAACAAGTTGCAGAACCTTATATAAGAAGACGTGCTATTAGGCATTTAGAAAAGGGACGTGTTGTAATATTCTCAGCTGGTGTTGGTAATCCATACTTTTCAACTGATACAGCAGCTGCATTAAGAGCTGCAGAAATTGATGCTGATGTAATATTACTTGCTAAAAAGGGCACTGATGGAATTTATGATTCTGACCCTAATGTTAATCCTAATGCAAAAAAATATGATAATTTAAGTTATAGAGAAATATTAAATAAAAACTTAAAAATTATGGATGGCACAGCAACTACACTTTGCATGGATAACAATATTCCTTTAAGAGTTTTTGGAATAGATGAAGAAGATGCTATGTATAAAGTTGTTTGTGGCGAAGATATTGGTACAAATGTTAAATAGGAGGATATTATGATATCTGAACTAAAAAATAATACTGAGTCCAGAATGAAAAAAACTGTGGATTCACTTACTGAATCACTTCAGTCTATAAGAGCAGGCCGTGCTAATACAACTTTACTTGATAAAATCCACGTTGAATATTATGGACAACAAACTCCAGTTAATCAAGTTGCAAGTTTGTCTGCTCCTGAACCAAGACTTCTTTCAATTCAACCTTGGGATGCAAGTTTAATTCCTGAGATTGAAAAAGCGATTTTGAAATCTGATTTAGGAATAACTCCTTCAAATGATGGTAAGATTATTAGACTTGTTATTCCTCAACTTACAGAAGAACGAAGAAAAGATTTAACTAAGCTTGTAGGAAAATATGCTGAAGAAGCAAAAGTATCCATTAGAAATGTAAGAAGAGACGCAATGGAAGAAATTAAAAAAGCTGAAAAATCTAAAGAAATTTCTGAAGATGATAAATCTTCTTACGAAGAAGATATTCAAAAGTTAACTGATAAATATACAAAAGAAGTTGACAAAGTAGCAGAAAACAAAGAAAAAGAACTTATGGAAATTTGAATTTTAGCCTTAGATTAGTCTAAGGCTCTTTTTTTAAGGAGTTTTATGAACTATTACGAAAAATTAGATTTAGAAAACATACCAAAACATGTAGGGATTATCATGGATGGAAATGGAAGATGGGCAAAAAATAGAAATATGCCTAGAACTTTTGGACACAAAGAAGGGACTAAAAGAGTTATAGAAATTGTAGAGGCCGCTTATAAAATTAATATTAAATCTCTAACTCTCTATGCTTTTTCCACTGAAAACTGGAAGAGACCAAGTGATGAAATTTCTAAACTTATGGACTTATTAGCTTTTTACATAAAGAGTCAGTTAGAAAAAATTAAAAAAAATAATGTAAAAATTAAAGTATTGGGAGATTACACTGTTTTTCCTGAGCAAATTGTAAAACTAATTGATGGTGCATTGCAGGAAACAAAATCAAATGATAAAATGATATTAAATATTGGGCTAAATTATGGTGGACAGAGTGAAATAGTTAGGGCAAGTAAAAATATTTATAAAGATATTATTAGCGGAAAGATAAATATTGATGATATTAACACAGAAAGCTTCAAAGATTATCTTTATACATCAGGTCAAGATGACCTTGACCTCTTAATTAGACCTAGTGGAGAACTTAGGGTTTCTAATTTTTTACTTTACCAATTAGCTTATAGTGAGTTTTATTTTTCAAATATTTTGTGGCCTGATTTTCATGAAAATGAATTTTACAAGGCTATTTATGATTTTCAACAGAGAAATAGAAGGTATGGAGGTCTATAACTTGACAGATTTACAAAAGAGAGTTTCCACTGGAATTGTTGGGATTTTTTTAATAATTTTAATTTTTTATTTAGGATTAAATGCTATTAAAATTTCGTTTTTTATTTTAACCCTTGAAGCTTTAAGAGAAATCTACAATGCTCTTTTTAAGAAAGGAATAAAATTATTTTTACCG
>UMIY01041463.1_pt1 | contig 16618 bp, 17 predicted proteins | sample 1965921 | NCBI WGS metagenome assembly UMIY01 (sample SAMEA4836134, study PRJEB28245) | human gut metagenome | biome: gut microbiome; material: fecal sample | place: Denmark | collected 2008
ATCCCTTTTACTGAATTTCATCATACGGTCAGAACACCTCTTTTCTCAAAATTGATGATATATTTCAAAAAAATCCATCAAAAATATAGTGTATAAATATTTCATCTATACAGACTATTATATTACACTCTGTGAATAGTTACAATAATGAAAAGCAAGAAAGGAGAGGGGAACTGTGGAAATAGACTATAAAGCAATCGGACAGCGTATCAAGATAGCACGAATCAAGAAAGGCATAACACAGGAAGCCGTCGCAGACCTTATAGATATTACCCCAGCCCACATGAGCAACGTGGAAACAGGTAAAACGAAAGTCAGCCTGCCGACACTGATTGAGATTGCCAATGCTCTTTCTGTATCAGTTGATGTTCTCCTATGTGATAACGTACTTGCTTCACAAAATATTTTCAAGGGAGAAGCAAAAGAGATTTTTGAGGATTGTGACGAATACGAAACCCGATTTTTAGTTGACCTGCTGAAATGTACAAAATCAGCTATGCGTAGGGATAAGGAAGTAAGAAATCAGTTCAATAGATAAAACCGTAGCGTGCAGATCACAACGTATTGTGAAATACAGCTACGGTTTTTCTTCTCCACTAAATTTATATCCCACACCCCAGACAGTGATGATATATCGTGGATTGTCTGGGTGTGGTTCGATTTTCAGTCTTAGCTTTCTGACGAATGAGGAAAGATTGTTTGCGTCTGGTGCATTATCATATCCCCATACCTTTTCGTAAATCTGTTCTTTTGTAAATACCTGTCCTTTGTGGCTGGAAAGAAAATACAATAGGTCAAATTCTTTAGCAGTCAGATGTATTTCATCTCCTTTGTCATCAGTAACGGTACGAGTAAAATAATTTACGTCTAAACCGTTACATTTCTTGCTTAGAGAAACAGGTGCAGTACACAAAGTATTAGACAGCCACTCTACTAACTGATTAAAAACAGCTTCTTCTTTCTCTGTAAATTCTGCAACTAATATTTTCCCATGTATATCACTCCGCTACATTTTTTAAGAATTGCCTTTATTCTAAATCTCCAATTCTATTTTTGCAGGACATAATATTCAGTATAAATCTTTTTATCATGTCCTCCTATCAATTTTTCTTCAGAAGCAACGAAACCTAACCGGATTATTGCCAATTTTCTTTCAGAAGCAAAATGAGGAACTTTTGTTGCAATTATCTGGCAATTAAATAATTCAAATACTGAGGGTACGATAAGCGATAGTATTTCAAAAATACTTTCTTCCTGTTCATAATCACTTCTCAAATCAAGTCTTAATAACCCACAGTTATTAAAATAATCATCAGCTTTCCGATTAAATACTTCAATCGTTCCTATTGCTTTGTTATCTGTTTTTGATACAATAGTCCAGCGAACAAAACCTTGTCTACCATACTCCCACAGCCAATATTCAATCGCTTGTTCCATTCTGGTTTCAGTAGTATAATGAAAGTTATCTCCCCCGCAATTATCACTATTGAAAAGTGGTACAGCTTTTTCATCAGAATATACTTTTAATAAATCTTCCTTGTCCTTTTTACTTACCATTCTTAACATATAGTTTTCATTCTCATATTTAGGACATTTTTCATATGGGTTCAACATAAATGCACCTCCGTTTTTATTAACACTATATCACGGTATATATGACAACAGTATGTCATAGTTATTTGTATAAAGAAATAATTTTTGAAGCTACTTTAAAAAGGCGTTTACGTATTTCTTTTGGTGCAATTACCTCAACATCATCACCCAATGACAATAGCGTACCAAGCCAGAACTGCTCGTTTTCCACCACGGTCAATTTCATAAACGTGTTTCCATCCGGAAGGGTCTCAATTACACTCCCTTTCAAATATTCTTGAACCCGTGCCCGTGCCTTTTCTTTACATTTTACAACAACATCTATATATTGACGACAATCTGTTTTATCAGACTTTTTCAAAATACTTTCTGGAGTGTCATGTTCTTTTGTAAACGGGATATCCGTAATTTTTATATCCCTCATCCTTACAAATTTATAGGTACGATAATCGTTTTTTATTTTAGAGTAAGCAAGAAGATACCAAGCGTACCACCTGTATAAGACTGCAATCGGCTCTACACTGTGTACACGAGTTTCATTGTTATTATTCGTATATATAAAATCTACCATACGTTTTTGAGCTATGGCAGTTTGCAATGTTTGCAGAGTAGCTTGCTCACCTTCTCGTAAGACGGAAAAATCTAATATAATATTCATATTGTTATTGTTAAATATATGAGATATTTTTTCTAATGTATGTTTTGCATTTTGATCATTTGTAGCCGAAACTAACCCTTTAAGTGCAGTCAAAATATAAGAATAATCATTTGAAGTGGCAAGATGTTTATCAAGTTTAAATTGCGAGGATATTTCATAACCACCTGTCGCCCCAGTGACTGAAATAATCGGAATTCCAGCAAGACATAATGAGTCAATATCTCTCTGGATAGTTCGCACGGAAACTTCAAAATATTTAGCTAATTCATTCGCAGATGTTCTTCCATGATTGAGAAGATAGACAGTTATCGCATAAAGACGTTCTATTTTCATTTGCTCATTCCTCCTAATTTCTAAAATGTATTATATCTTAATGAGCCTTTGTAGTTCAATAAACAGCCGATATAATCTGTTATATCTTGTTATGAGATTTCTTGTCCCTATCTATGTTTTATAAACAGTTAGTAAAATATGCCTGTGCAAACTTTATAAACGGATAAGGTGAACACATTTAAAGAATTTAATTAAAATACTGTAATCACTGTTAATAGGCAATAATTTTACAAAAATATATACTTTTAAAAAACAGGCTTGCTTATCACTGTATTCCACGAAGCAAGCCTGTTTTTACTTATCCTTGAATTTTCCAGTTGCTATCCTTATGAAGTGTCAAGTCATACTGTGAAATCTGAGTCGCCTTTGTCTGATTATCAATGAATTTTACAGCTACTTTGACTTTCACGTTGTCGCCGTCAGCCGTGAATACAGGATTGATAAGCTCGGAAAAGAGATAGTCCCCGTTTATCGGTTCAAGAGCATTGCCCTCTACATAGTATGCAAGCTCCTTGTCCGTAGCGGTAGGGTACAGCTTAAAGAATGTTTCCAGAAACGCCGTAGCGTCTGCCGTAGTATCAGCGTCCACACTGTTGTCTGCTTCCTGTGCCTTTGGTTCATAATCGGATTTTTCCATAGCAGGAGCAAGGGTCGGGTTCTGAATAATCACCATATCCCCGTCAGCGTCCACATGGACGATTACGATATAGGTTTCTGATACATTCCTTGTCTGGTCGCCCTCTTTTATCTGCTGATCTACTTCGTAGGTAACAGTAAAAGCGTTCTCCCCAGACTGTTCCACGTCCCAGATAAGTACGTCCGTGACCGTGGAGCTGGTCGGTATATCCGTTCTCACCGTATCAATATTCAAATCCTGTAATTCCTGTGTCAGATAGGCACTGATAGCCTGTGTCCTTGCTTCGATAGCTTCCTTGCTGTTGCTCCATGTGTAATAGGACTTCGCAAAGTTCTTCACAAAATTTTCTATGCCGTTGGTGTCATTCAAGCGGAGCTGTATGGTTTCTATCTCATATGTGGTGTGCTGGTCGATAGCCGTAAAATTCTTATACACACCAAAGCTCACGCTTGCGATAAGCACCACCCAGAGGGCAATGACGGACTTCTTATGCGTCCCCACTTTCATAGTGCGGACTTTCTTTTCCTTTATCGGTTTTTCTTTCTTCTTGAACATGATTTCCATTCCTTTCTATTGCTTAATTCTGCCAGCCCCTATCAAATGCTGTTGCCAGTAGGAGCTTGTAAGGTCGGCATAGCCTATCGGGTCGCCAGCGTGGTACATCTGGTTATTTCCCACATAGATACCGACGTGGGTTACATACGTTCCCGCATTGTAGGTACTGTGAAAGAATACCAAATCACCAGCCTGTGCCTGTGAAAGCGGGATATGCTGGGTAGCGTCATACTGTGCCTGTGCCGTTCTCGGTAAGGAAATCCCAGCTTTTCCATAGCACCATTGAACCAGCCCCGAACAGTCAAAAGAAGTGTTTGGATTGCTCCCGCCATACACATAGTCCCAGCCTTGATATTTCAGAGCTTCATTCATGATCTTCTGTGCCAGCTCGCCCGATACTTGACTGACCGTAAGATACTGGCTGACAAGCTCCACATAGAACATATTCCCGTATCCGTAACGCCAGCCACCATTGCGGGCGACAGCGATAGGGTTCGTATAGGTGACTTTTGTTCCACCCGACTTGTCACGGGCGAAATTCTCTGCCAGCGTGAAGCTGTGCTTTTTCCCGTTCTTAGCCACATAGTCAATATAGCCCCCGCCATAGTTATAGGACTGTACCACAACGTTTATATCCTCTATGCCTTGATTTTCTGCTGAAGAAAGCAGGGACGCAAAATACTTGCACCCCTGCTTGATTGAGCTTTCCGTATCAAGGGAATTAGGCGGTAAGCCCATGCTCTCGGAACTCTGCATAACGTCCTCGGCTGTCCCGCCACTTTCCACCTGTATGATTGCCAGCAGATAGGGGACGTACTCGGAAATGCCGTACTCTCTAGCGTATTTCTCTACCATAGGCTGATGTTTCAAGACTTCTGCGGACAGGTTCATTCCCGTTACCCATGAGGAAGAGCCACCGCCCCCGTCATCGTCCTCGGCACTGATAAGCACACCAAAGAAAAGCACTATCGCAAGAAGAAAGGGAAACAGACTGCCGATAATGGCGATATGTCTCAGCTTCATTTCTTACGTCCTTTCTTTTCCGTAGTATTTATGGTTGCTTTCTTAATGTTTCGCTCTTTTCTAGCGGTCTGCTGGTTCAGTTCCACACCATTAAGCCTTATCCCGTGTTTCTGCGGTACAGGTTCATCAGATTTTGAAGCCAGCGGACGCTCCTTGACGGATTGTGGCGTGGTCGGCTCGGTATGTACCTTGTCGGTAGTGACAGGACGCTTGATTTCCTGTGCTTTTCCTGTGTCTGTCTTAGAAGCGGTGACAGGTCTTTCATGGGGACGGGTAGCTCCTGTTGTCGCTGATCCGTCCGTCGTTCTTCCAGCCTGCCTTGCTTCCTGTGCCTTTTGAAGCTCCATACGCTTGTCAGCGATATTCTGTCTGTGCTGTTGGAGTTTTTCAGCACGCTCGCTCTGTCTGGTTTCCTGTCCCTGCACAATGCCACGCTTGAAGTCGGACACACTGGATTTTGCCTTTTCCTTTGCGGAGTGTACGGCATAGGCGGTCTGGGTCGGCATATCCTTGATATTCTCCTTGACAGCCGTTGCCTTGTCCTTGACCTTGTTTTTCGTATCGAGCACCGCACCCACCGCTGAACCAGCTCGGCTTCCAAAAGAAGCATTGTCACGCTTGCGGGACGTGTTGGCATGAGTTTGTTTACTGCCTGCATTGGATAAGACAGAACCAGCCATTGCTCCCGTTCCAGCACCTACCATACTTCCTTTACCGACAGCTCTTACCAATCTGTTTTCCATACGCCTAGCTCTGTGACGCATGAACATATACGGGCGACGGAATATCCTGCGTCCCATGCTCTGGCTGTCCCCAGCATTGAGGGAGAACATACTCATAAGGTCTCCCAGCTTCATGTAGATACCCGCAAAGCAGACTATCTGCAAAAAAGCAATCATAAAGAACGGGTAATCCGTGGAGATGTTGTAAAACATACTGGAAATACTGAAAGCCACCGTGACAATGAGCGTTATTCCCGCCCTTGTCATAATCGTATTGAACACTCGGACGATTGCCTGTTTCGCCATGTTCTCATAGCTGGGTATCATGCTCAAAAGAAAGCTGATAGGCAGGAACATAGCGAAGATGATAAATAGTATCTGGGAGAATATCATCATGCCTGTAAGCAGGAATACGAATATCGTTATCCCCAGATTGAAGATAAGCAGGAAGAACACCATTCCCAGACGATTGATGACCTGCGGTATCGTCAGATTGTCGTTGTCGTTATCCTCGATTTCCGTTTTCACCACGTCCTCACGGGTCGCCCCGTCGTCTGCGGACGGACTGACTGATACCAGAGCTTCCACACGGTCAGCCCCGATTTCCTCTATATCGCTGTTGCCAAATTGCAGGAGTAGCCACGGCTGTTGTACCTGTATGGAGAACAGGCTGTCCCTTATCAAGTCCACGCTGTCTTTTCCCTCACTGTCGCTGTCTGGGAGCATGATTTTTGTTCCCAAATCCAGCGAAGCGGTACTGATATCACTGGAAAAATCGTTTATCTTCTTGATATAGTCGGGAGCGTAGGCAATAAAGGAAGCCGACACGATAAACACCACAACGAAGTTGATAACGGCGTGGAGCGCCTTGCTGGTTTCTCGCTTTATCAGTCCCGTGTAGGCAACATAGATACCCACGATAAGGATAATGAGAAGCAGGAAGCCCACATAGAAGCCAGTGCTTCCAAAGCCATTTTCCGTTACGCCAGCTAGGGTCTGTATGCTTTTCCCGATACTGTCTGCCATGTCGTTGATAAAGTCCAGCTTATATGCCTGCTGGACGACGTACCCCGTGGCGTTGCTTAGATACAGGCTGATAGTCCAGATAAAGTTGGTGATACAGTAAAGCCCGTATTGTACGGACTTTCCGATACCGTCCAGCCAGTTCCACGGAAGCCAGCCCCAGCTATTGTCCACATAGAAGTCAAGCTGGTAATTCTCCAACGGGTACTGGGAATACAGGTTGTCCGCATTGACGGTATCATCTACCAGCCCAGAGGCGTGTGCTACCGTCCCCAATAGGGAGAGCAGGGCAATGGTCGTCAGTGCCACAATCACAGCTATCTTGAAAAAACGAAAGAGCTTCTTTCTTGTCAGAAGCCCCTTTATCCTATCTTTCATCACTCCACCTCGCTTTTCACGGGCGGTCTGGTATCAAAGGCGTGCAGTAATTCTTCAAAGACAGGGTGTATCTGCACCACGCCCACACGCCCGTACAAATCTTGAAGCAGGCATTGTCCGTTCTCCAAGTCACGAAGCCTTTTCTGGTTGTTCTCGTCGTCCTTGTCGATACCGAAAAATTCAAGGGTCTGCTTTATCTCGTTAATGTCGGTACTTCTAAAGGCAAACTTCAAGCCGATATTGTTCTTTAGGCTCTCTTTGGACACGTCCCCAGAGGATTGCGTGACGAAGTACACGCCTGCCTGCATAGCTCGCCCTGCACGCACCAGCTTGTTAGAGAGGGTTTCTCCCTGTGCCACGTTGAGGAAAGCCCACGCTTCATCAAGGTCAACGATTTTAAAGATACTGCGGTCTGAATGAATGAAGTCTAAGGCAAACGTGGAAATGACAATCAGCATAGCCACGGACAGCAGTTCTATGGTCGTGTATTCCTCAAAGGTCGTGTCCTTGTCGGGAAGTACCAAATCTGCCACCTGTATGATATTGAGCTGATTGTCCAAGCTGATAGCGTTCTTAACTGTTCCGTCGGAGAACAGCAGATGTGCAAAGTCATAGTCCGTAAAGCTGTCGATATGGTCGGCAATGTTGCGGGCAATCGCCGTGTCCTCTCTGCGTAGCTCGTCTATCACATGGAGTAATCCTCGCTGATCGCTCTGGGTCACGGCTCGCACCGCTTTTCTAAGGACAGGGAATTTCTCACCGTCCCTAGAGGAAATCCCCGTAAGGAATGTGAGAATATCTATCGCCAGACTTTCAGCGTCTTTTACGTTCTTCATAATCACGAACGGGTCAAGAAGCCCTGCATTTTCCTTATCGCTGGTAAGATTGACGATATTGATTTCATGGGCTATCTCTGGGAGCGTTTCTTTCCAGTTGCCACGCTCGCTCTTAGGGTCGAGAATGACCGCCTGCCCACCGAACAGGACGGAATAATAAACGATAAGGTTATTGCAGAATGATTTTCCACCGCCCAGCGAACCGACAAAAGCGGAAGCCAGAGCATTTGTGACCGTTCCTTTCACACCTTGACTGGCAAGAGAGGGTTGCAGATATACATTTCTTCCCGTATCCACGGAATAGCCGATATAGATACCTGTATTTTCTCCTAACTGCTGTGTCGCACCAAAGCCAAGCCCAGCCAAGAAGTCCGATTTCACATACTGCACATAGTCATTGATGTAACGCTTGCTGGCGGGAAGAAATTCAGAGTGAAGCCCCAGCATATCCCCAGCGGGTCGCACCAGCTTGACGTTCAAATCGTCGTAAAAGTCCTTGACCTCATCACAGCGTCGTTTCAGCTCGTCAAGGTCGGGAGCCGATACCCTTATCACATAGGAGAGCTTATACATACTTTCCTTGCTCTGGTCTAAATCGGTTTCCAGCTCGTCCACGCTGTCTAATGCGTCCACCACATTTGAGCTTGTTTCGCTTCCAGACTGATAGGCGTGATTGTCCAAGTCTTTCAGCTCTTTCTTCTTGTTGCGGACAGTCGATAACGCTTTTCTGTTCCCGACAATTTCCACGTTCATGCTTGTGTCCACGGGAAAGGTGAACTGCTGTTGCTGGAAGTAGAATATCTCACTGGACGGGAAATCCAGCTCGCCCACAATGGCGTTGACGGTAAAGTAGGACACGAAGCTTTCGCTGTCCTCATGTTCCAGTCGCAAATATCGCTGGCTTTCCTCTATCAGACAGCGGGTCGGACGGATAAGGTCGTACTGCTTGATAAGCGTTGCCTTTTTCAGCTTCTTCTTTGGAAGCGAATACTCATAGTCCTCATACGCCACGCCGTCCCTGCCGTAGATATGCTCGATAAGATAGCCGAAGTCGTTCTTGTCCAAGCGTCGGAACTTGAAACGGCGGGAGATTTTATTTTCCAGCAGTTTTTCCATTTTCATGTAGCGGTTGATTTCATCATCTGGCATGGAGATAAAGTCATTCATAAGCGTATGGTTGACCTCGTTCAAGAACTCTTTGAACGTCATAAACGCCGATTTCTTCACACTCTCCAGACTGACTTTTTCCTCTGTCACAATGAGCTTGAAGCCGATAAAAAAGCGGTAGTCCACTTGATTGTCGCCAATCATGGACACAAGGGCTTCCGTCTGTTCATCTATCTTCTGGATTGCCACATCACGAAGTCGCCCCGTCACTAGCTTTTTTGACTGCTCCTGTATGCTTCTTATGGAGCTTTCCGTTGCTATCTGCAAGGCGTGTATCTTTCCCTCACGGGACTGTGCGATAAGCTGACGGAAGCTGTCATGGACGATAAACTTCTGTTCCGCTGACAGAAAAGAATAGTTATACGGTATCAGCTCATAATAGGCGAATACCTCATTGTCCTTGTTCCAGACAAGGTTGTTGTCGATATACTTAATCGGGAACATACATCACACTCCTAACCGCCGTGACAGGTTCGCTGAACACTTCTTTTTCCAGCTTCACGGCTTTTCCTGCATAGGTCACTTTTGGTCGCAGGGCAAATGTAATCTGCGATTTCAAGAAGCTGTAAGGCTTCTTGCCGTCAAAGGTTTTTTGGCTCATGAACCATGTGAGGGCAACGGGAATACCGAAGTATTTTAAAAATGCCCCCTCGATAAGCGATAACGGCGGTAAGTCCCCTAAGAGAATGACGACAAACTCCGTGATGACAAACCACGTTATCTGGGTAAAGGTAACGGGAAACGGGAGAGTAAAATCATTGATTGCGTATAAGACTTTCTCCACGTTCCAGATACCCGTGTAGCTCTTAATCTTCTTCAATTCGTTTCAGCTCCTTTCGTTGTAATGGAAAAGGACAGCCGTTTTTCAGACTGTCCCTGATAGAAAAAGCTGTCAGTAGCAACACTTCCTGTCGCTGATCTGCCAGCTCTAATATGGTATCTCGCATATCCCACGGCTTGTTTCAATGAACGTCCCCTCTATGGACAAGTCCCTGCCGTATGCTTCATAGTCGATATAGTTCTGCAACGGTAGCGGTATCTGTCCCAATACCTGCAACTCGTCAATGAAGTAATAGGCAATATCGGTCATGTCCCCGCAGTCTGGATAATAATAAATCTCGTCCTTATGCTCGTAGACTTCTTCCAGACTTCCATAGTGGGAAACAAACTCGTCCAGAGCGTCGGTGATATAGTCGGGAAGCTCACAAATCATCTCGTACATCTCATTGAGTTCTTGAATAGAGATATACTCCCCGATTTCAATAGGAAAGTTGTCGGTATCATGGACAGCGTATTCTTCATAATAACTGTTCAGCCCGATACGCTCCGCAACATCTTCCTCGTCGATAGGGAAAGAGAACCAATCCCCGACAAGTTCGCCCTCGTTGTACTTGCCAAGATTAGCGATATACACCCTCATGTCGTCAACCACAGGCACACACCTCTTTTCTATGGAAGCTCATAGATACCGTGGTCGGTTTCCACAAAGCGTCCGTTGTCGTCAAGGTACTGCCCGTAGGCTTCAAAATCGAAATAGCGGGTGACGCTCTCACTTAGGGAAGTAAAGTCTGGGTCATTATTCAGTATGTGGCGGGCAACGTCCGTCATGTTCTTACACCATGAGTAATGAATGATGTCGTTTCTGTATCGGTGCAGTTCGTCAAGGTCAGTGAAATAGCACATCAGCTCCGTATAGTCCTCTTTCAAATCAGAGGGTAGATTTTCGTAGGTATGGTACAGGTCATTGAGCTTTTCGACGGTAGTATCTTCCTGTACTTCATCAGCAAAGGGAAGCTCCTTGCCCGTGATATAGTAATAGTCCGTATCTACATCAATCCCCAGCAGTTCTTCCACCTGTTCCGTGTCGATAGGCAGGGTGAACCAAAAGGCTCGTATTTCGCCGTCTGTCGGTTCTCTTGCTTCAATCTGCACACGCATTTCTTCCATGTTTCATCACGTCCTCTCTTGTCAACGCTTCCTGTATGACGGCGTAAGGCACACCGAATACATAGCGTGAAAAATCTTCTATCTGTTTCTTAGGGTAGTCGGACAGGCAAAGGCGTTTTATCTCAAACCAGACCGCACGCTTGTAATAGGGCAGGTCGGAGAGATACGGACAGCCGATTTTAGCCTGCATATCCATAAAAAGGTCTTTCAATCAATCACTCCAATCTGAAATTTGAGTATAGAAAAAGCGGTTGATCTCCAAAGGAGTAACCGCTCTTTCTAATTATTCTGTAGTTATTTTGGTTTTATTAGAAGTGTCCGTTTCAGAAAAGATATCGATTTTTACGTTATTTAGTATCTTATAATATCTTTGCTCTAAATCACGTAACATTTTAGGTGAATATTTTCCATTTTTCCGTCTTGTAGTACGTGAAACAATATGAATAAGTTCATCAAAACATACCGTCTGAAAAAATTCCAGGGTCATTGAAGAGTTAGGCAATCTTTCAATGTTTCTTAAAACACTTTGCACATAGTGAGTAAGCTCATCTAATAATATTTCATTATCCATGTAATAATCTCGGTTTCTTTCATTCAATCGTCGTTGTATATAATCAATATATTCAATTGGGATTAACTTATCGGGATTAGTTAAAATAGTATTTTGAGTTCTTAAAAGTTGTAAAATTTCTTCCAACGGTTCGTTTTCAGGCAATTCTTTGTTAGTGTCTTGAACCGCTTTATTAGAGGAATATTCTTCAATAACTGAATTTGCTTCCTTCTCTAATGCCGTCCACATCGTGTTAAATGTATTTTGTAATATACTATGGTCTAAAGGCGTTTCTAACGACTTGTTTATTGCTGAAATTAGTTGAAAGAAATCATCTTTTTCAAATTTTGTTGCTTGATAACGTGATAATGGACCTTTTATATCTGAAGGCTTTATATTAACCATTAATGCTGTTATTCTTGAGTCAAGAGATTTTGCTATGGCACCTGCTTCAAAATTTATCCATGGAGCCATTGTGTTGTCAGAAGTCAAACAAATAATACCATAATTACATTGAGATAATTCATTAGAAATTGTCTTATCCCAATTGTCACCTTTTTCAATATCTTCTGGTGAAAAAAACACTTCTACGGATTGAATAATGCATGGTATCCATTTTTTCAATACTTCTGCAATTTGACAACTTAATTCTCCAGACCAACTTACAAACACTTTCATTTTATCCCACTCCTAATCTTTTGTGAATATAGGATTATTGTACCATATTTGTAAGTTTTATAATAGAGATTTTTATATTCCGAGAATCTTATTGAACAGCTCTAACAGCACGTCCTTGACACCGCCTGCATTGAATACCAGCCCGACAGCGATTAAAGCAATCACAAGGAAGCCGATTAACTTAGAAAACTCTCTCTTAAATCCTAAGTAGATACCGATTACCACGATTGCCATAAGCACCAAGCTCTGGGCGTTGCTTAAAAACCAGTTGTATAAGTTCTGTCCGAAATTCATTCTTTATCAATCCTTTCTTTCTTGATTTCTTCCATTTGCTCGTCAGCCATTTTGCTGACCTGTGCGATACACATAAGGACTACACCGATACCCATTCCCAGCGATACCAGCACCAAGTCCTTGACAAGTTCTGCCATAATCAAAATTCTCCTTTACTCTGTGATAAGTTCTTCTGTGTCCGCTGTCTGCTGTCTGATTATCTGCAAATGCTTTTCCGTCAGCTTTGCGTTGTCCTCAATCTCTTTCAGATAGCTTGTGCTGTTGCCTGCGTCTATCTTTTTCAGCATTTTCAGCGTAGGTGCGACCTGTCGGCTTATCCAGCCCAGCGTCCTTTCCAGCGTGTAAGGCTCTGGGTCTGTCGTCAGCTTGACAGGCGGGCGGTCTTTCCCGATAAACCACGCCCAGCGGTCATTGAGCTTCCAGTCTGTCTTTCGCTTCTCTGGCTCTCTGTCCACAAAGCGGATATAGTGATTGATGATAGCAAATGCCGTCTGTTCTGCGTCATAATGGGTCAGCAGTTCACGGACGGCATAATAAGCTCTTTCATCTTTCAGTCGTATCTCGAAGCGGTTCTTTATAGGTGCTTCCTCAATCGGTATTCCCAGCTTTGCGTACTGTTCGTAGTTCTTCTCATAACAGCAGAAGTAGACTTCCGATTTCAGAGAACCGATATACAGCGTGTGTCCCATGCCTGCCTTGTCCTGCTCGTTATGCTTCACCAGCTCGCCCGAAGCATAGGACTTGAAAGAACGGAACAGGGAAACACATTCCTCACGGTTGCATTTGGCGGTCAGATCTGGAATATCCAGTATGCCCGCCCTGTCGTTAATCGCAAGGTCAAGGCGTTTCATCACACCGCCCTCAATGAGTGCGCCCATGAGGAAGTCATACCAGCTACGCCCCTGTGCCAGCAGGTAGCTTTCAAACTGGCGACAGCCTTTTCCTTTCAGCTCCAAAAGCGTGCCTTTTTCCTCGTCCTGCGAAGTGTAGACGAACACATCACCCAGATAGTAATGCTCTGTGTACTTGTAGTGTCCATAGTCCTCATGGAGCATATAGTCAATGTTGAGCTTCAATATATCTTTGATAACGTGCTGTATATCCAGCGTAGGGAAACGGATACGCACATAGTCGAACAGCAGGAACATGGGAGCGTCGGGATTGAATTTCTCAACAGCTTCCATGAGCTTGTCCTGCATATCTTCCGTGAGTGTTACCTTTCCCGCTTCGATACGGTTCAAGTGTTCACGGCTGATACCAGCCATGATAGCAAGCCTTGTCTGGGACACGCCGTAAGATAAGCGTTTCTCTTTCAAGGCGGTTATAAAGGTGCTTTCATTCAGCCTGCATACCCCCAATCGTGAAAGTGTGATATTTTCCGCCGATTGTCACAGTCAGCCATGAGTGAGAGAAAACCCTTATGCCAAGCGGGATTTCCAGACTTTTTGACCGTAGTTTCCAGCGGAATTGTGCCCCTCTGTTAGATACCGAGGGGCTTCTTTCGCTGGCGTGGCTTACGCCACACCAGCAAGGCTAGTCCGTTCCGTCGCCTTTCGCTTCGCACGTCGCCGTCCCGTCCTGCCTTATGAGGACGAGAGAACCGATAGCCTGTAAAAAGTCATGCCCCTTTGGAATAAGGGGAGTGTAAAATTCCGATATGACACTTGTACCTACATCACAATAGCCACGCCCTTTGATACGCTTCTGGAAAAACTGTTTCTTTACGTCGCTTCCAAAGAGCATACCGTAGCCTAGCTCACTGATACGACCCAAGCCCACACGGAAGTTGAAATTATCTCTGATCCCGTCACTGAAATACTTTGCGTCGGGACGCTGGCAGGCAACAATAAGGAAATAACCCGCCTGTCTGCCAAGCATGACGATTTTCTTTAGCTGGCTTAAAAGACTCATGCTTTCCTTTGTCCCCAGCATTTCCAAGAACGCCACATACTCATCAAAGATAAGGAAGCAGGGCGGTAAACCCAGATAGGCATAGTTCTCACCCGTCTTATAGTCTGGGTGCTGTTTCATTTCCTCGCACCTTGCTACCATGCCCTCATAGAACGCATTGACACACTCTATCATATCTTCTTTGGTGTGATACACGTTATCCATGACCGTACCCAAGTCCGCAAGATCAGCGTTCTTAGGGTCTAAGATGAATAGCTGTGCGTTCGTCTGCAAGAGAGCTTCAATGATTGTCAGCAGAAAATAAGTCTTTCCACCGCCAGTCCCGCCACAGATAAGGGCATGAGGGAGTGCGTCGTATTCCCATGTAAGGTTCTTCATCAGACGCAAGCCCCCGTTTTCAGCCTTTACCTCGTCAATCGTGATACGGTTCGCTATCATGTCATAGAGCAGGGTGTATTCGATATAGCCGTCATGAAGCGTCTTGTCGATCAGCTCACAGTACAACCCGCTTTCCAGTTTATCTTCCAGTCGCAAAAGCTGATCTTGATATTTCCCCATAGAGATTTCACAGCGGATATGGAGCAGTCCCGTGTCCATTTGATAATAGATTTTAGGAAACCAGACGATTTTTTCCCTTGATCTGCTCTGCAGGTCAGTGAAGAACCCGCTGTCCTGTATGGTCTGGGCTTCATACCACTTATTGTCCAGTATCATGCGTGCCAGCTTTTGACGGTGTAATAGCTTCTTGAAGCTGTCATGGAAGAAGCGATAATAAAGAAAAGCGACCAATGCACAAACACCAGTCGCTATCCCTACGGTTATATAGTTGTATGTGGAAAGCGTAATGCCATTATCAAGCAGGCTGAATTGCTCCCAATCAGCACGCATGAGTTGTCCCATGTTCAGTAACAAGAGAACCGCCACAAACAGGAACAGGAGCGTACTTACACAGAAGCGGTACACAAGGTTCTTGTCGCTGGCTCTGATACGCTTTCCTTTGTATTTGTATAGGTTCATAAATACCCCTTTCTGGATATGGAAAAAGCGGTCAATCGTAAAGACTAACCGCTTAAAATTTAAATATAGAATTACCGATACAATTAATATTCTAATATATTATCTAAAGATATTTCTTTATTAGATTTGCTTCTGTAGTATATCCTCTTTTTTCCAATTCTTTTACAAAAATATGCCATGGTGGAATATTACTCATATATGGATTTGAATCAGGTCCGGTGTACATTCCACCGCCTGGTCCGGTATATAATCCGCCACCCGGTCCGGTATATAATCCACCACCTGGTCCGGTATACAATCCACCACCCGGTCCGGTGTATAATCCGCCACCCGGTCCAGTATATAATCCACCACCTGGTCCAGTATACATTCCACCACCTGGTCCAGTATACATTCCGCCACCTGGTCCGGTGTACATCCCACCACCTGGTCCAGTATACATTCCGCCACCTGGCCCGGTATACATTCCGCCACCTGGTCCGGTGTACTTATTTCTTACCCACATAATCCTTCCTCCTTTATAGCAGATAAAGTATTAGTACATTAACACTTTCCTATTTGTCCGTTTTTTCTGTAATTAATTATAACATTCCTACATATCTCCTACAATACTATTTCTATGATATGGTTTTATTTCTTAGTCTGTCCTTGTTGATTAAGGTTATGTGTACTTCCTGTTAACGAAGTTTTCTTGTTTTTCAGCACAATGTCGTCTGCCTTGATGTACCATTCCACATCTGCCCCTCGGTAGTTGGCGTTAGCTACTGTGTCGGCAACGGGATTGATAAGCTCCACCTCGGCATTGTACGGATAGTCCTTGACAGGGATTTCCGCTGGAATAGATACCTGTATCGTGCGTTCCTGCTGACTGCACTTCAAATCATAGGTTCTTCTCTTGATTTCCTCGGTGGTCGTCCCGTCCTCATTCTCTACACGCACCTCATGTCTAAGGGCAGAGAATTTCAGCACTCCAAAAGTCTTTTCCTTATCTAATACAATTCCGTTCGCTAATCTCATAATCTGATACCTCCTTTACTTGCTTTCCTCGGCTGGAAGCATATCATCAGCCGTTAAGATATAGTTGGTGTAGCCACGACCTCGCACGTTCTTCCCCTCGGCGGTGATCTTTGGATTGACGAGCTTGACTTTCTGCTCATACTTGAAATGCTTCTCCCCAGCCTTTGCGGGAAGCACTACGATAATGTCGTCGGCTCTCTGAATGTCGGAATAGAGGTTATAGCTTCTCGCCACAGGAACAAAGCGACCATTGACACGCTGTTGCTCCACGTCATTTTC
>UMIY01006820.1_pt1 | contig 16616 bp, 17 predicted proteins | sample 1965921 | NCBI WGS metagenome assembly UMIY01 (sample SAMEA4836134, study PRJEB28245) | human gut metagenome | biome: gut microbiome; material: fecal sample | place: Denmark | collected 2008
CTCTGACGGGCGGCATCCTCCTCCAGCTGCCGGAACTGCCGTTCGTAGAACAGTTCGACTGCCGCCTGGATCGGACGGATGGTGTACAGATTGTTGCCGTTCCACTTCATGCCGCAGTTATCAATATAGTTGGTGTTCTCCACAGCGATAAGCTGGTGATCCTCCAGCTTTGTGATGTGCTTCATCACCGTGGCCGCTGAGAGATGTATCGCCGCGGCAATCGTGCGGCAGCTGGGATGGCACTGATGAGTTCTGCGATTTTCGCAGTAGAGCAGGTAGGCGTAGACCGTGATGGCCCCGTGACCGATGTTCAGGAAAAACAATTCATTGGGCAGAGAGAAAAAGTTCTTGCCATTGCTTTTGAGTATCGGAACCATGTGCTGATCCAGCAGTCCGCGACGGTTGAGTTCGGCAATCTGCTTCACAGCCATGTCCTTGCTCATGTGCAGTTGGGATGCAATTTCATCTGCACTGGGTGAGGCATTTTTGTTGCAGTGGACATGCAGATAGCAGAGAAAGGCGAGAATGGAAAATCCTTGGGGCTTCAGTTCCCATTTCCAGACATCATTCGGAATTGGGAAGCGGCGTCGCTTCGGATCTGGTTGATTGAAAAAGAAACTCATTTGTGCACACCTCCCTCTGTGTTCTCCATCACCCATTGAATGAACTGCTCCTTGGGTACCACCATGCGGCTGCCCACACGCAGCACCGGAAAGTCTGGTTCGTGCATGAGTTCGTAAGCACTGGATAGCGATACGCCCAGTACTTTTGCCACCGTTGCTGAGTTCAGAAACAGTGACAGTTCGTCGTAGTTTTTGTAGACAGATTCTTTCATTTCAAATTCTCCTTTGCAAAAAGTAAGGACATCAGCGGCGGTACTGATGTCCTTCTGCTTGTATTGTGTCGGAGATTTTGATAGACTGAGAAAAAGGTGTGACCATTTATTTTTCAGGTGGGACAATTTTTAGGGGGGTGGAATTCGTATGTATGGAGAGATCGTATTTTATACCCACGGCAGCATGATTGAGTACGGCGGTGAAATCTTTCCGGCCGGTGAATTAACTGCTGACATATTGAACTTTGCTCCCGAGGACTATCCCCCCATCCAGCGTCTCTTGGATCGCATGAAGGACTTGGCCAAGCAGTATGAGGACACATTGAATCGGGGCATATGGTGGGAGTTAAACAACCAGCTGATGGAGTTGCGCAGTCAGTTGATGAAGTATCGGGTGTTCCAGATCCTGCTGAAAGAGGATGACCGCTTTCTCAACGAAACCCAGCAGTACACGGAGAGTTATTCCTTTTTCACCGACGAGGAAATGGATGAGCAGGAGTGCTCCAAGGATCGGTGGTTGGAAATGTACCGGCAGAAGGAAGAGGAGGGCTGGACGCCGCCTTTTCTCCTCATAGTGGATGGCAGCCGTGAGGACAAGTGGCGGTACTACAACCTGCAGATGGCCCGCTACCGGCGATATATCGACGATATTATTGTCTTCAATCCTACCATCCATAACTTTATCAACTTCCTTCTCTCCAAATTGAAACGGAACTCCCCTGAGGAGTACGCCGCCGCACTGTATCAGTTTTATAACGATGAGCGTCTGGTGGAGAAACTGATCGTGAACCCCACCAGCCTGGAGCGACCCTTCTATCAGAAGTACGATCCCTGCGTGGTGAGTTATCTGCCCAGAGAACTGCCCGGCGGAACCTTTGCCATCGCGCAGGAGCACACAACGGACAGTTTGCAGATGCTGCTGAAAGCCGACTTCATGACAGCGCTAAACGCCGGACATAACATTCGCCGCTGCATTGTCTGTAAAAAATACTTCCTGGTTCGCAGCGGTGTCCATGCCCTCTACTGTGAGGGACGTTGCCCGTTGGATGAGCGGTTCACCTGCCGGCAGTTTGGCAGTTATGAGATCCAGAAGGAATTGGCGCATGATGTGCCGAAGATCAAGGCCAAGATCACCGCCTTTAACCGTATCCGAAAGGACTATCAGCGTGGGATCATCACGGAGGAGGAGATGCGGCGGCTGAAGGATGCCGTGCGGGACAGGCTGTTTGACGCACTGAGCAGTTCCGACATCTCCAATGAAGATTTTGAGAGATCCATATCCTCGCAGCATCTTTATCCTATTTGTAGAGTGGCTCGTCAGGCCAATCCCCGAGGTCGTCCCCGCAAAGTGAAGGACGGTGACGACGCATGACCAACGAGGAACTGTTGGAGCGGATCGCCAACGGTGAAGAGGCGGCTCTGACCAAGCTGTGCCTGATAAACACAGGCATTGTCAAGAATCACGCTTGGTCAATTGCCCGCCAGTATCACTGCCTGCGGCAAACCAAATATGGCGGCCTGAGTGATTATGCAAAAGAAACGCTCTCCGAACTGGAGAGCGTGGGAAAGCTGGCGCTGGTGGAGTGTGTCCGCACCGGCGGTTATGATGCGGAGAAGGGCCGGTTCACCACCTTTGTCACTCCATTTCTGGTCGGAGCCATGCGGCGGCATTTGGAATGCAGCATGGGGACACTATCCCTTGACCGGGACAGTATGGGATTGGTGCGAAAGGCACAGAACCGCTATCATCAAAAAGGGCAGAGCGTGGAGGAGATCAGCGAGGCGCTGGGCATCTCTTTTCGTGCGGCGGCCAGGGCGATTGTCTATCCCACACACTTTCTCTCTGTCTATGATCTGCAGGATCCGGATGATGACGGCGATATTTACGAGCGACTTACCATGAACCGCCTTTCAGGCTCTGCGGAGGAAACGGTGATTCGTATGCTGACTATGGAATGCCTGCGGGAAGAATTTCTGCAGCTCTCCAAAAAGGATCAGGAGATTCTGGGCCGGTGTTTCGGCGTGTACGGCCACCCTAAGTCAGATCTGCGGGAAATCGCAGTACGAAACCGAATGAAGGAATCCGGCGTGGAGAAGGCCAAGAATCAGGCAATCCAGCGGCTGCGGGATCGGTGTTTGGATAGCCTTGGATGGAAGCTGCGACGGGCCAGACGGATGGTGGAGAGGGCAGATCCAAGAATCGAAAACATAATTGAATTCCATTTGGTGGAGGAGAATTTATGATGTGGATGTCTTTGTTAACGCTGTTATAAATGAATTGCATCATGTGATAGGTTTTACTCCTAACATAGAAGGAACAGGGCCCGCAGCTGCGGGCCCTGTTGTAATTTATCACTTGGCTTTGTGAGCTCGTTCCACGATTTCTCCAACACCGCTGAGAACGACGGTGGGGCGATACGCATAGGTGTTCAGCGTCTCCATAGTGGATACACCGGAGAGCACTAAAACCGTGGACATTCCGCTTTCCATGCCGGAGATAACATCGGTATCCATCCGATCACCCACCATCACGGCATCAGCGGAGTGACAATTCAGCATCCGCAGACCGGTGCGCATCATCAGGGGGTTGGGCTTGCCGCAGAAGTAGGCCTGTGTGCCAGTGGCCATTTCGATGGGAGCTACCAGCGCCCGGCAGGCGGGCGCGATCCCATTTTCAATGGGGCCAGAGACATCGGAATTGGCCCCAATCAGCTTGGCGCCAGCCAGAACCAGATTGGTGGCTTTTGTCAAGGTATCCAGAGAGCAGGAACGACCCTCTCCTACCACCACATAATCAGGATTCACATCATTCATGGTAATGCCTGCATCGTACAGGGCGTTAAACAGCCCAGCCTCTCCGATAACAAAGGCAGAGCATCCGGGAGCCTGCTCCTTCAAAAAGGCAGCCGTCGCCAAAGCACTGGTGTAGAAATGATTCTCAGGGACGTCCAGACCCATGCGAGCAAGTTTCTGCTGCAGCTCCTTAGGGGTGTAGCCGCTGTTGTTGGTGAGGAAAAGAAATTCCTTGTTTTCATCGTGCAGCCACTGAATGAATTCCGGAACACCAGGCAAGATTCGGTTTCCGTGGTAGATGACGCCGTCCATGTCGCAGATAAATCCGCGTTTTTCATTAAAATTGAGTGTGCGTTCCATAAGCCCTCCTGTTTGTGTTCGGTTTCTGTCGTCCAGAAGCGCCCGTCACACTCCGGCATCTTCAGACGCATCCAGTATAGCAACCTGTGGGCAGGTTGTAAACAGTGGGACGGAGTTATGGCGTTTCCGGCGGCGGCTCGGGCTGCTCTGAGCGGCGGAGCGCCCTACTGCGCTCCCAAACTGGGCGTGGGATGAGACGGATGGTCAGCGCAATCAGGGCGGGCAGCAGAATCACATCGTCCAGATACCCCACAAGGGGGATAAAGTCGGGGATGAGATCAATAGGCGACAGGGCGTAAGCAACGGTGATGCCCGCACATAGCTTAGCAATGGGCGGTGTTTCGGGGTCACGCAGCGCGGCGCGAAGGACGGGCAGGTTACCTGTCAGTTGTTTGGCCCGGTCCCGCAGTTTCATATTAGATATCCTCCTATGCGGTGTGGATGGAATTCCCCAAGCATTTATCCCAGGGGGAAGTAGCTGGCTTTCAGCTGGTGGAGCCGCTCCAGATTGTCGGTTCCCCGCTGGCCCAGCCGTCCGGTGACCGCCACGGTCAGCAAGTCCAGTAGGGCGGTGGGGGCGGCCATGGAGTGGTACTCCTTTTCCTCCCCGCGGTAGGCAAAGAGACTGATGTCCGCCTGCTCCTCCGGCGGGATGCAGGTGCGGCTGACGAAGGCCAGCGTCCGGTAGCCCGCTGTTTTGCGGTGGTCCAGAATGACCCGGCCCTCCCGGGACAGCTTGGAAAAGCTGAACATGACCACCAGATCCGGTTCTCCCGCCTGGAGCAGGCCCTCCAGCAGCTCCGAGCCGCCGGAGGGCAGCAGGGAGACGGAGAGCCCCAGCCGGCCCAGCCGGAAGGCCAGCATCCGGGCCAGGGAGGCGGAGGCGTTTTTGCCGTGGAGAAAGATGCGCCGGGCGGAGATAAGGGCCTCCACGCCCCGGTCGAATTCCGCCTGATCCAGCTGCTGGGCGGTTTTTTGCAGGTAGAGCTGCTGCCGCTCCAGCCAGGCGGCGGGGGAAAAGACGCCGTCCTGGGACAGGGTGCCCGCCATCTTGGCGGCAGGCCCGGCGGCCTGCTTCACCACCAGGTTTTTCAGCCCCTTGAAGTCGGCGCAGCCCGCGTGGCGGGCAAACCGGGAGACGGTGGCGTCCGAGAGGCCCAGCCGCTGGGACAGCTGGCCGATGGAGGAGAAGAGGAAGGCGTCGGTGTTGGTGTTGATGTAGTCCAGAATTTTCTGCTCCGCCCGGGTCAGTTCCCCGGGTGAGACAGCAAGGCACAGTTCCATTGGTATCTCTCCTGTTCATTCAGTGCGTCCATGAGGGCGGGGTGAAGCTGTCCATTGGAGGCCAGCACGCCGCTGCCCTCCAGAAGGGAGAGGGGCGCGCCGTCGGGGGTGGTGACCCGGCCGCCCGCCTCCTCCACCAGCAGCAGACCGGCGGCGTAGTCCCAGGGCTGAAGGGCCAGCTCCACGTACCCCTCCAGACGGCCGCAGGCCACCCAGCAGAGATCCAGGGAGGCACAGCCGGCCCGGCGGATGTCCTGGCAGCGGTCATAGAGGGCCCGCATCTGACAAAAGGCCCGGTCGGCCAGATCCCGCCGGCCCGGCACGGTTCCGGTGGATATAAGGCTGTCCGCCAGCCGGGCCGCTTCACTCACCCGGATGGGGCGGCCGTTTAAAAAGGCCCCCTCCCCCCGGCGGGCGGTAAAGCATTCCCCGGTATAGGGCTGGTAAACAACGCCGAAGCAGACCTGCCCGCCCTCCGCCAGCGCCAGAGACACCGCGCTGTGCCCGAATTGGTGGATCAAATTGGTGGTGCCGTCCACGGGGTCCAGAATCCAGAAGGGACGGCGGGGGTCGATGGCGGTTTTTTCTCCCTCCTCCCCCAGAAACTGCACAGCCGGGGCCAGCTGTTCCAGCTGACCCCGGAGGGTATTCTGCACGGTGAGATCCACATTGGTGACGAAGTCCGTCCGGCTTTTGGGTACCACGGTCTGGACGGCGGAGGGAACGGTCAGCAGAGCGCCGGCCTGACGGACGGCCTCCACCACCTGCCCGGCCAGGGTGTCGGTGAGAATACTCATGCAATGGCCTCCTTGGTGAGAATGGAGACATAGTCGCCGCCCAGTGCGTGAATCTCCTTCAGAGAGCGCTTGAGCAGGCAGGCGGTGCGCACCTGGGCCGCGGCGGTGTCGGAGAGCTGAATCTCATACCGCCCGGCGTCCATCTCGGCCTTCAGGGCGGAGACGGAGCGGACCTCCCGCTGAAACACAGTGGTGACGCAGCCGTACTGCACCGCCTGGTGGGTGTCGCTGCCGGAGACCACGGGAATATGGAGCTGCCGGCCCAGGGCGTAGGTCAGTTCCTCCGTGCGGGAGCGGTCCAGGGCCAGGCCCTTTCCGTTCAGGTCCAGGAACTGGAGCCGCTCCAGCTGTTCCTGGGGCAGCTCGGGCACGTGGCCCGGGGCGCGGTAGGGGTGGCCGCAGCCCACCAGCACGGGGTACTCTACGAACAGGTTCATGAGCTGGGCGAAGGGGAGAAAGTTCCCCTTTTCCTTGTGGGGCTCCAGCCGGTGGTTCAGCTCCAGAATGGCCTCCAGGGGGCCGATGGACAGGATGTGGCCGCCCTCGGCCACGTCGGTCTCCATGCCCGGAAAGATGTGCAGCCCGTTGGGCAGCTCCAGCACGTCCTCCGTCCGGCGGCTCACCGAGGACAGGTAGCCGTACAGGTCGTTGAATTGCAGGGTATTGAAGTGCTCGGTGAGGCACAGGGCGTCCAGCCCGGCCCGGTGGGCCTCGTCAAAGAGCCAGTCGGTATAGGCGGTGGAAAAGGGCAGCTTTTTGGCCAGCTTTCCGTGGGTGTGAAAATCAAGTCGCAAGGGAAAAACCTTCTTTCAGAGCAGAGTGGAGCAGAGAATGCACAGGGCCACCCACAGGGCGGAGAGTGCCAGGAATAATAAATCATTATACGACACTTTCAGGGTGGAGAGCTTTATTTTTTTTACGGTTTTGTTGACGGCGGCGTAGCGGTAGCCCCGCAGCTCCAGGGCCTCCACCGTGGTGCGGGAGCGCTTGGCGGTGTTGAGCATCAGGGGGTAGAAGGACTCCATGATGATTTTCACCTGATAGATGAGGTAGCGCACCTTGCCGGACAGGGTGTCGTGGGCGGGGGGATTGCCCCGCAGGCGGTAGGAGAGGAGGACGTTCTGGAACTCCTCCATGAGCATGGGGAGCATGCGGTAGGCGTAGGAGATGGAGAAGCTCAGCCGCTCGGGGCAGCCGTACCACATAAGGCCGTTGCTGAGCCGGTCTGGGTCCAAACCGGAGAACACGGTGACAGAGGCAAGGGAAATGGTGGCCACCTTTAGGGTGAGCACCAGCAGGGGCGAGATGGCCGAGGCGTCTCCGCCGAAGAGAAGGGTGGCCAGAAAAAGGTAGCCCGTCTGGGAGAACACTCCCAGGGCGAAGAGAAAAAGTACCAGCCCCGCCACATGGGCCAGCAGGGTGGTGACCATCACCAGCAGGAAGCAGCCCAGCAGGAAGGGCAGGTCGTTTACGAACCAGGGGATGAGGCCGAAAAACAGGTACCAGACGATGAGAATGCGGGGGTCCAGGGCGGCGATCACCGTGTCATCGTTGCCGTAGGCATTTTTCAGCACCTGGCTGCGGAGAAAGTCCATGGAGAATTTGTCCAGGATGCCCTCCGACAGCTTGTTCATCATGCGTTCCATAGCTTATGCCTCCTGAAAGCAGTTGGTAAATTCCTCGACGGTGTAGCAGAGAGCCTGGGGGTCCAGCGCCCGGGCCATGGAGAAGATCTCCGGCGGGCGGATGCCCACCAGGTCCACCAGATCCTGCCGGGCGAAGATTTCATCCCGGGTTCCGTCGGCCACTACCCGGCCGCCCCACAGTACAATGATCCGCTCTGCCCACTGGCACACCAGCTGCATGTCGTGGGTGGCGATGACGGCGGTTTGAATGATGTCCTTCATGTCCTCCAGCACGCCCATAATCTCCCGGCGGGTGGCGATGTCCAGGTTGGCCGTGGGCTCATCCAGCAGCAGAATGCCCGGTTCCAGGGCCACGCCGATGGCCAGGCTGGCCCGGCGCATCTGGCCCCCCGACATGAGGCGGCCGTCCCGGTCCTGAAGCTCCGTGAGCCGGAAGCGTTCCAGCAGGGCGTCGGTGCGCGCCTGCCAGTCGGGCAGACCCCGCACCTGCATGGCGTAGGCGATGTCGGCGCGGATGGAGTCCTTGATGAACATCTCCTCCGGGTTCTGATAGACCAGGGAAATCTGCCGGGACAGGTCCTCCGCCTTTTTGGCCCCGATGGGCTCATCAAAGAGGGAGACCGTCCCGCTCTGGGGCCGCAGCAGCCCCACCATCAGCTTCATGAGAGTGGACTTGCCCGCCCCGTTGGAGCCGATGAGGGCCACCTTTTCCCCCTTCCGGATGTCCAGATTCAGTCCGTCAAAGATGGCGCGGGGTTCCCCCTTCACCGAGCGGTAGGAGAGGGAGACGTCCTGGAAGGAGACCGCCCGCTGTCCGGCGGGGTGCGGAGCGGGAGCGGGAGCCGCTCCGGGGCAGCCGCGCAGGGCGGAAAAGGCGGTCCGGCCCTCCTCCACCGTGGTGGGAAGGGGCGCGCCGGAGGGGAGCTTCCCCTCCTTTTGCAGCCGGTAGGCCGCCTGGGTCACCTGAGGCGGGAAGATGTTGCACGCCTCCAGCTCCCCCACGTGCTGGAGGGCCTCCCCGGTGGGCAGCAGCCACTGCACCTGCCCGTCCTTCATCAGCAGGACGTGGCGGCAGTAGTCGGCAATGTACTCGGTGTGGTGCTCGATGACAAGGATGGTCTTGCCGTGCTTCTGGTTGAGCTCCCGCAGCACTTCGTAGATCCGGTCGGCGTGCATGGGGTCCAGCTGGGCGATGGGCTCATCCAGAATCAGCACGTCGGGGCTCAGGGACACCGCTCCCGCCAGGGCCAGCAGGTGGGTCTGGCCACCGGACAGCTGCCAGATGTACTCCTCCTCCCGGCCCTCCAGTCCGCATTGGCGCAGGGCCGTTCTCCCGCGCTCCAGATAGTCGGGGAAGGCGTAGTTCAGACAGGCGTAGGAGGCGTCGTCCAGCACGGTGGGGCGGACGATCTGATTTTCAAAATCCTGGTAGACGTAGCCCACCTTTTTGGCCAGGGTTCCCACGTCGCTGTCCAGGGTGTTCAGCCCCTCCACCCGAACCTGACCCTGAAACTCGCCCGTGATGAAGTGGGGAATCAGCCCATTGAGGACCTTGCATAAAGTGGACTTCCCGCAGCCGTTGTTGCCAACGACCGCGAGGAAGTCCCCTTTTTCAATCCGAAGGGAAATGTCAGACAGGGTGGGATGAGCGGCGCCTGGATAGGAGTAGGTCAGGCCGTCGATTTCAATCGCATTCATATCAGCAGGCCACATTCCGTTCGCCGTTCTTTTTCATGACCAGCAGGACGATGACAGCCAGGGCGGCGGCCACAACCATACCGGCGGCCAGGGCGGTGCCGCTCTCGGCCCACTCGGCCTCCCAGTCCACCAGGGACATGCCGGCGGTGGCGGCCAGCTCAGCGGCGATGGCGCAGGCAAAGCCGATGACGCAGACCAGAATAGCCTTGGGGCTCAGACCGGCGGTAGCGCTGTTGGCGGTGCGGGGAGCCATGCCCAGCAGGGGTTCAATCTTGCCGTACAGCTTGGGAACCAGGTACAGGGTGGGCAGCAGGCAGAAGAAGATGCCGGAGAAGAGCAGGTCGTTGAGGAAGGCAAAGCCCTCGGTGGCAAAGACGCTCTCGGGCAGACCGGCCACCGCCTCGAAGTCCTCTACGGCAAACTGGACCTTGGCGATGTCCACGATAGTGCCCATGAGCAGCTGGGCGGCGGTGCCGGTGATGGCGGCCACGCCCACCATGGCGCGGTTCTTGGGGTCGCGCACCAGCCGGCCAGCGAGGTAGACGCCGATGGTGACGGTGAGGAACTTCTCCAGCTCACCCAGGCCACCGAACTGGCCCAGCATAATCTCGCTGAACACCAGCTCGCCGGTGGCGGCGCCCAGAGCGGCGGACAGGGGGTCGAAGAGCATGGACAGCGTCAGGGGGATGAACAGGAAATACTCCACGGAGAACTCCACAAGTCCCACCTGGAACTTGGGAATCAGCTCGGTAAACAGCGTGGCCAGTCCGTACAGGGACATGGTCAGCACAAAGATCATCAGCTTTTGCGACTGCGTGGCAGCGGTTTTTTGTACGGTACTCATATGGATATTCCTCCCATTTTGTGATGCGGCTTTCTCGCACAAATAAAGAGTACCAAAGGATTGTAAATATATCGAGCATGCGGGCGTAAAATGTAAATAAATTTTCATTAACAACTATGCTGACATGAATTACCTACCCAGGGCAGGGTAATGCTTACATATCCATGTAGAGCTGCCATAAATATGTTTCTCATTTTGGAGGACTGTGAGTAAAAAGAATATCTTACTCCATCTCAGCTTTATCTTTGACAACACTGTACTAAAACCACCTAAGTAAAAGGCAGCGATGAGATGCTCTAAATGAACGCTATCTTTTATCCTGCCTTCTTTCCGTAAATAAATTAGGCTGTTTTCTGCTGCGGTGTTACCACGATCTAAAATGGTTTGAATTAGAAAGCTGCTGATCACCTAAAAGCACAGGAATAGATATAGCGTATGCATCCGGTTGTGTTTTGCTTTTGTATCCTGATTTTTAGATGAGAACGGTGGCTGTTCCTGATTCTCTCATGAATTTGACCACACAACCAGCCACAGACGGGGGCGGAACAACCGGAAATTCCGCGTCCAAAAAGTGCCGGGAAGCAATCTGTCTGGAGCGGAAATGGCCATAAACAACAAAAAAGATTAGAAAAAACAAAAATCTTGCGTTGGTAAGGATGAGGCCGGCGGTTCAAATCCGCCCAGCAGCTCCAGAAAACACCTGAAATCTTCGGATTTCGGGCGTTTTCTGTTGCAGATTTGCACTTTTCTGTGTAGTCCGATCAGTAGAACTGGATGCCCTGCTACGGTTTATATTAGGTAAATGCAGTTGCATTCAGCATAGTTTTCCTATATCCGGATATGTGCATTCAAATTATCAATGGGCTGACAGTCACCCTGCAAGTGTCAACTTTAGTTGCTTCATTGCATTCATATCGCAGGTGAAAGGGGCGGGCGGGATATGGTTATCGATCTTAAAGGCATGATAGCCGGTGCTTTGCTGGAACGATACGGAGAAACGCCTCTTGCAAAATAGCCATATCAGGTATGCAAAAAGGTCCGGCGTATCACGCTGGACCTTTTTGCATCATTTTTTGGATAAGAAACATCTGATCTATGATATTTATTTGGATCGCCCTAACAGGAATTCTTTCCGACACGCCGTCTTCGCCCCATGTTATTGATGAGAATATTACATAGATGCGTTCTGCTGCCGCTGCCTCAATTAAAAGCACTCCGATTTCATTTCCCTGTGGGTCGGCCGCATTGCAAATCAAACAGACGGTCCTATTCATGGCCTTAACGGCATTTTCCCGCAAAGCCATGTACCTATGAGGCTTCTGCTGCCAACACAGCTTTTATCGAGCTTCCCGGTGAATTCAAGCGCAGGTGGAGATTCCTTTGGAGGACAGCGCCTGCAGCAGAGAGTTTCCCGCTTTACCACCGGCTTCGGTTATCAAAGCCATATTTGCAATGCCTCCGCAGAGAATACTATGTTGCATTTGCTTGTTTTTATGGTTCAGATGGTCTGATTGCCGGTGGACCAGACGTGATTCCTGTTTGCTGCCGCAGCCGTATTCTGGGCCATGACGCCCACCAGCGGATGGGGCGTATAGAGTTCCTCCAGATAAGCGCACTCCTCTGCCGTCAGGGTAAGATCCACCGCTTTGGCCGCCCCTTCGATGTGGGAGAGTTTGGTGGCTCCCACTACCGGGGCTGTGACGTTCGTCAGCAGCCATGCCAGGGAAATCTCCGTCATGGACACGCCCCGGCGGTCGGCCAGCTCCGCCACCCGGGCCAGAATGGGGGCATCCAGATCCTGTGCTGCGCCGTACTTCAGCTGGGCGTAGCTGTCCTCCCGGAGCCGCTTGGAGGTCTCCCCGGGATGCTTGGACAGTCTTCCGCCTGCCAAAGCACTGTAGGGGGTCATGGCGATGTTCTCTTCCCGGCAGTAGGGTGCCATCTCCCGCTCCTCCTCCCGGAAGATCAGGTTGTAGTGCCCCTGGACAGAGACGAATTTGGCAAAGCCTTCCCGCTCTGCCAGGGCGTTTGCCTTGCAAAGCTGCCAGGCAAAGCAGTTGGAGATGCCGATATACCGGGCCTTGCCCGCCTTTACGACGTTGTTCAGCCCCTCCATGATGTCATAAAGGGGCGTCTGGTGATCCCACATGTGATAGATGTAGAGATCCACATAGTCCATCCCTAAATTTTGTAGGCTCTTGTCCAGCATTCGCCGGATATGCTCCTGACCGCTGATCCCCGCTTTGATCTCTTCGTTGGTACGGGGAAGAAACTTGGTAGCCACCACTACCTGATCCCGCTGGGCAAAGTCCCGGAGGGCGCGGCCTACATACTGCTCGCTGGTGCCGCTCTGGTACGCGATGGCGGTGTCGAAGAAGTTGACCCCCAGCTCCAGGCCTCGTCGGATAATCTCCCGGGAGTGGGCCTCGTCAATGGTCCAGGAGTGCTGGCCGTTTTGGGCATCTCCAAATCCCATGCAGCCCATACAGATGCGGGAGACATCCAGATCGGAATTGCCCAGTTTTGTGTACTTCATATCCATTTACCTCAGAGTTTCAGCCCGGACACCCATGCCGTCAGATCCCCTTCGTTCAGCCGCCCGTTGAGCAGCCGGCCGTCCAGGATCCTGGCGCCGGGAGCGCTGCTTTGCAGGGCTGCGGCCGTGCTGCCCAGGCTGCTTCCGCCGGAGGTGGCAAAGAGGACGATGGTTTTGCCGGAAAAATCGTAGCGCTCCAGGAAAGTGTTGATGATGGTGGGAGCCGTATACCACCAGATGGGGAAGCCCAGAAATATCACATCATGTTCGGCCACAGGGGCATCGGTATCGGCCAGGGTGGGACGGGAGTTCTTGTCGTTCATCTCCACGCTGCTGCGGGAGCCCTTGTCCATCCAGTTGAGATCGGCACCGGTATAGGGGACCGCGGGTTTGATCTCATAAAGATCCGCCCCTGCGGCCTTTGCCAGAGCCTTTGCCGCCTTTGCAGTGTTACCGCTGGCAGAGAAATAAGCAACCAATGCGTTCATAAAATAACCTCCTTATCCCTTCAGGGATTTTCCCAGTTCATAGGCCTGGTTCAAAAATGGGCTTCGTTTTGTCATGGATACCGAGCCGCAGCCGGTTCCCAGGATCATGCCCTGATCCTGGAAATTCATATACCGGCACAGGGTCTGATAATGGGCGGACAGATCCTGCATGGTCCAGTCGTTGCTGTCCCAGGCAGCGGCGATGAGGGCCGTTTTCAGCTTGCGGGAAGAGAGCTTGCCGGTGAAGCTGTAAAATCGGTCAATGACCATTTTCAACTGGGCGGACATGCCAAAATAGTAGAGTGGCGTGACAAATACCAGCATATCCGTCTCCAGGAGCTTGTCCCGCAGGGCCGCCATGTCATCCTTCTGCACGCAGGGCCCCGCCATGCCGCAGGCGTCACAGCCAAGACAGGGATGGAGGTTGGCCCGGGCGGCGTCAAATACCTCTGTCTGGTGCCCCGCCTCTTTCGCTCCCTCCATAAACCGCTCAGCCAACAGATTGGAGGAGCCGTGCTTATGGGGACTGCTCTCAATCATCAAAATACGCATCATGGTTTCCTCCTTTGCCCTCATTGTAAGTCCACGATCTAAAAATGTAAAATGCTCATTTTTAATATACAGACATTCTTGGAAAGCATTTTTATCTTGCTTTCAGAAGGCAGGGGTGGTAGCATGGAGGAAAGGGGGGCTGCGGATGGAACTTCGGGTTTTGAAATATTTTCTGGCGGTGGCCCGGGAGGAGAACATCACCAGGGCGGCGGCCCTGCTCCATTTGACCCAGCCCACCCTTTCCCGGCAGTTGATGCAGCTGGAAGAGGAGCTGGGGGTGCAGCTCTTTCACCGCAGCCGGTATCATATCGTTCTGACGGATGAAGGGATGCTGCTGCGTCGCCGGGCCCAGGAATTGGTGGATCTGGCGGAAAAGACGGAACGCGAATTCGCTTGCCGGGAAACGGAGCTTATGGGGGAGATTTCCATAGGGGCGGGGGAAACGCGAAGCATGTCCTTTTTGTCTCGGGCAATGGTCTCATTCCGCACGCTTTATCCAAAGGTGACATTTCGCATTTTCAGCGCCAATGCCGATGATGTGAAAGAACGGCTGGATATGGGTATCCTGGACATGGGTCTTTTGACCGAGCCGGTCGACGTGGGAAAATATGCTTTTTGCCGGATGCGGGAAAAAGATCTCTGGGGCGTATTGGTTCGGGCAGACTCTCCCCTGGCTGCCATGGAAGCTGTGACGCCCCAGGATCTGGAGGATGTTCCGCTGCTGATCAGCGGACGGGAAATTGTCCAACGGGAACTGGCCAGCTGGTTTGGGGAACGGTGGGAAAAATTGCAGATAGCGGCCACCTTCAACTTGGTTTTGAATGCGGCCAATATGGTACGCTGTGGAGTAGGGACGGCTTTGTGCTTCGACTTAAATACGGCGTTTGATGATCTGCGTTTTCTTCCGCTCTCGCCGAGAATGGAAACAGGGACCGTATTGGTTTGGAAAAAGGATCAGATTCTTACTCCTGCGGTAGAAGCCTTTCACCAGCACATCAAAAATGCCGAATAGGCATTCTTATAGAAATGAAATAAGCATTAGACATGGATTGAAAACTGCTTTAGAATGCAGGTGTCCCCAGGAGGACACCTGCATTTTTTGTTTTGGAGGCTGTGATATGACGATCCAGGAGGCAAGTGAGCGCTATCAGATCCCCATGCATATTCTGCGGGAATATGAGAGTTGGGGACTGTGCGGGGCGGTCAAAAAGGTAATGGGTGACTGGCAGTACGATGACACCGATCTGGAGCGTCTGAGTACCATCATGACCCTCCATGATATCGGGTTCACCACAGAGGAGGTGGAAGTCTATATGCGGCTTCTGCTGGAAGGAGAGCCCTCCGGTGCCCAGCGGCTGCGCATGTTGGAAGAAAAGCGCAGCGCCGCTTTGGATGAGATCCACTTCAAGGAGCATCAGCTCCAGCGGCTGGATTACCTGCGGCATGAGATCCGAAGATCACACAGAAGAACAGGAGGCATCGAAGCATGAAACGAATTTTTGCACTGCTGACTGCTTTGGCCCTGGCTTGTGCCTTGGCGGCCTGCGGAGGAACCGGTGCCCAGAGGGGCTCGGAACAGTCACAGTCCACGCCCCCCGCTTTCTCCTCGCAGGACGGGAGCAATTCCGCTGCCAACGAGGAACCCAATGTGCTGGTGGCCTGCTTTTCCGCCACCGGCAATACAGAGGGCATTGCCCGGCACATCCAGACGGTTTTGGATGCTGATCTCTATGAGATCGTCCCCGAAGAGCCTTACACCAGGGAAGACCTGAACTACAGCAACAGCGATTGCCGTGCCAACCGGGAGCAGAACGATCCGGATGCCCGTCCAGCCATTTCCGGGACGCTGGAAAACCCGGAGGATTACGATGTGGTGTTCCTGGGCTACCCCATCTGGTGGGGCCAGGCGCCTAAGATCATCCACACCTTCCTGGAGAGCTACGATTTTGCAGGAGTGACCATTGTACCCTTCTGCACCTCCGGCTCCAGCGGCATCGGCGGCAGCCTCAGCGACATCCAGGCCCTGGCTCCTGATGCCAACTGGCTGTCCGGCCAGCGCTTTGACGCCGGGGCCGACCAGGAGGAGGTGGCCCGGTGGGTGGAGGGCCTGGAGCTCCTGTCCGGCATGGATGGGGAATTTGAGGGGTCCGTTTCCAGTGTGGAATAAGGGCTGCAGACTGCCGCGGCCGAATCATTCACCCGCGGCAGTTACGAAACAGGAGTGTATGCCTGCTTTTTGCCGCCGTCTCTCTGTCATACAGGACATATCGACCAGCATGGTGGCTGCTTCAAAATGCAGGAACAAAATATGAATTTACTTGGAGGTGGCAATATGGAATGGTCTGCGACTGCAATGCAATACGGTGAGGAGCGGTTTGTCCGGGATCCCTTTGGGCTGAACCCGAGCGATCCGGAATTTTCCACGCTGTTTTCCAACTTCGCCTTTGATGAGGTGATTCGGGAGAGCAAACTGGACGATAAGACCCGCTTTGTGGCCATCCTGGCCACACTGATGGGCTGTCAAGGGGCGGACGCCTTTTGCGCCATGGTGCCGGGGGCCCTGAAAAGCGGCATGACACCTGTGGAGATCAAGGAATTGGTTTATCAGGGAGCTGCCTATTTGGGCCTGGGCCGGGTGCTGCCCTTCCTGCACGGGGTCAATGCCGTGCTGGAGGAACAGGGGGTGTCTCTCCCCCTTCCCCCTCAGGGGACCACCACGCCGGATACCCGGATTACGGCGGGAAATCAGGCCCAGGTCGACATCTTCGGCCAGCAGATGCGCG
>UMIY01000353.1_pt1 | contig 16601 bp, 17 predicted proteins | sample 1965921 | NCBI WGS metagenome assembly UMIY01 (sample SAMEA4836134, study PRJEB28245) | human gut metagenome | biome: gut microbiome; material: fecal sample | place: Denmark | collected 2008
ATTTAATACAATCACTTTTGTTTCATCATAGTTACATTTATTTAATTTTCAAAAAGAAACTATGATATAATAAAAATAGCTAATAGCTTTATAAAGCTATTTTTTTAATTATGGGGATGAACTGGCTTCGACGGGGAAGTTGCAGTATTATAAGCGAATTGTTGTATCCAACCAACATAAAAAGTGGTAAATTAAATATAAACGCAGAAAATAATAATTTTGCATTAGCTGCGTAAGTCAGCTATTTGGAGTTTATTCTTTCCCCACAAAAGTCTAAACTCTATCATTAATTTCGTGGGCAACCTTTACAAAAGTTCTTAGAGTTGTAATTGTATTTATAAGATACCTCTAACTGAGTTTGTTAATTTATAGGTTATTGGGAAATTTAAAATTGACTGTATTCGGAGAAAGTGATATGAATGCTTTTTCGGACGTGGGTTCGACACCCACCATCTCCACCAATAAAAAACTCTTGTAATATAAGTTTTTAAAACGGCTTATTTTACAAGAGTTTTTTTATTTGCGTTTTATAAAATGTTACTTAAAATTATATATAATAGCAACGTTTTAGCACCATAGAAAAAAAGTCGATGGTATACTATTATTAAATCAAAAGTCCTTAGGTTTCAGCCAAGTAAATTCAGTCAAAATATTATCAAAACAATCATAGTAATCTGATTTATTTCTTTGACTTCCTACCGCCTTTTCTAATCTTATAATATAATCATTAGCAATAGGAGAATTACCAGATTTTATTTTAAACTTATTTTGAGAATAATATTTATACTCTAATCTTAAAAGCTGATTTAATTGTGAAAGAAAATTTCTTAATTCTCCTTTTGATTGATTTTTACATAATAATATTCCCTCTTCTGCTTTTTCAATATAAAAATTCCAATTTCTTTTTATTAAATCTTCTGATACTATTTCTTTATCAAATTTTAGAATTTCCACTAATTTACCCTCCATAAATAAAATATACTTTCATACAGTTATATTATAACACAAAAATAATAATATATATTTTTCTATTATATTATTATTTTAAAAGCATAAAATTTATTCCCATTATTAGAACACTAAATAATTTTCTAAAAAATAACTCTTGTAAAAAAATCTTATAGAATAACTTTTTACAAGAGTATTTTAGTTAAATAATTATTTTTTAAATCTCCTCTATAATAGATAATATTCTATTGACAGGATCACCTTTTCTTAATAAGAAATAGTAAAAAACAGCATATAATAAAATCTCAAAAGCTAACAATATCATATATATATAATCTTTGATACTATTCCTTCAAAGCAAATAAAAATCAATGTTAAAATCAATCCAAAAAATAAATTACTCTTTAAATTTAGATTATCCTCAGCGTTTTTTTTGTATGTACTATAGTTTACTTTAATATTAAAAATTTGTTCATTGTTATATTGTTTTAATTCTTCATAAAATTTTTTTGGACTCTTTGCAGCTTTTTTTATCAATTGTTTCAACTCTTTATTGGTAAGATTTGGTTTTGCCATTTTTTTGACTATTTCTTTCATCATAATTATTTTTCCTTTCTTTATTTAAATTTTGTATAAAAAGAACATCTATAAGAATTTTTCTTCCATATATATTATACCCATCTTTTTTTGAGTTTTTATACAATGATTGTCACTTATTATATTTAATACTTTTACAAATTTGCCTTTATTTACATTTAAGTTTATAATATAGAAAAAGGAAAACTTTTATATATTAAAGGAGAATTTGTTATGAAAAAAGTTGTTATTATGTTATTGATTAGCATTATGTTAGTTAGTTGTTCTAATAAAAATAATGAAGAAAATAAAGTTGTTAAACAGTTGCAGGAGCAAAAAGATTCTTTGGAAAAGAAAAATAGTGAGTTACAAGAAAAAATTAATTCTCTCGAAAAAGAAAATAAAGAATTAAAAGAAAAACAAGGAAATTCAGAAAATAAAACTCTTTCAAGTGAATCTATTGTAAAGATTAATAAATATTTACAAGAATTTAATAATTCCTATGAACATTTCGCTAAGGCTACATTTGATGAAAAAAATAATAATATTAATATTGAATTAGTTGAACAAGCAGCCTCTGATGTATCAGGAATGATTGATGCTAAAAATGAAGGTAGAGCCAACGAGAATATTCGTGATTTATGGGAAAGAGAAGTTACCGGAACAGCTTTGACAATTTCCAAAAATATTAATGATAATATAACAGTAAAAATTTTACAACCAACAGATAAAAGTAAAACCATAGTTGAAGTGAAAGACGGAAAAGTACTTAAGGATATAATGAAATAATATTATAATATATTTTTTGTAATATATTTTTATTTAATGGCAACCTATCGGAAACCTAAATTAAACAATAAAAAGGGGCTTGATAACCCCTATTTTATTTCGCCTTTTTCATTAATATTTTTTCTCCAAAACAAAATACTTTTTCATGTATTATATATCTTTCTGAAACAAATGTCTATAAAAAAGAACAACTTTCGTTGCTCTACTTTTTGTATCCGTCAAATAATTTGTCTTTGAAGTCAATAAACAGTGTTTTATAATTATCGTAATAAACCATTCCAAGACCTGTTCCTTTTGCTTTTCGGATATGTTTTTTTTCTGTGTAATCTACATTTGCATAGCCTTCATTTTTAAAGTAGCTGTAATATCCAGCTAAAAAGCCTGCAATTTTATAGTCATCTTCTGTCAAGTTTGCTCCTCTTAGGATTACATGGCTACCCGGAACGTCTTGTGCGTGGAAAAATATATCGTTTTTGTTTGCAAACTTTAATGTTAGATTTTCATTTTGCAAATTATTTTTTCCGACATAAATTAGTGCTCCGGATTTTGTTTCAAACACATAAGGTTTTGACTTTTCAAGCTTTTGTTTATTCTTTTTGCTCTTCTTAACATAACCTAAAGAAATCAATTCTTCTTCTATTTCAGAAAGCTCATTTAATTCAGTGATTATCTCAATAGTTTCTAAAATTTGCTTTATGTATGCAATTTCTGTTTCTATTTTAGGTAATTCTTGTTTTATAATTTCATCAGCTGTTTTTAACTTTTTATATTTCTTATAATAACTTTCGATATTTTCTCTTGGAGATTTTTTTTCGTCAAGAGAAATTTCAACTTCATTCATATTATCATAAATATTTTCAAGTACGATTTTTTTCATACCTTTTTCCATTTTATAAATATTTATGGAAAGTAAATCGGCGAAAATTTTCAAGTCCTCTTTACTCTTATTATTCAAAAGTTCATCATTCATTGCTGAATATTTGTTTGAAAGTCTGTTTAATTTTGTAGTTAAAACTTTTTTAAATCCTGATGCCTTTTGATTTATCCTATCTCTTAAAGAATTGTTGTGATAAAAATTTTCTACAAGATTAGATATATTTGAAACACTTTCTTTATTTTCATATAAATTTAAATCAAAGCAGTAAAAATCTTTATTATTCTTAACTTCATCTTGAATTAGAATTGGAAAATATTTTTTGTTTTTTATATTTTCAACTAAAATTTTAAAATTTTCATCAAGTTTTTGAATATCCTCTTCGCTAAGATTTACAGAATTTATATCCATATCAATATTAGAATTATTTAGTAATTCATAAGAAATAGTCGGAGAAAAACCTAAATAATTAGTGTAAAAAAATTTCTTCATAGAAATCGGCTCAGAATTTTTTAAAATTTCTGATGGCAATCTGTAATTTTCTTCTAAAATATTTTCTTTTTCGTCCTTAACAAAGAAATAGTCCTTATTCGGAAAAACCTCTCTGATACTACTTTGTCTTGAATCTATATGTTTTATAGAATCTATAATCTTATTACTTTCTTTATCCACCAAAATTATATTTGAGTGTTTTCCCATTATTTCAATGATTAAAAGTTTTTTATTAAGCTCCTTTAACTCATTCAAATTTTCGATTTCAAAGCAAACAACCCTATCCATTTTATGTTGGTAAATATTTTTTATCGTTCCACCAACTAAATGTTTTCTAAGTAACATACAGAAATTATATGCCGTTATAGGATTTTTTTTGTTTTTTTCACTCAAATGAATCCTTGAAAGATTATTCGCACAAGAAAGCAACAATTTATAATTTTCCTTGTTATAAATTTGTATATTTATCTCATTTTTATCCGGTTGATTGATTTTATTTATTTTTCCATTTAACAAAAGTGGTGTTATTTCATCAACAACTGCTTTTGTAAAAATTCCATCAAAACTCATTTTATTTTCCTTTTCTATTAATTAAAAATCCAAATATTTAAGAAAAACCTTGATGCAATAACAAGTCCAAAAATTATGGTTATAAATGCCATAACTAAATAATCTGTCCTTGTGTATCTTAAAACATTCATTCTAGTTCTTCCCTCTCCACCTCTGTAACATCTTGCCTCCATAGCTACTGCAAGCTCATCGGCACGTTTTAATGCGTTTACAAAAAGTGGTACAAGTAATGGAATCAAACTTTTCGCTCTAGTAATTATACTTCCTGTTTCAAAGTCTGCTCCTCTTGCTGTTTGTGCCTTTGTTATCTTATCCATTTCATCTAAAATTGTCGGTATAAATCTAAGAGCTATTGTCATCATCATCGCAACAGAATGCGCAGGAAACTTAATTTTTTCAAAAGGTTTCATAACATATTCCAAAGCGTCTGTAAGTACAATAGGACTTGTAGTTAAAGTCAAAAGGCTTGTTCCAATAACCAAAAGTATTATTCTAACACTCATAAAAGCACTTAATTTAATTCCCTCTTTGGTTATATTTATAATCCATATTCTAAATAAAATTTCTCCAGGTGTTAAAATTACATTCAAAATTACAGTAAACAAAACAATGTAAAAAATTCCTCTTAATCCCTTTAAGACCATCAATACAGGCAGTTTTGCAATTTTTATAATTGAAAACAAAAAAATCGCAAGTGGTATAAAAACTAAAAAACTTTTTATAAAAAATATAGAAACTATAAACATAAAAATAAAATATAATTTAAGTCTGGGGTCAAGTCTGTGAATAATACTATCTCCTGGAAAAAAACGACCTATTGATATATTTTTTACCATTAATTTTTCCTCAATTCTCTTTTTATTTCTTCAAAAGCCTCATCGACCGTCAAAATATTTTTGCTAAAATGATGACCTCTTTTTCTTAAAGTATCCATAAGTTCTGTAATCTGTGGAACATTAAGCCCTACTTCTTTTAAATCATCAACATCACTAAAAGCCTCTTTTGTATTCTTATCTAAATGAATTTTTCCATTTTTCATTATGATTATTCTATTTACAAGTTTTGCAACATCTTCCATACTATGAGAAATCAAAACTATCGTAATATTATTTTTTTCATAAAGGTTTTTAATTTGAAAAAATAACTCATCACGACCTTTTGGGTCAAGACCGGCAGTCGGCTCATCTAAAATTAAAATATCCGGTTTCATCGCCAATATTCCTGCTATTGCAACTCTTCTCTTTTGTCCTCCGGAAATTTCAAAAGGAGATTTATCCTTTTTAGTTTCATAGTCGAGTCCAACAATCTCCATTGCCTCTTTAACTCTTGCTGTAACCTCTTCTTCACTAAGTCCCATATTTTTGGGGCCAAAAGCAATATCTTTTTCTATAGTTTCTTCAAAAAGTTGATATTCAGGATATTGAAAAACAAGCCCTATCTTATATCTCAAACCACTCTTTGCAAGTTCTTTATCTTTCGTATTCATATCGCCAATAAAAACATCTCCGGTTGTCGGCTTTAATATTCCATTAAAATGTTGAATCAAAGTTGACTTACCACTTCCTGTATGTCCTATAATTCCAACAAATTCTCCTGATTTTATTGTCAAATCTATATTATCTAAAGCAAGTTTTTCAAAAGGAGTTTTTTCTCCATAGATAAAACTTACATTTTTAAAATTTATATCCATTATTTTAATTTTTTCTCCAAAAATTCTATCATTTCATCATTAGTCAAAATGTCGGTTGGAATTTCTATTCCTTCATTTTTCAAAAGATAAGAAAGTTCTGTAACTTGTGGAACGGAAAGTCCAAGCTCTCTTAAACGCTCAACATTTGAAAAAACTTTTTTAGGACTATCATCAAATTCAATCTTTCCCTCGTTAAGTACAATAACTCTATCAGCCAAAACAGCCTCCTCCATATAATGAGTTATATATAAAATAGTTTTATTTTCTTCCTTATTCAATTTCAAAATAGTATCTATAATATCTTTTCTTCCAATCGGGTCAAGCATCGCCGTTGATTCGTCAAAAATTATAACTTCAGGTTTCATAGAAAGAACTCCTGCTATCGCTATCCTTTGCTTTTGTCCCCCTGAAAGCATATGTGGTGAGTGTTTTTTATAATCCCCCATCTCAACAATTTTTAAAGCCTCATCAACCCTCTGTCTTATTTCAACAGGGTCAATACCCAAGTTCTCGGGGCCGAAAGCAACATCTTCTTCAACAACGGTTGCTACGAGCTGATTATCAGGATTTTGAAAAACCATAGCACATTTTTGTCTAATATCCCAAATTTTTTCTTCATCTTTAGTATTAATTCCAAAAATTTCAATCTCTCCATCTGTCGGAACAAATTGTGCATTCAAAAGTTTTGCCAAAGTTGACTTGCCACTTCCGTTATGACCTAAAATAGAAATTAATTCCCCTTTGTTTACAGAAAAACTAATTCCGTCCAAACCAATACTTTTTTTATTATCATCACTTAAATATTCATATCTTAAATTTTTTATATCAATTATTTTTTCATTCAAAATTTATCACCCACTAACAACTTATGATACCATAAACAATACTTTTTTTCAACAACAATACATAATCAATACCAAAAAATACCAACAAAAAAGGCAACCTTTTAAAAAGATTGCCTTTAATATTTTTAAATTATTTCTAAATCATTTCTATCTTTGTTCATACAATTTCAAAGCATAATCTGCATATTCTTTTGTATGGTTATACCAAATATACAAATATTCACCAATACTCTTTCCTTGAATTTCCTGATTAATTGCCCATAAGAACCAATAGAATGAACTAACTGCAACATAAGCAATATAATGTCTTAATTCTTTATCAGTAGGATTTCCGTCAAAATATTCCTTTATTATCTCTATTGATTCGTCAAAAGAATATTTTGAACAAGTTATGAAACAACCAATATCACAAGCCGGATCAGACATTGCAGAATATTCCCAGTCAATTAAATACATTTCATCATTTTTATCCATTAAGAAATTCAAATCACAACTATCACAATGGCAAAGACAATTCTTAACATTATCTTTATCCAAAAATTCTTTTAGCTTATAAATTTTATCATTCATTAAATTCATATCTTCAAAATCATCACGATGTGAATTTTTTATTTTTAACTTAAAGTTTTCGATTTCTTCAAAAATATTGAATTCAAAATCTGTTTTACGACCACTTGTGTGTAATTTTTTTAACATTGAAATTGCTCTTCTTACATTTTCTTTATCTTCATAGTCAAGGACTCTTACATCTTCAATATAATTTGAAATTTTCCAGCCTTTTTCACTATCCATATAAATATAAGTATCGTCTAATCCAAGTTCTTTAGCAATTTTCATTGAATCAAATTCACTTTTTCTATTTATAATAAGCTCAGTTTCAGGACTGCGATGTCTATATACATAAGACTTACCATTTTGACTAAATTTAAAAGAAGTTTTTGTCATTCCCGTTTTAATAGGTTTAATATCCTTTATTTCTTCTTCATTACATTTTAAAACTCCACAAATATTTTGGAAAATTTTAGAGTCGGAATTAGTTACATATTTTTCATCAAAAATTCTTAATTCTTCTAATGAATCAAACTCTTTTATATCCTCTGCATCATATTTTCTGATATACATATTATCCAATTCTTTTAAATGACGCATATAAAAAGTTTCCCACAAATTCCCATGAACAATCGGTTCATGATATTCTGCTTTTAAAAGTTTTACAAATCTATCGCTAAATTCTCTATCAAAAAATACATGACCCAACATTATCCAATCATCTTTTCCACCAATTGTTATTCCAGTAATTCTCCCTTTTTTATCACATTCTGCAAAGTATTCGTCGCTTTCTCCGTCTTGATAAACTGCAGAATAATACGCCCTATAAACATATTTTTCAAAAGGATTTTTTGGAAAATAATTATCTGAAGAACAAATATAAGTATTTTTTAACTTTTCAGTAACCAAAATTAATGATGAAGTATTGTTAAATCTGTAATAATCTGAATTTACAACAATATCTACACCAAATTTTTCAGCAAGGTAGAACATCTTTTCTTTCATATAACCAACAACCAACGTTATATCTTCAATTCCAGCTTCCTTTAACTGTAAAATTTCTCTTTCAATTAATTTTTCTCCCTTTACATTCAAAAGACCCTTTGGACTTTCATAGCAAAGAGGCGCAAATCTTGAACTCATTCCAGCAGCCATAATAATTGCATTATCAACCTTGTACGGTTCTAATGCCTCAAATCCTTCCTCTGTTATTTTTAAATCTTCATCTAAAAATTTATTATCTTTTAATTCTTTCAAAGTCTCATTAACTTTTCCTAAAGAAATTTCTGTAATGTCTGAAATTTCTCTTTGAGTATATTTTTTATCTTGATTTTTAAAAAATAAATTTAAAATATCAAATTGTTGTAATGTTAACATATATACCTCCTAACAGTTTGTTCATAAATTATACCATATTATAAACAAATGAACAATGCTGTATCCTAAAAATTTTTGTTATTCTAAATTTTATACTATATTTTATTATCAAAAACTAAAAGAAGGAGTAACTTTTAAAAATTACCCCTTCCACTCTCTAATGTGATAATAAAAATATTAATAAACTATCACCGGCATACCTATATAAGTATAATAAAATACGCTTCCCATTACACTTGGATTTACATTAATACATCCATGTGATCCATAATATAAATATGCATTATTGTTAGAAAAATTTCTTCTATATTGCCAATTAGCATCGTGAATACCATAATCACCCCAAAACGGAATCCAATACGCCACCCATGATCTATACCCTGGACCAACCAAATAACGTGAACTCTCTTTTGACTGAACTCTAAATATACCTGTTACTGTAGGAGTACTAGGTTTTCCGCTTATTATTCCTGTTTCAACTTTGACGTCTCCATTTCTAACAACCCACATTTTTTGTTGTTCCAAACTTACTACAACAAAGTCATTTCCTACTCTTGCATTAATATTTCCTGCAGTTATAACACCATTTTTTAAATACCAATCAGCAGTTGTTATTCTACCATTGCTATCTACTATATATCCATCTGGTGTTATTGTATTGGTAAGTAGTCTTCCATTTGAATTAAAATAGTACCATTCTCCAGAAATTCTCCTCCATCCATCTTTAGCATAGGCTCCATCATCATATTTATAAATCCAATAACCATTTTGTAATTTCCAAACTCCACCGACACATGCTCCATATGAATTTACTCTATATCCATCTGGTGTTATTGTATTAATAAGCATTTTACCATTTGAACCTAAATAATATGAACCTACCCACTCATTTTTAGCCATACTACCACCATCGTAAAAATAATACCAATTTTTATTTATCATTTCCCATCCAGTTACCATATGTCCTTTAGAGTCAAAATAATAATATTTCCCATATATTTTTTCAAATTTATTTTTTGCCTTACTTCCATCAGCATACATATATTCCCAATGGTCTGAAAATTCTAACCATCTATCGGTAATCCATCTCCCATTTTTATCTACTCTATATCCATCTGGTGTTGTAGTATTAGTCAACATAACACCATCTTTACCAAAATAATAATCTCCAACCCATTGATTTTCTATTCTATATCCCTTAGGCTTATTCAAGTAGTAATACTTTCCATTTATTTTATTTTTTCCAGTTAAAACATATCCAGCTTTATTAAAATAATAATACTTAGAATCTATTTTTTTCCATCCATTAGTAAAATAAATGTAATTTCCTTTATCATCTTCTGATTCATACCATATGCCTTCGCTGTTTTCATGCCATGCATGTTTTGCATAGGATTTATTTACTCCAAAAACAAAAAACAAAACATACAATTATAAGCGTAAAAAATTTTACTAAAAACTTGTTTTTCAAAACATTTCCTCCTAAAAATAAATAATAACTTCAATATAAATTATATCAAAAAAAATTATAAATGGCAACAAAAAAATAATATAAATGGCAATAAAAAAACAAATAAATACAAATGTATCTATTTGTTTTAAAACTAATTATTTTAACTTTGCAAATAAAATTCTTCTTGCTGAATTATCATTTGGTGTCTTACAAGTTACAAGCATTAAAAGTTTTGTATTTTCATCAATTTTATCAACTTCTTCTTTTGGAATATGTTTAGTTAATTCTTTTTTCATTGCATTTACATCTTCATTTCTCTTTGATGTTAGCTCATACAAAGGCGTATTTGGATCGACTAAATCAACTCCTAAGACTTCATATTCCATTTTTCCTTTTTCCGTATAAAGATAAAATGTTTTATGACTTTCTAAAAATGATTTGTCTTCAAATTTTTGCAATGCATAAAATTTAGTTTTATCCCAAACATTATGTCCAAAAATATAACTAATTCTATCTGAAAAATCAGGTTTATTATACATATCCAAGAACAAAGTTCCTGTTACAGGATAAGTTTTTTTATCAAAATCTCTCCAAAGATAGTAATCATTGTCCTTACCTTGAACCAAAGGCTCATCAATATTAGTATCTGGAACTTCCAACCAACCTATTGAATCGGAGTTTAACTTTTTAAGTTCTTCTAAATTTACAACTTTTTTAACAGTTGTATTTTTTTCATTAGCATTAGCTGAATCATCTTTAAAAACAGATTTTTTTAAACTGGATAAGTTTTGTCCTGCTTTATATGATCCATAATAGTCTTTAATTACATTTCCTGCTGAATAAATAAAAAGTCCCAAACATATTACAAATAATATGTTCCAAAACCATTTTTTTCCTTTACTTTGTTTTTTCTTTTTCTTTACAATTACACCTTTATCTTTCATAATCTTATCTCCTTTCATAAGTATAGAAAGCTAATTTTGGATTTTCACTTTCCCCATTAATTTTTTCAGTAACTTTCCAAATCTCTTCATCAATTTTAGGAAAATGACTGTCTGCATCTACTATTTCTTTTTCTTCATATTTTGTAATATACATCTTCGAACAAAAATCAATTAATTGCTTATAAATACTCATTCCTCCACAAACAAAAAACTTTTCATTCGGATTGTTTTTAACAAAATCAATTAAAATTTCTATACTTTTAAATACTGATACCCCATCAAAAGAAAAATCACTCTTTGTCAACACAATATTTTTTCTTTTTGGAAGAGGCTTTGTTTTAAAGCCTTCAAAAGTTTTTCTTCCACAAATTATTGAATTTCCACAAGTTTTTTCCTTAAAGAAATTCATATCTTCCTTTAAGAAGTATAATAAATTATTGTCTTTCCCTATTGCATTACTCTTTTCAGTTATTGCAACTATTAAATATAAATTTTCTAATACCATATATTCTTCCTTTTTTATTTTTTTCTTTTTACAATAGTATACCATAATTCCATTATGATAACAAAATTAAAGTAAATTATGGTGAAATAAAATTTTTATTTTAGATTAATCTATTGTAATTCTTATTATATCATATTTCGCCTTAAATTACCTTAAAAAAACTTATCTAAATAAATTTTAGATGAATTTAGAGCAAAGAAGAAACTACAATAACAACCTAAAACTAAATATCACCCAAGCGAAGGAGGTTTCCTAATTACAGGAAATCTTTTTTGTACAAGTCAAAAGGAGGAACTAAATGGCAGAAAATGAGAAAACAGATATTAAAGAAATACAGACAGAAGAACATAAAAGGCCTGATGATATTTTAACAAAGAAGATAAACGGAAAGACCTTTGTAACAGAGATATATTTTGATAAAAAAAGTAAAGAAACATTTCAAGATAAGCTGTTTAAGGTAATACATTCTAAAAAGAATTAATAAACAATAAATAGGTTGACCACTCCTACAATATGAAAAAACGAAAAAATAATTGACGCCAGATAAAAAGTGATAGAAAAAACAACTAAAAAGTAGTATAATAAAGTAAAGTATAGTTATACTTAAAAACAAAGTAATTGGAGGAATAGAAAAATGGGTTTATTCGGACTGTTTGGAGGAAAAAAAGAAGTTGAACTAGATAAAGCAAAAAGTGATGGAAACAAGTCGTTGATGAGAGAAATCTTTGATAGTAAAGTAGATAATGGCTCAGAATATAAAATAATCTATGCTTATTCAGAAGATATAGGTGGAGCTAATTTTGCGGTACTTCGTACTGTTTCCTATAAGTACAGAAGTTTTATACTTGGCTATAAAAAAAGCGATTTAAGTTTAGTTTTTCTTGAGGTAAGCCCTGATTTAACTCAGGTTGGTGAAGAACTTCTTTATAGACCACAAGATGTAAAGAAAACTAATTTCACCAAGATGGTAGGTTCCTATTATCTACAATACGGAAACTCATTCAAGAAAGAATTTTTCAACTTTTTTGTTCCTAAGACTATTGACGATATAGTAAATCACGATTGGTATGACGAAGAAACATTCACTTACATTGACCAAAGAGAAGAACACAGTGACTGGGTTGAGTTTTGGAGTAAATTTTGCAACTAAAAGGTAAAGTATAATGAGTATGTTACCAAATTATATTTTGACTTTTATATTTTCAGTGTTTCTCATATATAGCTATATCAATATAAAAGTAAAAAAATCTAAAGTTAGTAACGGATGTCTTTATAAAATAGGCATAGTTGTTGCAGTATTGCTACTTGGAATGTCTATTTACGGTATCCTATTTAATATTCCATTAGGACAAGTGCAATTTTTAATAGAAAATAGCTTCAAATAAAAAATAGATATATGAAACAGTAAATCAAATTCAGTTTACTGTTTTTTCTTTACTCAAAAATAAAAAGAAAGAAAACGAGAAAATGAAAAACATAGAAGAAAAAAATTTAATGGCAGATGAAGAAATTAAGCATCTCTAAAACAAAGAAGATATTGAGAATGAAAAAAGGTAGTAACGACCTCATTTTAGGTCTATGTACTACCTTTCAATTTAATATAAAATGTAATTAATTTTGAAAATGAATTATTTTTCCCTTTGGTTCTGTTTCTTTTATGTCTATTAGTTTAAGTTTTACAACTTTTCCACTTTTGTAATTATCGATTATTACCTCTCCAACCATTTCATACCATTTTTGTGGCTCAGGATATTTCCCATCTGTAATATACTCAAAACCAATTACGCTGTCATTGTAACAACAACCGGGTCCTTCACGCAAAATTGCATAAATCACTTCTCCTGTATCTTTATCTTCAAATCTACTATTTTGTCCGGATATTCTAACTTTTTTACCAACATATTCATCTTTATTTATATAAATATCATTTACAAGAGCTAAAAAAATTCCGTCAGAAATATTTATTATTCCGTCTTTAGATTCAGCATCTCTTTTTTCGTTCAGTTGTTCTTTTGTAAGTTCATCTTTTTTTTCCGGTTTTACATATTCATCTTTTGAATTGTCTTTATTTTGATGTCTTTCAATTTTATAATCATCAGGATTTTGATTTTTATCTGTTCCAGCATTTTCAGGGTCTTTTTTTACAGCACTTTGTATATCATTTTTATTTTCTTTGTTTTTCACAAATTTAGAATTATTGTTACTATTCTCTTTTGAACAAGAACAAAGTAATAAGCAAGATAAAGCTAAGCTAAATATTTTTTTATTCATGAATAAACCTCCCTACTATACTGGCTAAGATAAATAAAACTAAATTAACCAGCACTACACTTGCACCTGTTGGCGTTGAGTATATATACGATAAAGTTATTCCTATGAATAGTGCTATTGCTGAAATTATAACCGAAGAGATGACAACGACTTTATAGCTTTTGAAAAGCCTCATTGATGTCATCGCAGGGAATATAATCAAGCAAGAGATTAACATACTTCCCATAAATTTCATTCCTATAACTATGGTTACAGAAATCAAAATTGTAACTAAAGTATTATATAGATTTACATTTACACCACTTGCCTTTGCAAAGTCCTCATCAATAGTAATCGTATAGATTTTATTATACAACAATATATAAGAAATTAAAACTACTATTCCCAATACAAAGCTGATATACATATCACTTCTTTTCATAATGAGTATGCTACCGAATAAGTAGTTACAAACGTCAACATTAAGTCCCTTAGTTATTGCAGTAAAAGTTACCCCGATTGAAACGGAAACACAACTCAAAAGAGCAATAGCAGTATCGCTACTTATCTTATATTTTTCGCTGTATTTCAAAAGGATAACTCCGGCTATTATAACTATGGGCATAGAAAATTCTATCGGAGAAATATCAAATGAAAGCGCTATTGAAAGTGCTGCAAATGAAACATTTGAAAGCCCAACACCTATCATTGAATATCTTTTTAAAACTAAAGTTATTCCAAGAAGTGCAGAACTTATGGAAATCAAAAGTCCGACGAAAATAGCTTTTACCATAAAGGGATAACTTAACATTTCTGAAATTAAACTAATCAAATTTTATTTCCCCCTTTTCAAAACTTTCCAAAACATTGTCTATGACTTTATTTTCTTTTCCTAAAATCAAAGCCTTGTTAGAATATTTAAAAGCCTCTTCGTCATGACTTATCATAACGACAGTAAGTCCCTCTTTATTCAATTTTTCTAAAACTTCATATAACATTTTTCTAACATTTATATCTAAAGAATTTGTAGGTTCGTCCAAAAAAATAATTTTTTCAGAAACACAAAGGCATCTGCAAAGCAAAACTCTTTGTCTTTGTCCAATAGACAATGCACTTATGCTCTTATCTTTAATTTCCCAAAGATTTAATTTTTTTAAGTTTTCCTTAACTATATCCTTATCTTTTGAACTGTAAAAAAATTTCGAATAGACAGCTCTTGAAGATAAAACAAATTCCCATATTGTTGATGGGAATTCTTTTTTTAATAAAACTTCTTGGGACATATATCCACAAACTTTAAAATTTTTCACGATATTTCCTGAAGAAATATTTTTTAAACCTAAAATTCCTTTCAACAAAGTAGATTTTCCTACTCCATTTTTCCCTAAGATGAGGAAGAAATCTCCCTCATCAACGGAAAAACTAAGATTTTCAATTATCTTATTATTCTTGTAAGAAATTTCTAAATTCTCACAAGTTAAAATTTTTTCTTTCATTAATTAAGTCCTTCTTTTAGTGCCTCAACATTTTGTTTCATAAGGTCAATATAAGTTATACCCTTATCAAATTCATCTTTTGTTACAGTATGAATTGAGTGTAAAAGTTTAACTTTAGCACCTGAGTCCTTTGCAACAGTTTGAGCCATTTCTCCTTTACCCATTTCTATATGGTAAACAACCGGAATTTTATTTTCCTTTACATAATCAACCATTTTCTTTATTTGTCCGGCACTTGCAGTTGATTCAACACTACAACCTGAAAATAATGCACGATATTCTAAACCTAAATCGTTGAACAAATATCTGAATGGAAATCTGTCGGCAATAACAACTTTTTTGATTTTTGCATTAGCAACAACATCTTTCAATTCCTTATTAACTTCTTCTAATTGTTTAATGTATTTTTCTGCATTTTCTTTGTAAAAACTTGCATTTGCAGAATCTTTTTCTATAAGACTATTTGTAATAGATTTTACCATTGCAATGGCATTTGTTGGAGAAGTCCAAAAATGTGGGTCCAACTCAACTTCTTCTCCATTACCATGATGATGGTGATGATGTTCACCGTCTTTATGTTCACCGTCTTTATGTTCATGTTCATGTTCATGTTCGTGTTCGTGATCATGGTCATGCTCGTGATCATGGTCATGCTTTTCTTCATCTTCACATTCTGTACAAGTTTCATGTTCTTCGTGTTTATGAGAATGTTCTTCTCCTTCGTGATGATGTTCATGTTTCATTCCTTCAACAGTTTCTTCTTCAAGTTGTTGAATACCATCTGTAAGTTTTACAACTTTTTTATCTTTCATATCAACACTCTTTGTCAAAGTTTCAACCCATTTATCATGAGAAGTACCACCATAGATAAAAACATCTGCATTTTCAACAGTTTTTATATCTTGTGGAGTTGGACTGAATGAATGAACATCAACTCCCGGCTTTATCATTAATTGTAAATCAATTTTATCCCCTGCAATAGCTCTTGCTATATCATATTCTGGAAAAATTGTCGTTACAACTTTTAATTTATTTTTAGAATTATCTTCTCCTTTTTTATTTTCAGTTTTTGTACTACAACCGGTTAAAAATACTACCCCTGCTAAAGATAAACCAAAAATTTTTTTTAAAATATTTTTCATATTATTACCCCCTATTTGAAAAAATTTTGAAATTAGAAAATTTAAAATGTTTCTAACGCCTCTATATTGTAACACAAAAACAAAAAATAATCTATACAAAT
>UMIY01036600.1_pt1 | contig 16490 bp, 15 predicted proteins | sample 1965921 | NCBI WGS metagenome assembly UMIY01 (sample SAMEA4836134, study PRJEB28245) | human gut metagenome | biome: gut microbiome; material: fecal sample | place: Denmark | collected 2008
TCCGTCGTCCCTGCTGGGTTTGCTAAGAAACCTTGGCGTATCCTTGATACTTTTTCGGGTTGTAGATTTGGGGTGCTTGTTATAGTCAAATTTTGATTGCAACATTCCCAAGATCTTTATCAAGTCATCAGAATCAAGATCGCCCCATTCTCTGATAAAAGGATGCAGTTTTGCAAGAGTGTGCTTGTGTGAAGCTCCGGTCGACTGCTCTTTATATGCCCTAACCTGGTTCAAATCTGCTGACTCCCATCCACGGCTCAACATGAAACCGTTCCATCTGGATTGTTCCAAAGATGCAGCATAATCTTCTTTGGATTTTATTGCCTCGACGTAATTTGACAAGAGGGATATGGAGTCAAAAACACCATAATTGAGATACTGTTCTTTTCGAGTAAAAAATGAACCTCCGGCAAAAAGACGATAGCTTAATCCAATAGCGGTTAACAAAGAACTGTCCGCATTGTATGAAAAACTGTAGTAATCGTTCTTCGCTTGTCTGTCGTTTCCTCCATAGTATGACTTGTGAATTTGAAGCGCAACTTCTTCCAACCGGGGATTCTCAATAAGTCGATTATACGAGTACAGAACTCTTGTTATTCCGAAAGGAAATAGATCGTATCTGCTGTAATATGTGTCCCCTGCGGCTTGTCCCGGTAGAGTCAGATGAGAAGCGAGGTACGAATTCTGCGAGTTTCTACACTTCACGCTTATGAAAGGCGTGCGGTCAAAAGTCCCCCTGCTCCTCAAAAACCATGTCCTGAGTTCCATAGCGAACCTGATACTGTCCTGATCACTTGAAAGATCAACAACGAAGTAATTTCCAACGCTTAACGTCTTCACCAGCTCATTGTCGGAATACTCATCATGCGCGTTTCCGTAAATAAGGCTCGGGAAATCCTCTTCTTCGATGCAACAGGAAATAAACTTTGGTCTTATGCACTCGATACGAGGTTCATGGAAAATGCCGGGACACTCTTGCCGCAGTCGTCTTTCCATGCGATCGGCGTCTGTTCCGAGCATGGTGATGCTTACAGGATGCTCCTTGCCAAGGTAGGCACACCCGATACTCTCTTTGATTATCCGATAATTAGTTTCTGAACATCCAAATAAAACCACATTTATAAAATTATCGTGCTTTTGATTGGGGATAAGTGGCAAGAACAGAGGTGCATCGCAAAGAAGCTGATGAGCTGAATCGCGTGCTTCATCAACGACATGAACCTTGAAGAAAATATCATTGCCCATATCGTTTATGCTCGCATCTATTAGTGTTGTGGCTATTTCATATTTGGCACCAATATAGATTTCTATGTTATCCGTCAGAGTGCTTCTCTGCTTTTCCGGCATTCGCAAGGCAATATTGAAAAGCTTATCTAGCACCATCAGACACTCGTTCAGATTTCGATCTTCATCTTCGCTCATAAAAAAGAATACAATCCTATGATTATATGACTCGTAATCGCCAAGATGTTGTATATTGAAAAATTCATCAAAATCATTAACACTTACAGCTTTATCTACGGATGGATTCTTTTTTTCGACAGTAAAAAGGCTCCATTTCCCATCAGGAAGAGTTGATACGAATACAAGATTATTGCCATTAAGTGAGTTTACAAAACAACATGGTGCAGTGGGATCCTCTGAAAACGAAGGAAACTGCTGACGTTCCATACGTTCTTTACGACTTAACTCTTGCCTCGCCTTCTCGTGACCTTTATTTGCAGCGGTTTCAAAATCAATTTCTGCATTGGATTCGTTTGCATCAAGTTTTAAACGGAGTCGGCCACGCAGATATAGGCATTCACTTACATCTATCCCTGAATAATTTTGTTCATTGGAAATAATAGCAGTGAGTTTATCAATAACATCATCATCAGTTAATTCTGGCAACTTTTTCTTCCCTTTAACACTGTGATTCGCAACCTCAATTACAGCTTTCACATAGGTTTGAGCAAAGGCTACAAATAAGCACTCCAATGCTTTTTGTTCGTTCTTCCCATCATAATGAGAATATAGAATGAAGAACGCTTCTGATAGAGAATCATCCATAGAAACGCATTTTTCCAGTAAAGCTATTCCTTCAGAGCACATCATTTCTTTTACTTCATTACTTTTGGCTGCGGAGTTATCTTCCTTTAACAGCTCGTTGGGAAGATAACTTTTCAATTTATTAAAGTTTTCCTTGGTGAGATTGCCAGGATTGCAGCATTCGGGATATAAGTATAGGCATGCTCCAAGTATATAATGCGCCGATGCCAGCTCCTGGTTTCGGGCCGTGTTTCCACACTCAGCCAGCCACGTAAGAGCTCTTGCGTAGGCTTTTTCATATAGCCCACATTCATAGGAGTATAAGACATCCTGCAGTTTAACGTAATTTTTGCTGATTATTTCAGGAGTCCAGATAAACTCCATTCCAACCTTGTTTAGCAGATAGGTCCTTATAAACAGATAATCACGTTTTCTGTCATATCCAAGCGTCTTTTCTACGCTTGCGTTATATTTCATGGAATAAAGGCCAAGCATGGCCGAGATAAAAACATTTGCAATAGCTTTTGATGTTGCATCATGCTCTTCAGAATCAATCAGAGTATGAAAAGCTTTATTCGCTGCGGGGGAATGTTTGAGTGGCGCAATACTGTTATCCACCAGGGAGCAAAGAAAACTCTTTAGCTGAGGTTGTTGAAAAGATGCAACCTTGAGGATCTGTATAAAGTGTGTCTGAATGCTTTCTATGAAACTTTTTTCTGAATCTCTTTCTAGGGTAGAGAACATGCTGAAAAGAAGCCTGGTTATCTTGTTATTGTTGGTCGACTTTAGGAAAAATTCTTTGTAATCATAGTCTTTGACATATTTTTTCTCGTCCTTGGTGGTGCTTTCAATTCTTTCAAACAAGGATGGAGGCAAAAGGAATGCCAACAGTTCCTTGCCTTTTTTTATAATATGAGGATTTCTCGGAAAACAGATACGTGCAGAGTCGACACTGGCTCCGGCTTTTTTCTTTGAACCCGCAAACAGTTCAAGATAAATATCGTTGATGCAGAAACACGGATATGATCCAACTCTCTCAAAAAATATTTCCGGCTTTCCTGGCTCGCACTTGGGGAAATCTGACAATTGTGTACGTCTTTCTTCTGAAATCATTTGCTTCACCTCCAATAACAATTGTATACCATCGGACAATGCTTATCAATAGAATTGGGATGAGAATTCGTTAGACAACCGAGAGCATAAGAATAATTGGATTCCCATTACTTGCAGATAGACTCCTTCTATATAAGATTGGATTTCTGACGAGTATAACGTCGGTATAAAGGAAAAACAGGGAAATTATTTCCAATGATTGTAAAAGGATGTTCCAAGGCAATGAATAATGTATGGACAGAAGAAGGTATTCAGAAGGGATTGGAGAGACTCGATGCCAAGACCGGAATGAATGGTTCCGGGTTGCCAATCAGTTTCAGCAATCCCAAGTGTACGTTCGGTCAGTACAGTTCCGCAGATGGAGGCTCATTTCGATTCTCTAACCATTACTATTAGGATCCCACATGGCCTGTTGAAGAGGCACTTGACACCATTCGGCATGAATATGCGCACTACATGGATCACATAATCTATGGAAATCTTGGCCATGGTTCCACATGGAAGAGATGCTGTGTTATTGTCGGCGCATTACCAATCCACTATTATAACGAAAAAAGAGCACAATACTATCAGCAAAAATATGACGAAGAAGTAAAATTACTAAAACATTACAACAGCTATGTCATTGGCAGCATCATAACTCACTCTCAACACTGCGTCTGAGTAATCGAGGAGATAATGGGAGAAGCTACCAATCACAATATTACTGTCAATTTTGATAGTATCAGATGCAAGCGACACGTTTTGGCGTGGATCGTTAAGAACTACAGGAAGTGTTCGTGAATCTATGTTCTCCAATCAGCGATTCAGAATATATATCACGCCGAACAATGGAAGCAAAACGGGCGAAATGATAAGTTTATTGGATATAGATGCCGCAAATTCAAGAAATAATCCATATAAATGGATGGTTTTCATTGATATATGTTTTTTCGTTGGATGTAAGAGGGCTTATAATATAGACATCAAAGGAAAGCGAGTTGGATATTCGTAAACACTTAAGGAGGAATACACAATGAAAAAGATTAAGGCAAGTTTCGACCAGAAGGATCGCATCGTATGCGTTACTAATCAGGGATGTCACGAGTTCTACTATCAGCCCGTTGGATCGAAGAAGCGTATTCTGCTCTTTACGACTGATGAATTCTCTGGATCTGTTTTTGCCTATTTCCGCAATAAAGGAAGAAACATGAGTGATATAGGTTTCAGCCTGACTATCAAGGAACTCTACCAATTCAAAGAGTACCACAACCGCAAGCTCGCAGCGGTGATGAAACGTATCCCCGGTCAAGTCGAATACGTGATTCGTGAGCATTCTGAGGGAGAAAGATCTAATAATATGCAAGCCATTTCTCGTGTGTCGGATTATTGCCACTCCGACCATGATGAGCGTGCGGCATAAGAAAGAGAGATGTACAGCCAATGAGACACAAACATTTGAGAGACACTCGTATTTCCAAGCTCAGTACGGGAAGGGTTAAGGGCATTGGGTTCTTTGAGGGTATCGTTCTCAAAATAACCGGACGCATCGATGGAACCAGAAACCTCCCCCGCGAATGTGATGATGGGCATTGGATTTCTCCCCACCTCGATAGAGAGGTTCGTTCTTATGATGAGTTTTCTTCTCGTATGTGGGGACAGCTTCAGATTGAGGAGGAAGATGAGTATGTACGCCTCGGCGCGCTGATGGATTCCATTGTACATACTAAAGCACAACTCAAAACTGCCAGGGCTGAACTGAAAGATGCTCTTGCTTACGAAGGAGTACCTAGTACATCCCGTAAACACGGCGAAAGCAAACTCACTGAAGCCCAAGTAGCCACAAGGCGTGCTAATGAAAGAGCAAAAAGACTGGCAGTATTTAGGAGTAGGATCGGTGCCCTTCAGAGCAGATTTGATTCCAAAGTGGACGAGTTTTTGACACTCCGTAACAAGATCATTGAAGACAACAACTCTACCAGAATGATTTGTACTCGTGTGAAGGAACATCTGCTTCAGAGAATGGATGTTTACTGGAATGCGGCATTGCACAAGCATTCTGAAAACGCCAGGATGCCGGCAGTGCCCTCTATCGAGGTAACATCCCGAGCTGAAATTGCGTACATGGAGCTACACAAAGTCCTGATGCAGAAGGCTGAGATGATCGGTCAAAGCCTGTCAAAAGATGAAACGGAGGTAGCATATAATGTTTGGAAAGAAAAAGAGTCAGGCGTTGTTTAACGCTGTAGATGACAGCAGAACTGTAGTCCATGACTTCCGTTTGAGAGCAACCCAAGCAGGCTTCGAGTCTTACAGAACTGTGGAATATCGGCTCTATCATAAACTCGAAGAGGCTGAAATGATGCCCAAGTTGGAAGAACATCTCAGCAAGCTTTTCGCCGGCGATGTCGATGATGCCAATGGGGACATGCTTGATGCCATCCTCTTTGGTGCGGCCAGAGAGGCCCTACCCAATCTTGGCAAACAGCATTACGACCATTTGGATATGCTTCGTCGTCTGATTATTCGTCGCAAAGCTGACCGTGAGGATCTCCGCAGGATTAGAGATGATCGTGTGGATGAGTATGAGGCGATGAAAGTCGACTATGAGAGAACCTGTAAAATGCTGGACAGAGAGTATGAGGAGGTTTGATTATGAGTAAAACTAACAGTCTTATCTCCATTGATCGCAATGGAGAGTTCGTGTACCACGGTCTCAATTCTCACACAAGTAAGAAATACAAGGCCGATACGCCGATGGACAAATCTTTTGTGCCGTATTTAATCATGGCTCTCTGCGGTACTATTGATGCTGCGTGCTTTATCAACCTGTTCAAGCTGATTTCCTACGACAGTCCGTTCTTGTTGGCGATTCAAGTGGCAGGCTTCCTTTTTGCCTTTGATGTGGTTCCCCTGTACCTGGGCATCCAATTCAGACGGATTAAACAGGGAATCAGTAAGGACAAGTTCATCATGTGGATGGCTCTCGTTGTGTGTGCCATGGCCTGTGTGCTGAACATTGTTCTCCGTCTCATGACAATGGATCAGATGGCTCCTGATCTGTCTTCTGCCGCAATCAGCTTCATTGGTACAACTTCGCAGGGAGTTCAGGAGAGTGAAGCTGCCGGTGTGAATGCAACCGCTCTCGGTCTCGCCCTTGTGGGCATTGTCATTCCGTTCGTTACTTCTCTCGGCAGCTTTTTCATCTCCTATCTGACCTACAACCCGCTTATGGTTCGTAAACGCAATCAGGAGGAACTCATTGCCGAAAAGAAGGATGAAATCCGTAGGCTGGATGCGATTCTGTTCGAATATGATGCCGACACGGAGTTTGCTGAGCATTTAATCCAGGATGATGCCGGCAAGTACGAAGAGATGAAGAAGATGCAGCGAGCATTGGTGCTTAGCTACGCAGACTATGTCCGACAGCGTCTTAAGGAGCATCTCGCCAACCCCACCGCAATCAACGCATTGTCGGAGGAGACCTGCGTGGCTATTCTGGAGCGGCTCGACCGTGAGTTGGCTGCTCTGGATAAAGCAGAAGCACCCAAGGTGTATATCGATTCTGGTTCGAAGGATAAAACGATGGCTTCTAATGAGGCCGCAGCTTAAGGAGGATATGAATATGAAAAAGATGATTTCCATGATTGTTGTTTGCGCCCTGACCCTCGCAATGGTTACTGGACTTACCGGTTGTGACTCCAGCAATAACGAGGCAACTGCTGAGAAAGCAGCTGTGTGTTATGTGCTTGCAAATACCGCTAACAGCCAAGGCTTGAACCTGAACAGCCCTATGGTCCAGGATACGATCTATAACACGATCAGGAACTATGGATATATCTCTGTAGTGAATGCCGACGGAGTTCCTGATGTTGTCCTGGCTAGTTCCTTTGACATCGATGACAAGTACAAGAGTGCATCCGCTGAGAGGCTTGATATGGATGCTCGTGCTAAGACTACAAACCTAATCACAGGTATGCAGAGTGTCATCGCCACCGATCTGGAGGTTGATTATCTGGCAGCGTTGAACCTTGCGTTACGTACTTTGTCCTCTCTCGAGGAATATGACAGTAAGACGATTGTTGTCATTGGCACTGGTCTCTCTACGACTGGTGTCCTCGACTTCCAGAACAACCTGATTTCCGCAGAACCCGGCACTATCGTTGAACTCCTCGAAGAGAAAGGTGAGATTCCCTGCTTTAATGGCATCATGGTGTATTGGCAGCAGATGGGAGATGTAGCTGCACCGCAAGCGCAGCTGTCTTCGGCACAGAGAAATAAACTTCAGCAGATTTACGGTGGCATTGTTGAAGCTGGTGGCGGCACTTTTGTTTGCAATGATATCATCGCAAACCCGGTGAATGAAGGAACGGCCTATCCCGCAGTCACTCCCGTGGAACTCCCCGCAGACATCCCTATCAGTTTTAATCCGGAAACTTTGAACTCCGAAGCTACAGAGAATGTCCTCGCTGAGCCGGTTGTGCTAACGGAAGAACAGATTACCTTCATTGGTGACAAAGCTGAGTACCTGTATCCGGAAGAGGCTGAGAGCGTGCTCAAGCCTATCGCTGACTTTCTGCTAAGCAATGATGTTACCATTCTCCTGTGTGGCACAACTGCCGGTGACGGTAATAGCGCCTATACGATGGAGTTGAGTCAAGTTCGTGCCGATGCAGTCAAACAGTCTCTTGTCGACCTCGGTGTAGACCCTTCTCATATCATTGCAGTTGGACTTGGCTCTACTGATCCGTGGCATGTATATGGCATTCCGACTTCTGACAAGGCTGCTTCCTGTAACCGTAAGGTAGTGTTGCTTGATGCTTCGTCTCAGACAGCACTGGAGATCCTTGCCGAGATCAACGAATAAAGGAATGGAGGTATACGATATGCGTAATCCCGAAAACAGCTCAGTCAATCCCAATACCGGAGATGTGACTTACAAGGGTCCACTCTCTTTGGAAAAAGGCGACCACAGTCATATGCCGAGCAGAACGGATGCTTATCTTCCTGGCGACGAAAGAGGCCACGTCAATGCCTCGAGCTTAGGCGGTGTCAACTCCAGGGCTAATGTGGTTGCCCAGCACAGCGATGTCAACCATGGAGCATACTTGTCCGTTGAGAAGGGTGAGAGGACTGCCTTGCAGAATGGGGCGACAATTGAATCTGAGAAGACGGCTGTGGTTAACAGTCAGCCCGGAGACCGCCCCTCGACCTTTACAGTGAACGACTCTGTTACATACCCAGACGGCCACACGGAGGCGGTTCACCATTCCTTTACGAATGAGTCGTATGCAGACCAAGCCGCATGGAATGATATGTCTGCGTCTTTGCCGGGAACCTTTGATGGGCCCAATCCCAGCGATGGGCTCCGAGGCTCAACGGACAGCGAATCATATGCCTCCCTCATGGAAAGCACAGATGCAGAAATGCCAGGACTTGCCGAGGACTACGCTCCTGCTGATTTTGCGGGTGTTCCGGATTCAGCGGATGCAGCAAGCGTTTCGGCTGAGATGAGTGTTGGCGAGGATACCGGCTCTGGAGATTGTTCTGCTGACTCTGGAGGTGATGCAGGAAGTGCTGATGCTGGGGGCGCAGATGCAGGCGGCGGAGATGGCGGTGCATCAGCAGATGCGGATTAGGAGGTTTAAATGCTGTACGAAATACCTTTACATAATAAAGAGCTATTACCGGAATGGGGCAATGGTATTGGAGGAATTCAAGCTAGATTGCCAAACGGCAGTATAGTTTCTATTCCAGTCTTAGAGGCTACCAGTGTGCTGACAGTGGGGATAGTCGGTTCAGGCAAGTCGCGATCCTACACCCTTCCTGCGGCAAGGTATCTTCTTGCCACAAACCCAATGATGAAGGGCGTGTTTTTTGAAACCAAGCGAACCTTTCTTGAGGCGTTTATGCAGGAGAATGACAAGGTCATCACCTATGATCCTACCGCTGTGCCTGCACGCAACTTGTTTCAATGGTGCCTGATTAAGGAAATTCGACAGGCCCGTGACAAGGAAGGTGAGATGCGGCAAATTGCTGAGGTTTTGTTTGGAGACCTGCTTGCAGGAGCGGAGAATAACCGAGCCTGGATCGAATCGGCACGGAACACCTTTATTGCTGTGCTTCGTGTCATCGTAGATTGTTACCCTGATAACACCTCTAACCGGGATCTTATCAATGCGTTGCGCAACATGTCTGTTAATGGCCTGCTTGCTTATTTGTCCAAGCATTCTCGTAACCACTCGCTTTTGAACAAAGACTTCAGTTATGATGTAAACAAAAGTGAGTCATATACGCCCACCAGAAGAGCAACAGACATTATGTTCTTCTTCAATTCGGTGCTTGAAATCTTTGGCGGCGCATTTGAATCCAAAGGTGAGGATACGATCCATGATTACTTACATGGCAAGTATGGTAGAAACCTCTTTCTGCTGCACGATCTTGCAACCGCAGAGTCCAGCCGGCCTTTTATACTTTACTTCCTCAAGAAGATAAAAGATGAAAAGATGAGTCTTTCATCAACAATCAAAGAACCGATGCTTTGGTGTATGGACGAAGCAGACAAACTCGCCGACGGCGGCAAGGCAGCGGATTTCGGATTGTTCCAAGCTGCTACCCTTGGACGCGAGTATGGGTTGCAGATTCTACTCACAACTCAGAGCGTCGAAAATCTATACGGGTTAGCACCGGGATTCAATGAGCATATTGCCAAGGGCGGACTTTCCGGTTTTCCGGTATTGATTTCGTTTCGCCCCGGCGATGCTACAACAATTTCAACACTCCAAACTTTGTTTGGATCAAGGCGGCATGATATCACGACTATGCCGCTATCCAGATATGACCATCCGACGGTTAGGAGTGAGATTGAGCCAGTTGTCAGTGAGGCGGATTTCGCTCAACTCGACACCGGTGAAGCATATATAAAGATCAAGTCTACCCACCCACAAAAGGTTTCTATCATACTCGAAGAATGCTAGGAGGTACTATATGGCTGTTAATTACCTGCAATATATCGGTTCTGTTCAGCAAGGTGGTGTAACATTTCCTAATGTGCGCTTTCTTGTCAGTGGCGTTGATTCTAAGGTGCGTCAGATTGTCGGGCAGAATATCGTTTCATCTGCCTATGACCGAGGGAAGACCTTGTTCGTTGTTGACAATACGCAGAGCTACAATGCGATGCAAACCGGCTTTGGCCGATACCATGTGGTCAACGCGCTCAATGGCGAGGTAAGCTTGTGTAATGATTTGCTGAACGTGAACTCGCTTAATAGTATCAGCAGACTTCGCTCTCTGCTGTCAGACCTGGGTTTTGACGGTACGAGAGCTATGAAAATTGTGACTTACCTTAACTTCGTCAAGGAGACACAGCGCCGTTTAGGTGATTCAACCGCCCTGACAATCGATACTCTCGAACAATATGGGAGTACGATGCTGGTGGAGTGGAAACTAAGACAGCTTGTCGAAACAGGCAGTTTGAGTGAAGAAAACTACCGCTATCTTATGGGGTGTTACAGCGAGGTCAGCGGAGCTGCTGCGGATTTTGAGACATTTCTCGTCCTCCTTAGCCCATTCCTGGGCAACACACAGCCTACACCGGGTATGGCGGTACATCTTCCTGTTGGAGAGTTCGCATCAGACAAGCCTATGCAAGAGATGCTTTCTAAGTTGTTAATCTCGTACATCAAGCAAAACGTCAGCAATGCGACTGTCCTTATCCTGGATGATGGCAACGGCGAAGACCGCAAATTCATTATTGACATTCTTAAGAACATTCCCGTTAGCTCCGAAGTTCATATGCTGTCGAACGATGCTTTCACCCTGGGAGAGGCTGATAGAAGCATCCTTATGAATGTTTTTCCCCTGCGGATTTTTACCCGCCATGAAAATATGACGAGTTGTAGCCGCATTGAGTGTCTTTGCGGTCAGATTGACATAGTCAAGCATTCTTCTACCGTTACCATCGACAAAAGGTTCCGAGCTAACTCGGCTTGGGATATGCTACTGGGAACCAACCGCACGGAAACTTCCATTGCAAACGCGCCTACAAAGGAGTACCGGTTTAGGAAAGAAATTATTAACACGATGTGTGACGGGACAGGTATCATCGACTACGCCGGAAACAAGGTACTGTTTTCATTCTGATATAGTCATCAACTTTAGGAGGAATCAGTATGTCCAGGTTCTGCGGTATATTAAAAGTGGCTCTCGTTTTGGCACTTGACTTTGTTGCCATTTACAGCTTGTTTGAGAATCCTTATATCGCATCTATTGCTGTTGGAGTCATTTCTGTTTATGTCCTATTTGGTGGATATTTAGCTCTTCTAAAAGAGGGAGCGGTAATTAGTAAAAAACTCCCAGCATTCCAAAGTAACAAACTCGAAGCGGCAAAGACTCAACTTGTTGCTGATGTTAAATCCGTCAGCGGTGCCAATATTTCCGGGTTGAAGTTGTACCTGGTCCCCGGAGATAATATGAATGCCACTGCATATGGCTTCAATTGTGTTTCTGTAACCCGTGGTACATTTGATAATGCTGACCCGATTACACTTAATGCAGTGCTCGCACACGAAGTCAGCCATATCTTGAACTTCGATGCGGAATTCAATCGTGCGGTGTTCTGCTCTGTGACGTTGCTTGTTGGTGCGCTTAGTGTCATGTCGTTCGCCATGATGGCAATTATCTTTTTGATTTTCCTTGTTCTGAGTTGTTTCCGCTCCTGGCTGGGTGTTATGGCCTTTCGGGGAACTACAAAAGCTGTCGGTGGGATATTTAGCCTGCTGCAGCGTGGAGTCGTGATGATTTATCGCTCTTTGTTAAGCTTGGCAAGCCGTCGTGCTGAGTATCGTAGCGATAAGTACTCCTGCATGCTTGGTTACGGCGTGCAACTTTCCCATTTCCTTGCCATCGCAGAACCGGCCAATCAACGCCAGCTGACCCTAACAGAAGCGATGTACCGCAGTCACCCTCCCACCCCGAAGCGCATTGCACGTTTGGAGGCAATAGTAAGCAGTGAAAAAGCTCTCGCAGGGAAAGAATTGAACTAACGGGAGTATTGCGATAGCGCGATAGCAATGACAACCCCGAATGTCGAATCGATGCATACTTATTGCGGTGTTGTACATTTGATGAGGGGAAACAGTATTTTGTTGGACTCTATATTCCCATTTGCCTTAGAGTTTGACTCGATAATTGAACTGGTATATACAACGTTTATTGCCGTTTGGATTATGTGACAGATATAATTATGCCATCAAAAGATAGCGGATAGACAAAGCAATCAATCTAAAGGAGGTATTTCCATGATAGAAAAAGATATTCCCAAACCATCGCCCAGGCAATTAACAATTATCTTACCGAAGATGAATAGCATTTCTCATTCAACGAGAACCTCGGGCTGTTCAAGTTTTGTCTTTCGCTCAAATGCAAGATCAAAAAATCAACTATCTCATTGGTGTAAAGTAAGACGAGCATGTTGTCTACGCCAGTTCTCCTCTTGGTGCCGAAGAGGATGACAAGGAAATGATGGCTTCCATGGCCGAGTTCGTTTGCCGCGCAAATTACGGTCTGGTCAGCGGTAACTTTGAACTCGATATGCGCGATGGAGAAATCCGCTTCAAGCGCTTTGCCGAATGTGAAGGAATTACTCCTACCAGTGAGATGGTATGTAACAGCATCCACTGCCCTGCCGCTATGTTTAAACGATATGGTGCGGGTTGTCGATATCATTTTCGGCGAGGCTACGGCCCAGGAAGCTGTAGAGCAGTGCGAAAAAACGGCCGAGGATGAGCTAAGACATTTTCTGAGTGAGTTGGAAGATGGGGACGGAATCGGTGAACTCAGTGATATGATTGCAAGATTGGCGGAGGATCTCACGGACGAGGTGGCACCAACCGATACAGAAGGAGAACCTATACACATAAAGACCGATTTGTTCGGTACGAAAGGAGCTGAAGCGCGATGAACACGATCATTAAGAGCAGTAATGGTATTTCCCTTGCTCCGCTTGAGAGCCGTCTGCTGAGCGACCGCAAGCTCTTTATCGAGGGCGAGATTACAGCAGCTTCTGCCTGCGAATTCGTAAGGGCTATTATGTTGCTGGTCAAAGAAGATGCCGAGAAGCCTATCGATATTTACATTAATTCACCTGGGGGCGAAGTAAACGCCGGTCTGCTGATTTACGATACGCTGAAAGGGGTTAAAACCGAAATTAACCTTCACTGTATCGGTATGGCAGCCTCTATGGCAGCCATAATCTTGGCTAGTGGGAAGAAAGGGCACCGATTTATTTTTCGGCACAGCCGAACCATGATCCACGAACCCTTGATTGCCGGAGGTGTTGGTGGCAGTGCAACTTCAATCAAAAGAACCGCAGAATCCATTATGGAGACAAAAAGGATTTCTGTTGAGCTTCTTGCTTTAGATACCGGAAAAACAAGAAAAGAGGTCGAGGAGGCAATCTCTTTTGACAATTATATGAATGCGGAAGAGTCTATTGCTTTTGGACTCTGTGACAGCATTGAAACAACCATTGTGCGATAAGGAGAAATACGATGGACAAGGTTATTCTTGCAAAAAATGTGGTGCTTGATGGCGGCTTGGGTTCAAGTAGACCGAACGATAATCAGATGATTTTAGGAGGTACTGGAACGGGAAAGTCCATGTCCATTGTACTTCCGACTCTGTGCCATATGAGAGAGAGCAGTCTGATTGGAACCTTTGCAAAGAGAAGTGTTGTTTCCAATGCCGTTGCTTTCTTCAAAAAGCTCAAGTATAAGACCCATGTTTGGAACTTGGCAAATCCGGGAAAAGAAGATCTGATTCCTGATCCGCTCTCTTATATTTCTTCAGATGATGATGTGCAGGAAGTGGCGCGTCAGATAGCAAACGGCAATCCTGAATACCAACGTGCCACGAAGTTCGATCCTTACTGGAGAGATGCAAGTGAGGCTCTTATGACTGGTCTAATCTACTATATTCTTATGACAGAACAGAGGCCAAGCATGAAGAAGGTCATTGATCTTTTCTACAAGCTGAAGATCAAGGAAGACGGCAAAGGGATCACTACTACACTCGACAGTCAGTTTGCATGGTTGGAAAGCAAAGCCCCTGATTCCGTTGCCGCCAGAAAGCTCCGTTCTTTCGCACAGCTTCCTTATGCCACTGCGGGGTGTGTTCGTGATGATTTGGAGAAGGCGATACAAAACATGTTTCCCGTATCCATCCAGAATGCGATGAGCGAGAAAGCATATGTCAGCTTCGAGGACTTTGCAACTAATCGTACTGCGATTTTTATTATCACCAGCCCAGTCAGGACGGCACAGTATGGCTTTGCTAACCTCCTTTTTGGGATTGCAATTCGCCAGTTAATGGAGTTCGCCGAAACCCAGGAGAACAATCGCCTTCCGCGGGATGTCAAGTTGTTCTTTGATGACTTCAGTTGTGGTTTTCCTATTCAAAACTATGAGAAATCGATCTCAACATTCAGAGCCGCTGGCATCAGCAGTATGATGCTCTGTCAGTCTCTCTCCCAGCTTGATGCCACCTATGGGCAGGACAACAGCACTGTGATTTTGGATAATTGCAGCAGCCTCATATATCTTCCTGGCGGGATGAACAAGAAAACCTGTTCTTATGTAAGCGAAATGATCAACTTACCTCTGGATGAAATCATGTTTATGGAAATGGGCAATATCGTTGTATTCCAGTCGGGAAAACAACCCATCATTGCTCAGAGATATGATACGCTCGCAGATCCTCTGTATCAGAAGTTCATGGCTTCCGGTAGAGAAGCTGACAGAGAAAATGCCAGAGGATTCTGATGCAGAATCCAATATGACGCCGACTACTGAAAAGAGGGGTTACTGCATGAAGAAAACACGACATCAAGCATTTGTCGATGAACTGCATAAGCAATTGACAGCCAAAGCTGTTCATCAGATAGATCTTTCTGAAAATCAATATGGCGGCTCTGATGGAGACGAAAGTAAAGAAGATATAATGAAAGAACTCGAAAGAAAATTTGATGAATTATTCGGTGGTTTGGATGATGATTAGGGAGACTTGACATAAAAGCAAGAGGTTTATAGAGAAACTATGCTTTTGCCCTTGGATTGTTGTTTTACTTTTTTGTGGAGCCTTTGGCTCTCTGCGTACCTGGAATGAATCTATAAGGTCCCATAACATAGTTTGTCAAAGCAAAAAGCGAGGTGAACACTGATGAAAGATAAAAGCACCATGAGTCTTGGAACGTATCTGTTTGATTGTCTATTCTATATGGCTATTGCTATGATTTGGTATAAAAATTTACTGTTCCGTTGCCTGCCAGGAAGGACATGTGATGAATCGAAGATCGTACTGTGGGTGATGATAGGCCTTTCCATCTTAATATGCGCATTCGTTCTCAATCGCAGTATGAGGACAGGATGGACCGTGACAACAGCACTTGTTGTGCCTTTTGGTCTGTACACAGTGCTTACATACACAAAAACAGTCGATAACTGGATGCTGATAGTACTAGCATCTGCAGTTACTCTTTCAGTTATCTACACCGTGCTCCTAATGATACGGAAAATTAAAAATCGCAAGAATAAAGGCAAAGTCATCAAGCATCGCCTTCATCGTTGCTGTGTGGCTTCTCAGTCAATTGCGGCAATTGCACTGTTGATGGTAATGGGAACCATTGGCGCCCAAGGAGTTTTTGGAGACAACATTTTGAATTCGTCCATTTCAGCAACTGCAAGCAATCAGAACGTGCCTCAAACGATAGACAATAACATTGACACTATTTTACTTTTGCAGGAAGAAGAATGGGCAAATCTCACAACGCAGGAAAAGCTAAATATACTTCAAACCGTAGCGAATATAGAGGCACATTATTTGGGACTACCCAACGAATTGAATGTCGGTGCGGCTAACCTTGGTGAATACACACTTGCCTGCTACAACGATAGGACATATACTATCAGCATAGACCTTAATCATTTGGAAAATGACTCGGTTTATGATGTCCTAGATAGTTGTTGCCATGAAGCGTATCACAGCTATCAACACCGACTTGTCGATGCATATAATGCTGCTGATGAGAATTTCAAAGGCCTTCGGATTTACAGACCGGCAGCTCGATATGGACTAGAGTTTAGCAACTATACCGATGGCGATTATGACTTCTGCTCGTATTACTATCAAGACTGCGAGATGGATGCACGTGATTATGCGGAGGATGCCGTCTGCGATTACTACAACAGGATATTTGAATATTTAAACGAAAACCTCGACTAGACCTTGTTTGAAAAATCGAGAGAATTGTGTTAAATCAACAAGATAGCGATAGCGGCAAGGTAAACGAAGGCCAGGAATGAGGCATCCAGTTT
>UMIY01030141.1_pt1 | contig 16473 bp, 18 predicted proteins | sample 1965921 | NCBI WGS metagenome assembly UMIY01 (sample SAMEA4836134, study PRJEB28245) | human gut metagenome | biome: gut microbiome; material: fecal sample | place: Denmark | collected 2008
ATCATTTCGCATATTTCTCTTTTAAATTCTCCATCTAGCTCTTTTGAAAACACAACTGCTTCAATCCCCAACTTATGAATAAATCTTACAAGCCTCTTCTTTGTCCTATATTTTTCCGCATTGTAAATTGTTATTATATAATTATTGTCAAAACTTCTTATTTCTATTCCTCTAAATAAATTTTGTGCTTTTCTTTCTTGTTTTATATAACCTATTACCATCGTAACCTCCATAATTTATCAAAATATCTTGTCTTAAATTATATGGGCTATGATAAAAATTTAGAACTGCATTTATCTAGCAACACACTAAAAGGACAGGCTAAAACCTGTCCTCTGTTACACTACTCTACTCCTAAGCTTTCTGAAACAATGCTCCAAATTGAGTCTGGCTCTCTATCTTTTGTCCAGAAAGATGCTCCTGCTAAATCATATTTATTTATTAATGATAATTTTGCTTTTATTGACTCTTCATCTTCTGCCCAAATCTTATGAGTAATTCCATCAGATACATATTCTATATAGTATTGCTTTAAGTCGTCATCCCAAGTTTTGGATGCTCCCTCTGGAACTATTGAGTCTATATTCTTCATGCTAATTGTATCTTTACTTATTATTTCACCATCACTATTTTCTTCCCACACTCTAGTATAGAAAGGTATTCCCAATATAAGTTTATCAGATTCTACTCCTTCTTGTCCAAGGAATTTTTGTATATTTGCCTCTACCCAATTGTATCCTGCTGTTGTGCCCTCGACTGGTGATGAAATTCCATTTTGGTCATATGCCATAAATACAATGTAATCTGCTACTTTGCCTATTGTATATCTGTCATAGCACAAAGACCATTCTGGGCTTCCATCAGGTGCTGTAACATCTACTGATAATACTGCTCCTATTTCTTTTAATCTAGGCTCTAATTCTATAATAAATCTTGAAAATAAATCTTTGTCCTCATCCTTCATGTATTCAAAATCAATATTAATTCCATCCAAATTATAATTTACAACTAAGCTGACTATATTGTTAATTAACTCCTGTCTTAGTTTGTAGTCATTCATTATCACTGATGTTGTATTTATATATGAATTATTGGATAAACTTGGCCAAACCTTATATCCATTTGAATGTGCCCATTCAATATATGCTACTCCGTCATCTCCAACATTTTCATTTATCTTTCCTTGTCCTTCATCTACCAATGTAAAAAATGTTGGACTTACTACATTAACTCCCTGTATGTCAGTTCCACTTCTGTCTGGCGCAGTATAATACTCTGAGAAATAATCCCAAATCATGCTAATTTTGCCTTCTATTTTAGCTTTATCTTCCATAGTTTCCCTGTACACATATTCATTTGCCAATGTGTTTGTTTTTACATAGCCTAATTTTCCTGTGTCTGTTCTAACTTCTGTCCAGCCATTAATCTCATTATTTTGATTTTGCTCATTTTGAACAACCGTAACAGTCTCGCCTTGCTCTATTGTATCAACATTTCTTGAAAACATTGTTGGATATGCTTTTACTCCATTATTTTTTGTACTATCTGCTACAGCATATTTTCTATCTTTTGAATCCACAGTAATAGTTTTGGTAGAGTCAATGTAATTTATCTCCACATTATAGACATCTTTTAGGCTGGAAAATGGAATATAATATGTATCATCCTTTTCTATTACAGTTCCAGATATATCTACTGTTGTGCCGTTATTCTCCATCGTGTTTTCCCCAACTACTATACTCGCAACTTGTTTTTCAGAAGTTGTAATTATTTGATTGTATTTTTCGTCATAATATATATATGGGTCAAAGAAATTTTCGATATCATCTTTTGAAATATAGATTATACCATTTTCTATCATTACATCTTTTTTCAAATCTTTTGTAACATTACTGTTATTAATTACCAAATTAGCTCTATCTGTAATATCATCATTTACATAGTTTGGCGCTACCTTTAGTACAAAGAATACCAATCCTAAAAATATTGCAACTATTATAAGTTTACTTATAATCTTGCTTTTTACTTTTTCTTCTCTTTTCGCTTTTCTTGACATATTTTTAATCTCCTATTTTATCTTTTTGTTTTTATTTTAAAAATCCATTTATAATTTGCTCTTCTGCCTCTTTCTCTGTTAAACCTAGTGTCATAAGTTTTGTCAATTGCTCACCTGCAATTTTTCCAATTGCTGCTTCATGAATTAAACTTGCATCAACATTATTTGCTTCTATTTTTGGGTCTGAAATTACTTTTGCATTTCCCATTATTATGGCATCACATTCAACATGACCAAAACATTTTGTATTTCCTTTTACATTTGAAATAAATTCTTGCACTGAATCATCTTCTGCAACTGAGCGTGATGCCACGTGTACGCTTGAATCTTCTCCATCCAAATTTACGTCAAATATAGTCTTGGCCGTTTGTTTTCCTGTTGTCATAATTCTTTCTGAAATTACTAAACTACTTCCTTTTTTCATGTTAGCATAAGTTTCTCTTACTGTTGAAGTAACACCTTTTATTTGTACTGATTCCATCTCCATAGAAGCCATTTCATCTAAATTTATTATAGTTTGAGGGTTTAAAATTCTATCTCCTGTGCCTTCTCCCTCACCATAATGCTTTTCTATGTACTTTATTTTTGCACCTTTTGCCAAGTGGAATGTGTGAATTCCGTCATGCTCTGCTGTATCACAAGTGCTATTATGAATTCCACATCCTGCAACGATTACTACATCCGCATTTTCTCCTATATAGAAATCATTATATACTAAATCATTAAGTCCACCTTGTGTTAAAATAACTGGTATATGTACACTTTCGTTTTTTGTATTTGGCTTAATTATTATATCAATTCCAGGCTTGTCTGTTTTTGTCACAATATCAATATTTGCTGTTGTATTTCTTGCAGCTAATTTTCCATTTTCTCTAATATTGTATGCACCCATCGGAGTTTTTTCTATGTCTGCAATTTGCTTTAACAAATCTTTCTCTATTTTATCCATCTAATTTCTCCTTTCTTTTCCATCTGCTCTTTTACTGGTAAATCTTGTTTTTTTCCTCCGTCCCCAAAAACAAGATTTTCTATTTGCATTTTTGCTTATCTGTAAGCTTGTGACAAGGCTTAACCTTTCCAAAAATCTGTGGCAAAATTTCTTCCCTTGGACCATGCTTTTCCACTTTGCCATTTGTTATAAGCACTATTTCATCTGCAATATTTAGTATTCTCTCTTGATGTGAAATAATCACAATAGAGCCTTTAATATCATCATGCATTTTTTCAAATACAGATATAAGATTATTAAAGCTCCATAAATCAATACCTGCCTCTGGCTCGTCAAATATAGTAAGTTTTGATTTTTTTGCAGCAAGCATTGCAATTTCTATTCTTTTTAGCTCTCCTCCAGAAAGCCCTCCATTTACTTCTCTATTTAAATATTCTTGTGCGCATAATCCAACATCTGCTAAAACATCACAAGCATCACATACCTTAATGCTATTGCCTGCAGATATTTCAATTAAATCCTTTACTGTTAAGCCTTTAAACCTAACAGGTTGTTGAAACGCAAAGCCTATACCAGCTTTTGCTCTATCTGTTATGGACATATTTGTAATGTCCTTACCATCAAAAATTATTTTTCCTGAATCTGGATTTTCAATCCCCATAATAATTTTTGCAAGTGTTGACTTTCCTGAGCCATTTGGTCCTGTGATAACTACCATTTTGTTATCATCTATTTTTAAATTAACATTTTTTAAAATATTCTTATTATCTCTTGAAAAACATATATCTTGTAATTCTAACATTATTCCTCCTTTTCTTTGGCTTTAAGCCATAAATATTGTACCATTTTTTGTAGGAATTTACAATATGTAATTTTTAAATAAATGAAACTTAATAGCATGCTTAGAACCTGTTTTCGAGTTTTACTTTTTGGTTTTAGAGACATCATTACTTTCATATATATTAGTAGAGGTGAGTATATGAAAAAAGTTATATTTAAAGGGTGTGGTACTGCATTAGTTACCCCATTTACAAATGATGGTGTGAATTTTGAAGAGCTTAGGAAGTTAATTGAATTTCAAATTTTAGAAGGTGCTGATAGCCTAATAATTTGTGGAACAACAGGTGAATCTTCTACTATGAGTTTGGAAGAAAAAAAGGCTGTTATTGAATTTAGCATAAAAATTGCAAATAAACGAATTCCTATTATTGCTGGAACTGGAGGTAATAACACAAAAGATGTGATAAGTTTGTCTAAATATGCAGAAAGTGTTGGCGCAGATGCTATTCTGTTAGTTACTCCTTATTACAACAAAACCACACAAGCAGGCTTAATTGCACACTATAACGCAATTGCTGAAAGCGTAGATATTCCTATTGTTTTATATAATGTGCCAAGTAGAACAGGTATAAATATAGAGCCAGCAACTTGCTTAGAGCTATCTAAAGTTCCTAATATAGTTGCTATTAAAGAAGCAAGTGGAAATATCTCCCAGGTAGCAAAAATAGCACAGCTATGCAGCGATGAGCTTTCAATTTACTCTGGTAATGATGATCAGATTGTACCAATTTTATCATTAGGCGGATTGGGCGTAATTTCCGTTTTGTCAAATATTTATCCGAAATTTGTACACGATATGGTAATGGATTATCTATCTGGCAATTGGCAAAAAGCATGTGCTTCACAGCTTTACTCTCTTCCGTTAACAAATGCTCTATTTAGCGAAGTAAACCCTATTCCCGTAAAATATGCAATGAAAAAAATCGGCTTTGATTGTGGAGAGCCACGATTACCTTTAGTAGAATTGTCAGATACAAATAAGGTGAAGATAGACAAGGCTTTAAAAAATTTTGAGCTAGCTTGAATAAGAGGAACACTCCATTTTGTTTAAGTTTTTGCACGTTTGGAACACTCCTTGTACAAATTTATTAACTTTTTATTAATTATGTCACATGATGCACTTTTTATGGTATAATATTATTATACTAACTTTTAGGAGAAGAATTTTAATGAAACTACCTTCTATTTTTAGAAAAAAACAAATAGCTAACAGCCAAGACACACAAGATATTTATACTGATATTGGCTCTAACATAGATTTATATGAAGATGCTCATACACATTCTCGTATGGATAAAAAATATCAGTTAACTGAATTTTTTGAAATAATTAAAGATATTATTTCGAATGATACTATAAAAGAAATGAAGAATTTTAGGCAGCACTGCAATACTTCTTGTTACAAACATTGCATGCAAGTTGCTTATTACACATATATTGCATGCAAAAAATTGAAACTTAATTACGTTTCTGCTACTCGTGCTGCAATGCTTCATGATTTATTTTTATATGATTGGCGAAAAAAATATAGAACTATTGAGCTACCTGGCTTGCACGCTTTTGTACATCCACAAATAGCTCTAAAAAATGCTAGCAATTTGTTTGAATTAGATGAAATAGAAAAAGATGTTATTTTAAAGCATATGTGGCCTGTAACATTTGCTTTGCCAAAATATAGAGAATCATATATTGTTACAATAATGGATAAATATAGTGCTTGCTTGGAGACTTATTTATATATTCAAAGTATTCTAAAGACAAAAACTTTTTATAGATATGCATATGTTTTTTCAAGTTTGTTATTATTTAATTTTTTTAGAATTTTTTAGAGATTCCTATAATATAAATAGAAATAGATAATTTTATCTGTTTCTATTTTTTTGTTGTTTTGTAGAACACGGTGACAGATTAAAATCTGTTACCTTAGTTTTCCAGGAAGGATTTGATGTTATGATTAATATTTTGCTAAATGGTTGCAATGGAAATATGGGAAAAGCAATTATAGAGCATGTAAATAAAATGCCTGATTTTAATGTGCTATATGGAATTGATAAGGATAACACTGATTTATATAATAATATTACTCAAAAGCCTGATGTTATAATTGATTTTTCCACAGTTAGTGCCACTTTTGCAGCTCTAAACTATGCCGTTGAAAATTTGATTCCGATTGTTATAGCCACTACTGGATTTAGTCAAACTGATAATCAAAAAATAGCAGAATTTGCTGAAGCAATACCTATTTTTAAATCTTCTAATATGTCATATGGCATACATCTATTTACAAATGTTGCATCTACCCTTGCTAAAAAGCTGAAAAATGCAGATATTGAAATTATAGAAAAACATCATAGAATGAAAAAAGATGCACCAAGTGGTACAGCTCTAATGCTCGCAAATAGTATAAATAAAAAATGCAGTATTTCTTCTATTCGCGGTGGTGGGCTAGTAGGCGAGCATTCTGTTTTGTTTTTAGGCGAAAATGAGACAATTGAAATTACACACACTGCTTATTCTAGAAATATTTATGTTGAGGGTGCTCTTGATGCTGCAAGATTTATCATTACTAAGAAAAACGGATTATTTAGCATGGAAGATTTGGTTTAAAAAAATCTTGTTTTTTTCCTCCGTCCCCAAAAACAAGATTTTTCCAAAGATACGCAAAACAGAGTGACAGGTTAAAACCTATCACTCTGCTCCTCTTATTTACTAGCTACTTCCTCTACAGGATAAACGCTAACTTGTTTTTTATCTCTTCCTAATCTTTCGAATTTAACTCTTCCAGTTACTTTAGCATATAAAGTGTCGTCACTTCCGATGCCTACGTTTGTTCCTGGATGAAATTTTGTTCCTCTTTGTCTTACTAAAATGTTACCAGCTGGAACTATTTGTCCATCTGCTCTTTTTAGCCCTAAACGTTTAGACTCACTGTCTCTACCGTTCTTAACACTACCTTGACCTTTTTTATGAGCCATTTATCTCAACTCCTTTCGGTTTTCGATTTTTTATTTTTCTCTTTTTTAGCTTCTAAGAATTTAATTGTTTTAAAAATTACTCTTTAACAGTTTCTTTTTTTGCTGTTGTTGCTGCTTTAGTTGTTGTTTTCTTCTCTGCTGGCTTTGTTTCTGTTTTAGCAGTTGTTTTTGCTTCTGCTTTAACTTCTGTCTTAGCTTCAGCTTTTTCAGCAGCTGTTTTTATTTTTGTTATTTCAACCTTTGTATATGGTTGTCTATGTCCTTGAGTTCTTCTGTAGTTCTTTTTAGCTTTGTATTTATACACTAAAATTTTCTTTCCTTTTCCATGAGAAACTACCTTTCCCTCAACTTTAACACCTTTTACATAAGGAGCTCCTACTTCTACTTTTTTGTCATCAGATACTAAAACTACATTATCAAATGTAACTTTTTTACCTTCTTCAACATCTAATTTTTCGAAGAATACTACATCTCCTTCTGCTACTTTGTATTGCTTTCCACAGCTTTCAATTATTGCGTACATTATATGTACACCTCCTCTTATATGTATACTCGCTAAGCATAAAATACAAGGCAGTTAGATTTCTCTAACATTTAGTTGCCCGACCCAGGCGGCTTACAGGTAAATATTTTATCATATTTTTTTACTCTTGTCAATCCCTATTCTACACTTTTTAGGCTCTCTATCATGTCTATTTTCTTTAGTGAGAAATATGTAATTACATTTACAATTATTGCAAAGAATGTTGTAATCAATACTCCCCAAACATAGCTTAGTACTCCTATTTCTGGGTCAAACATTAGCATATCTATTTCACAAGTTTTTAATATGTACATTGTTAAATAATATCCTCCAACTAGACCCACTAACATTCCCAATATTGTAAGTATTATTGTTTCTCTTCCTATGTATTCGTACACTTCTCTATCATAAAATCCCAGTACTTTTATTGTGGCAAGCTCTCTAATTCTTTCGCTTATGTTTGAGTTTAGTAAATTATACAATACTACTAATGCCAACAATCCTGCTGCTATGATAAGTATCCATACTACTGCATCCATATTATCCATTACCACTGTTATCATATTAGATGAATCTGATGTGAAGCTCACTCCTGAAATATTGTCTTTGTCCTCTAACAATGTTCTTCCTAAGTTATTCTCTTGCTCTTCTGTTAACTCATTTGTTTTTGCCAAAATCACATTGTAATCAATTCTTGTGTCGTAAATTTGATTATATAATTCTGGTGATATGTACAAATAGTGTAATATATAGTTTTCTGTAATATGTGCTACATTTACGTCTGCTCTATCTCCATCTGCATTCTCTATTGTAATTGTGTCGCCTTCTTTAATGTCCAATAGTTTTGCCAATTTTTCTGTAATGACAACTCCTGAGTTATCTAACACATATTTATTGTCTTTTTTAGTTCTGCTTCTAAGTGAGACAAATGTATCAAAATTGTCTACATTTTCTGGCACAACTAATTGTATGTTTTGGTTATTGTCATTCTTTATTATTTTTACTGACTGAATATTGGCTCCAAGCACATCTGTTATATTTTCATTTTGTGCGACTTCGTCTTTTACTGCTTGCAAGTCCTCTGCTTGCTTTTCTTCTTTTAATGAAATATTAATTCCATATTTATAGATTTCTCCGTATTGCATTGGTATCATGTTTGCAATTGCATCTCTTAAGCCGAATCCGGCAATAATAAGTGATGTACATCCACACACACCAATAACAGTCATTAAAAATCTCTTTTTATATCTGAATATGTTTCTTGCAGTTACCTTTGCAGTAAAGTTTAAATGTTTCCAAATAAATGTTATTTTTTCTAGTAATACTCTCTTTCCTGGCTTTGGTGCTTTTGGTCTCATTAGTGTTGCAGGATTATGCCTTAGTATTCTTGCTGCTGTAAAGATTGTAGCTCCTACTGTACATAGTGCTGCTGCTGCAATTCCAGCAATTGCATATAAAACATTAAACTCTAGAATTACATCAGGCACGTCATATACCATCGCATAGATATCTGCTATTACTTTTGGCAAGAAATTAAATCCTATAATTAATCCTATTCCACCACCTATTAAAGTTGCCAAACAAGCATATATTAAGTACTTCATAGCAATTTGTAATTTGTTGTATCCAAGTGCTTTTAATGTACCTATTTGCACTCTTTCTTCTTCTACCATTCTTGACATTGAGTTTAAACTCATTAATGCCGCTACTAAAAAGAATACTACTGGGAAAACTTCTGCCAAATTTGCTACTCTTTCTGTATCCTGCATGTAATTTACATATCCAGTATTTTCTTCTCTATCTAACACATACCATTCTGGTCTTTGGATTTCTTTTAAATCTTCTTTGGCTTCTAATAGCTTATCTTCCGCTTCTGCGATTTGCTCTTCGTATTCTTTGCGTGCATCTTCTAGCTCTTTTTCACCTTTTTCTAGCTCTTCTTCTCCCTCTTTAATTTCCGCTTCTGCTTGATTTAACTGATAATATGTAGAATTCTTTTGACTTTGTAATTCTGTTTCTGCATCTTCTATTTGTTTTCGTGCATCTTCTAGCTGAGCCTCTCCATTTTCTAATTCTTTGTTTGCTGTATCAATTCCCGCCTGAATTTGCTTAATTGTACCAGCTAAATCTGAAACTCCTTGTTTTTCTAATTCACTATTGATTGTGTTTATAGTTACTTGCAAAGTTTGAATTTGTACATTTAGTTTTGCTATTTGCTCTTGCAAGGCTGGTTTTTCTTCTTCTAATGCAGTCTCTAATTTTGCCTGTAATTCTTCTAAACCTGCTTGCGCTTTTTCTAAGTTAGCTTGCACATTATTTAATTGAGTTTGAGTTTGTTTTAAAGTAGATAATTGCTCTTCATATGTTGCAATTTGCTGCTCTACTTTCTTTTTCTCTGTCTCGAATTTTTCTTCATTTTCTGCTAATAACTCTTTGGAATCTTCTATCTGTTGCTCTGCCTGGCTAAAGCTATAGTTCGCATTCGCCCTATTTTTTTCAATTTCTGCTCTTCCATCTTCTAATTCTTTTTTGCCATCATCAATTTCCTTTTGTGCATCTTCTAGCTCTTTCTCTGCTTTTGCTTTTTCTTCATCTAGCTCCTTTTGCGCATCTTGTATCTTTGAATTTGCACTATCATAAAGCTGATTATACCTTGCCTCTCTTCTTTCTTCTGAAATAGCATCTAGGCTATTTTCAACTTCTTCTACTTTTTCTAGATATTCCTCACTGCCAGTTTCTAAACCATTTGCATCTGCTACTGTTAAATATATATTAGTGTAGATACTTGCATTTAGGTTTTCTTTTGGCACATACATATAGTAGTCTATCATTCCACTTCCAAGCTTTGTACTGCCTCTATCTGTAGAAATATATAAAGGTGACTCTGCTGTACCTACAATCTGTAACTTATTATTTTTTAGTACTTGCTCTTCTTCTCCATCATCATTTGTTATATTTTCTATTTCTACCTCTATGGTGTCACCTATTTGATGTCCTGTACCTAATAAGAAATTTGGCTCAACAACACATTCATTCTCATTTTCTGGTAAACGTCCTTCAACTAAATTTAAGTTATTTAAATTATCAGTCATTGTTTCTAATTTTACAACAATTTCTTCTTCACCTATTGTAACTACTGCATCAGTTTGATACGCTCCTTCTACACTTTCCACATTTTCCACTTGCTTTATTGCAGTAATGTCATCATCAGTAAGCCCTAGTGTAGAAATTACTTGAATATCCATTACTTTCAAATCGTCAAAATATGTGTCGACTGTTTTCTTCATATCCGGGCTTGTTGCCTTTATTCCAGCAAAAAAGCCTACTCCTAAAAGCACAATTAAGAGCAATGATATAAATCTTTTATATGAATATTTTATTTCTTTAATTCCATCTTTTAGAAGTGCGGTCTTCAACATTCTCACCCCATTTTTACCATTCGATTTCACTAATTGGCATAGGATTTGCGTTTTGCTGAATGTCATAAGCTGTACCATTTTTAAAATGTATAACCCTATCTGCCATTGGCGTTAATGCGCTATTGTGTGTAATAATTATAACCGTCATTTTTTCTTTTCTACAAGTGTCTTGCAATAACTGTAAAATTTGTTTTCCTGTTTTATAATCCAGTGCACCTGTTGGCTCGTCACATAGTAGAAGCTTTGGATTTTTTGCTATAGCTCTTGCAATTGCAACTCTTTGTTGCTCTCCACCAGATAACTGTGATGGGAAATTCTTTAATCTGTTTTCCAGCCCCACTTTTTTAAGTATAGCCTTTGGCTCTAATGGATGCTTACATATTTGTGTCGCAAGCTCCACATTCTCTAGTGCTGTGAGGTTTTGAACTAAATTATAAAATTGGAATACAAACCCTATATCTTCTCTTCTATATTTAGTAAGCTCTTTTTTCTTAAATTTGCTTATATCTTTTCCATCTATTATAACATTGCCTGAAGTTGCACTATCCATTCCACCAAGTATATTAAGTGCAGTTGTTTTTCCTGCACCACTAGGACCTACAATTACAACAAGCTCTCCTTTCTCTATTTCAAAATTTGTTTTGTCCAATGCTTTAATAGATACTTCACCCATTTTATATTCTTTTACAACATTTTTAAATTCTATATATGGCATTTTTCTCATATCCTTTCATATTGAAAGTTATATATTCTAGTAACATTTAGGGGAGTACAATAAAATAGATATTTTATTATCTATAGTAAATACTCCCCCTCAATGTTTGATTTTTTGTCTTACATATATTGTATCATTAATTTTTAAATTGTCAATTGTTTTTCTAAGGCTTTGCTAGATGGCTGTTTAGTTTATATTTCTTACTTTAAATTCTCTCAATAACTGCTTTACTGCTAAATCTCTGTGATTATGTGTAGCCTCATATGTTTTCTCATCTAAATCACTTAATGGTTTGTCAAATCCTTCTGGTATAAAGATTGGTACATATGTTAGCCCTCCCAATTTTCCTGGTGTTTTTGTCACTGTGCCTTTACATTCTCCTCTTGCCACTATTTTTTCTCCATCTGGAAGAATTGCGGTTAATACGCATACAAAAGTACAAGCTCTGTCCTTTTTGTCTTGATATGGTTTCATCTTCTCTAAAACTTTATCCAATATTTGAATTTGCGTTGCATTTTCTCCTGCATATCTTGCAGAATACACTCCTGGCTCTCCGTCTAATTTATCAATGCATAGCCCAGCATCATCTGTTATTATAATTTTATCCTTAATATTATTTGCATCACAAAACTTCTTTATTTCATTTGCTTTTATTTCAGAATTTTCTTCGAATGTTTTTCCATCTTCTATTATTTCTTGATTAAAGTCAATATCCTTTAGAGTATAAATATTTGCGTCAACATTGTTCTCTTTTAAAATTTTTTTCATTGAAATAACTTTGTTTTTGTTACTTGTACCATAAATAATTTCCATGGTTTGCCTCCTCTTTATTTTTTCTTTATGGCAATTTAAACACAATAAAATACATTTTAAATGATTTTATTTTACTAAATTTAAATCTCCATTAATTACTATTGGAGAGAATCCTGATATTTCATCATATAACATTCCTTCTGGAATATCATTATATAAATAAATTTTCTTGTTCTTCATAAAAGCTTCATATATTTCAATAAATGTAGCTCCTCCAATATAATTCTTCTTTTCATTCTTATCAAAATTTAATGTTAATACAGCATCCATTTCAGCAATTCTTTCTTCGCTCATTCTAAACATTCTTGCCTTAAATCTTGCGTGCTCATCTTTACCTAAATTCCAACTTTTCTTTTCTGCATCTGGCTCATAATATGAATTTGGTAATTCAACTATATGGCCCATTTCTTCTAGTTTCTTTTTTATTGGTGCTATATCCTTATAAAAAGCTTTACTACAAATAATTAATATTTTCATTTCTAATAACCTCCTATTTCTATTTTTATTATTTAATAACTTTAAACGTTTTTATATCCTATTTTACTATGAATTTCCTTGTGACAATTAGAGCAGACTAAAATACATTTTAGAGCTTCTTGTTTATATTCTTTCCAAGACATTGTATTTCCAGAGCCTAACTTAAACTCCTTAATTTCAGGATTTTCATGATGAAATTCTAATGCATCTACACATCTATCATAGCCACATATTGAGCACCTTCCACCCAATAATTTAATTGCTTGTAGCTTCATACTTCTTCGTAATATTGTCTTTTGATGTTTTCTTGTAGTATAATTATTTCTTGTAGATTCTCCACTACATTCATAACAATATATTCTAGTAGAAGATTTAGTCTCAAATTTATTGTTGCAAATTTCGCACGTTTTTATCATTTACTACCACATCCTATGTATTAAATTATACATCACCAAACATTAAATTACTAGCAAACATACAAAAAAATAACAGATAATTTCTTATCTGCTACTTTTTATGGCTCCTTTGTGAGAGACGTTTTCGAAAAGCCTATCGCAAAAAGTTACTTATTTCCGTTTCAAATGTAGTTATAGCAATATATTGCAAGAATTGTATGTACAAGTTGGCAATTTTTTGCTACAACTGTTGTTTATAATTTAACATAATTTTTTAGGTATTGCAACAAAAAATTAAAGATTATTTTTATATTTTTCTACTTCTTCATAAATTTCATTCCAATTATTTACTCTTATAATTTCTTTGTCATTAATATCAGCGTTCATTTTTGTTGTCATTAAAATAGATTTAATACCATTATCTGTTAATTCTCTACAGGTTTCATAGCTATCTTCTATACATAAATCAATTTTGTTTTCTTTAAAAAATTTTAATTTATCACTTACATGCAAGTTTAAGCTATCATATGGAATACCAAAATCGTTCAAGCTCTTTTTAGTAATTTCCTCAGTATCACAATTCTTAATATTCATTAATCTTGCTGTTACAAAATGTATAGTATCTCCTTCATCTTTCAATTTTCTAATTGTTTTATTTGCATCAGGAAGCATTGTGCATTCCTCTAATACATTTTTATAATACTTATCAAAAAAGTCAAATTTTGTTTTTTCATCCCAACCATATAAAACTTTTAAATAATATCTATTTTTTATCAATCCAAAACTGTCTCTATTAGTTGGTACTCCAGATATTTCTTCTTCAAATTTATCTGCATATTTTAACATTGATTTTACTGTTAAAAATGTTGTATCATCTATATCAATTCCTATTTTCATTTTTACCTCCATTTTTCTCCATTAATATATTTTGTTAATGCCATTATAAATGCATATTCTGTTAAATCTATTCTTGAAATTTTATTATGTGTTAATAATTGAATGCCTCCACTATGATTATGCCTTTCTTTATCTTCTCCTAAAACTGTGTCCATTGCCTCACTTAAATTTGTATCTAAGACCTTTTGTACTAAATTGTCTGGAACTGGAAATGATGGACTCGTCCCATAACTTTCGAAATCTTCATTATCTTCAATTACTGCAATATTAGTAATCATCCATCTTCCCAATAAATCATTTATTCCACTTTCTATTCCTAAAAATAAATCTGCAGAAATATTATTTTCTTTGGCATACTTTTTTAGATTTCTTACTCTATTTTTTGCACCTTCATAAATTTCTTTATTTACAGGTTGGTCTGGCACAGCAGATTCTACTGGTATTCCTGCTATTTCAACATCATTAAAATAATGTTCTAACGCTTTTTTTGCACCTTCTATTTTTCCTTGATTTTTAGTAGCTATTAGTACTTTCATCCTTTACTTCCTCCTCAAACTTTGCAACATAATGTTGCAATTTTCATATAATTTTCTTTAAATCATCTAACCATTCAAAACCTTCATTGTCTAGTTCTTTTAATTCTTCTATTTTAAAATATCTTACTTCTTCTAATTCTTCTTGCTGTATTTTGCATTCATCTACATCTACATTTTTTCTAACATAATATACTGTAAAATGTGATTTTTCATTTATATCCATACTTAAAAATTTAAACTCATCCTTCTTTAAACGAATACCTATTTCTTCAAATGTTTCACGAATTCCTGCATCAAGTGGTGTTTCTCCTAAGTCTACTTTTCCACCACATATTCCCCATTTGCTAGGATTAGCTCTTTTATATCTACTACGTTTCTGCAGTAAAATTTCATTTTCATCATTGATTATAACAACTCCAACAACTGATATATAATATCCATTTGGTACATTATTAGGGTCACGAGCTTCTATATGCGTTAAAATTTTACCAGTTTTATTGCCATTTATATCAACCAATTCATGCTTTTCCACTTTTTACCCCCATTTTTTAACAAATCTGTAAAATTAGAATATAAACTCTATTCTTCATCATTTTGCTTTTTTTCTTGTTTTTGCAGTTCAAATATTGCTTTTTGACTTTCTATTTCAGCCTTTAATTCTTCTTCTGTTGGTAAATATAATTTATATTTACTAGCAAATAGTTGTTCATTTCCTTTTAGAATAGAGTATTTTGCTATATCTGCATCGGTTTCTGAACATAGCAAAATTCCTATTGTTGGATTGTCTTCTTTTGATTTTTTTAACTCATCATACATTCTAACATACATATCCATTTGCCCAACATCTTGATGCGTTATTTTTTTAGTTTTCAAATCAATTAACACAAAGCATTTTAATATATAATTGTAAAATACTAAATCTATGAAGTAATCTTCTTTTTCTGTATGAATATGTTGTTGTCTTGCAACAAATGCATAACCTTTACCGTAGTTCCATTAAGAATTTTTGTAAATTATTTATTATACTAGTTTCTAATTCTGTTTCTGTAAAAGTACTATCCAATGAATATCCTAAAAATTCTGCTATTACTGGATTCTTAACAAATTCTAATTTGTTCATTAAATAATTTTCTTTGTTGTTTTCTTCCATTTCATTAATTACTGGTTCTTTAACTTGTGACTTTAACAATCTATAATAATACTGTGTATCAATGTTTCTTTGTAATGTTCTTGTACTCCACGTTTGTTCTAATGCTTCTTTTGCGTACCAATCTCTTGCTTTTTTATCAAAAACTTGTAACAGAGTTCTATAATGAGTCCAAGATAGCAAATTTCCAGATTGTCGACTCAATGCGTCGACAATTTGTGGAAAATTTTTATAAAAACTTAAAAATCTATACAAATTACTTCTATCAAATCCTTTTCCATATTGTTTTGTTAATTCTTTAGATAGTTTTTTTATTATTTCTAATCCATAATCTGCTCTATCATTTCCTTTTAGTTCTTCTTCGGCAATTCTATATCCAATTAGCCAATTTCTTTCTACTAGAGCAATATTTACAGACTTATAAGCATAATCTCTTGCTGATTCAATAATAGAACATACATCTTCTAATACATTATCTGTATTTTGATATTTAATAATCATTGAATTATTGTTTGTTTTTTCTAAACTCATATTTACCTACTTTCTATATTATCATATATTATACACTAAATTTTTCCAATCAATTTTTAAACCACAAAATTTGTATATTTCCATATATGATGCTATTTTTATAAAATTTAATACATTATATAGCCAATCAGGTTCAATATTTTTATATCTTCTTGGCTTGTCCGTTGGTATCGGCAATTTATGTACATAATATCCTTCGT
>UMIY01006247.1_pt1 | contig 16421 bp, 24 predicted proteins | sample 1965921 | NCBI WGS metagenome assembly UMIY01 (sample SAMEA4836134, study PRJEB28245) | human gut metagenome | biome: gut microbiome; material: fecal sample | place: Denmark | collected 2008
CCATGCGGGAGCTGCGGCTGATCCTGGCCAACAGCGATACCCGGCAGCTGACACCTGCAGAGATCTCCAAGCAGGCGGAGCGGGTGGAGCGGCTCCTCTATCAGCTGAAGGAGGAAGGAGTGGTATTCCCCGGCAGGATGCGGGATCAGGTGGCGGCTGCCTGTAAGGTCTCCGCCACCAAGCTGGGGGTTCTAAAGGTTATCAGGGAGAATTTAGTTCCCTCCTATCTGGAGCTGTTCAATGCGGGCAAACTGCCGGAGTCGTCCGCCTACGCCCTGGCGAGAATGCCGGATGCCCTGCAGGAGGACATTTTTGCCGCCTGCAGGGAGAAGGTCAGCAGCTGCGCCCTGGATGAGTACCGCAAAACGGTTCAGGAGGGTTTGCCAAAGCCGAAGGAGCCTTTGCACTGCCCGGACGGCCAGCAGTCATGTACGCATCATGCCGCATTTTTGCGGCACGACTGTAACAACAACTGGGATCAGTGCTATGGGGCCACCTGCTGCATGGAGTGCGACAGGGCCATGCGGGAGTGGTCACCATGTGCATCGGCCTGCTCCAAGGCCAAAGCGGCAAAGTCGGCCAAGCTGGCAGCCAGGCGGAAGCGGGAAGAGAAGCAGAAAGAAAAAGAGACGGCTAAAAATCAGATCGCGTCCGAGACCGTGGCAGCGTTCTGGCGTCGGGTTCAGGCAGCGGCCAATGGGAAACTCTCAGACCGCGAAATTATCAATCTGACCAATGGTGCCAGCTATTATTCCTCGGATATCAGAAAAATGCTGGACGGGACATTCCAGGCCAATGAGTACAAAGATGGTACCGGCAGCTATCCGAGGGTGGATTACTTCCGGCAATTTTGTCTGGATCACCAGGTTAGCGCAGATGCTCTGCTGGAGCTACCGGCAGCCGACCAGCCAGAGGGCCAGCTGACCATCGCCGGGTGGATGCCGGGTGGTACGGATCCGGCAGAGCCCGGTGACTTCGCCGTCCTGGTGGATTTTGGCAGCGGGTACTTTGTCCATGAGTTTTACAGCTGGAATGGTACGGAGTGGATTTTCTCGGGCGGCGAAGCGGAAGACCTGCCGTCTTGGTGGATGCGGCTTCCGCCCGTGCCGGAGGTGGAAACGTGCGAAAAGGAGGATAGCTGATGATCGATTACCATTATGATGAGCACGGAATTACAGCTATTACCTCCGGCAATGCTGCCAATATTGCGGCAGAGCTTGGCCATCTGGTGACCATCTCCTATAACCTGATTCGCTCAAAATATCCCAGGTTTGCTGAGGACTTTAAGCGCTATGTACAGATCGCGATGCGGCCGGATAGCCCCGTCTGGGATCAGGCGGAGGTCCCGGATCCTTACGACGGTGTCAAAATGGCCTATATATACGGAGAAATGGAGGCGCGATATGATAACATCGCGGAATGACAAGAAAAACTTTCTGGCTCACACTTTCTCCCGCTGTGTGGCGGAGATGTGCCCTGGGGTAGTCCAGCTGGAGTATCAACTCCACGATGACGGTGATGAGGATGTCATTATCCGCTGTGCCGATGGTTCTTCCCACCGGGTGGACGTCACTGGCCTGGAACTGTGGCAGTCCGTGAATGCCATTCTGGCGGAGCTCAACGGGGATGCCATGCGGAGATTGGAGGCGTTTATGGCATGCTGAATAGGCGGAGGTACACTGGCAAGTGCCGCCGGTGGAGGTGGGCCTTCTGGCTGGCAGTTGTTGCCTGGGCTGTGCTGGCTGCCTGGATCCTGACGGCCTGGGCCCGGGCGGCGACAGTATGAGCAAGCCAGACTCTCCGTGCCGGGATTGCCGCCGGCGGGCCCCGGGGTGCCATGATGCGGCGGTTTGCTCCGCGTGGGGGCAGTACCAGCGGGACCTGGCCGTCTGGCACGAGCTGTACCGGGCGGCCATGGTGCCCCAGTCGGAGATGGACAGATACGACAAAGGCCGGCGCCGTGCGGCGCGGAACAGTTCACATAGGAGGGACCGATAAGATGCTGAACAAGATTTTTCTCATGGGCCGTCTGGTCCGAGACCCAGAACTGCGGCACACCGGCAGCGGCACAGCGGTGGCGTCGTTCACCCTGGCGGTGGACCGGGACTATAAGACCCAAAACGGTGAAAAGGAGACAGACTTCATTGACATTGTGGCCTGGCGCTCCACGGCTGAGTTTGTCCATAAGTACTTCACCAAGGGCCGTATGGCCGTGGTGGAGGGCAGGCTCCAGATCCGGGACTGGACCGACAAGGACGGCGGGCGCCGCCGCAGCGCCGAGGTGGTGGCAGACAATATCTACTTCGGCGACTCCAAGCGAACGGTGTCCGATTCGGACACGCCAGCGCAGTCCGGGGAGTTCCAGGAACTTCCGGATGAGGAGGAGGGGGAACTACCATTTTGATTTTATGCGTACAATGTTGGCTGCGGTACAGCAGTTACTGTATGGGCTGCCGGTACTGGTCCATCGGAATTGGATTGGGACAACTGCATGGCTGAGATCTTGGATTTGAACGATCTGGAGTTGCCAGACTGCGAAAAATGCCGGGACCCATCCAAACGGATATTTGCCCGTACAATGGATCTGGATGGCCCGGGCGTACCGGGTGTCCTTTATCAATGCGATAATAAGAAATGCAGAAACCGGCGGAATGCAATCGGGAATTTTCTTTTTAAGGGAGAGGAGCGGGAAACATGGAGCAAATGACCAAAAGAAAACTTAAAGGCAATGGATACTACATGAAGTGCAGCGAAACGTGTCCGCATGATTGCCAGGAGACCTGTGATTGCGAAGAGTTCGACAAATTTGTTGACCTCCTTGGTGCCTATGAGAAAACCGGTTTGGAGCCGCAGGAGATCGAGCATATCGTGGATGCCTACGGCCGGGGGCTGTCCCTGCGGACGGAATCCGCGCAGCGGCTGGAGCTGGTTCGGGAGATCCCAGATGACCGGCTGCGAGAGATTGCGGAGGCGGAACGGGAGGGACGGTACGCGGTGCTGCCTGTTAAGGTTGGAGGCACGGTATACAGGGTAATTACCACTCGAGACTGTCCGCCGTTGCTTTCAGAAATAGCGATTAAAACTGTTGAGCAGGCTGCAAGTTTGATCGGGCGCATGGGAAAACATTTGGTGATAAGCTATTATCCTACCCGTGAAGCTGCCGAGACCGCGCTGAAAGGAGAGCATGATGGCTGAGTACATAGACCGGGACGAAATCAGATTAAAAACCTGTGGGGATTGCACAAGGCATGTCGATCTTGCGTGTCAGCACCCTGAACCGTGCGAGGTTTTAATTGCGGCGTTTTTAAATGCAGAGCCTAAGGACGTAGCTCCGGTGGTGCATGGACGCTGGGAGCTAATACGCGGTGGAGATTTCACTTCTGCATTCAAGTGCTCTGTATGTGGCAGGCGGCTGAGTGTATCTTGTGATAAAGAGAAAACGTCCTTTTACCTGAAAGATCGGTACCCATACTGCAACTGCGGCGCAAAGATGGACGGAGGCGCAGTGTGAAGCATCACAAACACTACTGTCGGGCGGTGATCGCCACGGCGCCCTGCGGACAACAGGCGGTATATCCGTCCGTATCTGCTGCGGCGCAGGAGGTCGGCGGGCAGGTTTCCCGCATTACATACGCATGCCGGACCGGTACCTTGTACCGGGGAATTATCTGGAGGTATGTCGATGAGGGGGGATCTTCCTGATAAACCTGCTTTCGCCCAACGACCTTGAGCAGCTGAGCCGCGCCATGGCGTCCGGGCAGGAGATCTCCCTGACCCGGACGCTGGGCGCATTGACGATTACGGCCAGCACCACAAGAGCCGTGCCGGTGTGGGAGTGTGACATGCTGGTGCGGCTGGAGCGGAGCTGCGGATGCGTATACAGCTCTCAGTACTTCCGCAGCGTGGAGGAAATGGCCCGGTACATATAGCGAAAAGAAAAACCGGAGGCTAAGCCTCCGGCGTTTCCTGCAGATATGCGTCCACCCAACGATTGACCAACGCGTAAATGGATGTCCCCTCTGTATGAGCCTTTTCTTTCAGTGCGTCATACTTTTCCGGAGACAGCCACACGCGAAGCTGCTTTTGGGAAGAGAGATATTTCTTCTGGGTGGAGTAATTGTTCTTTTTCTCGTCAGCCATGCAGTCACCTCTTTCGCAGGGAGATGATGATGGAGATTACGGACAGGGTAATGCTGATTCCACAAAGAATATAGATTGCCATATTGTTTGACACTGAGCTTTTCATCTGCTATCCTTGGAGGGAGGGGATTGCTCCCCTCGCCTCGTTAGCTTGTGAGCTTTTCGTACAGAAGTATGAGGGCTATCACAAGATTGAGGATTGCGGTAACAAGATTGAGCTTAGTTTCGAGGCTGGCTTTCTTGTTGCCGCTTTTTTTGTTTTTGCCCAATGTCCTAACCTCCTTTCCATGGTCTTATTATAGCATAGTGCACTATATAAGTCAATAGAAAGATGCAAGGATTTCCAGAAAGTGAGGGGAAAAATACGGGACAAATTTGGTATTGTACCCGCCAGCGGGCGGGCCCATTGGTCAAGGAGTGCCGGGCATTGCGGCCACCGCTGGGGCCATCCGGGACCCGGCAGGACGCAGCGGATAAGCGACAGATCCGACAAGGACCACACAGTGCCGTGACGCGGACCCAGGTGGACCGACTGGAGTTGCGGTTGGCTATGTTTGGATACGAGGGCAGTCACTACACACTTACCTACGACTGGGAGCACTTGCCCAAGGATTGGGATGCTGTGAGGCGGTACTTCCGGGCATTTCGAGAGCGGGCAAAGAGATGGCGAAATGATAGGCCGTTTGATTGGGCTGGATGCATTGAGGGCATCCATGGAGATCATCGCTATCACATCCATATTGTTCTGCGGGATAGCCAGTTTTCACCAGCTGAGGTACGGTATCTCTGGAGGGGTGGGGATGTGGATGATGAGCCACTTTTGCGCAAAGAGGGTGGTTATCGCAGAATAGCAGAGTATTTTAACAAAGAGCGTCCAGACGGATTCAAAATACCGCTTGGAAAGCATCCGTGGAGCTGCAATCGCCCTCTTTCTCGATCCATTCCTCCAGCACTGGATTGGGATGATCCCAGCGGCGTCATCGAGATCCCGGATGATGTGCTGTGGGCCCGCCGTGGACAAACGGTCAATGACTTCGGGGCCTACTACTATGCTAGCTATATTTTGCCTAAGAAATCAGCGCTTTTATTTTAGAAGATGTCGCGCGCAGGCGCGCGCACGCGTCTATCTTGAAATCTAGTGGAAAAGTAAGCACGTTTTGAAGAAAGTGAGGGAAACGCATTGCAAAGCATGGCGCAACGTGGTAAACTGACCATAAAGAACGGATGGGTTATGTGCCCAGTGTGCGGGAAGGGGAAGATCCTCAAGATTAATCCGGACACCACCGTTCACAATCTGCCTCGACCGTGCAAGCGGTGTGGGCAGGAGAGTATCGTGAATATCGAAGCGCCTGAGCCAGAGTCCTCAGCGACCAGCGCCTGAGCCATGAGACAAGACCCGAAGAGGGGTGTCGATGGCTTGGGCGCTTTTTGTTTTGCCCGGAGGTGATAGCCCGATGGCACAAAAGCCGCTCAGGCCGTGTCGGCATCCTGGATGCTGCATCCTGGTGCCGGATGGATACTGCGCAGCCCATAAGCCAAAAGACCGCCGCAGCGACGAGGCCAAGTCCTGGCACTGGATGTACCTGACGCCGGAATGGCTGGATGATCTGCGGCCATCGCAGCTCCTGAAGGAGCCGTTTTGCCGGGAATGCGCCCGGCATGGAATCCGTACCAGGGCCACGGACGTGGACCACGTAGAGCCGCACAAAGGCGACTGGGCGAAGTTCACGGATCGACGCAATCTGCAAAGCCTATGCCATTCCTGCCATAGCCGCAAGACTATGGCGGAAATCCGCGGAAAAAGTGCTGCATTACGACGGCGGTACCGGCCCTGATTGCCGGCAGCTTTGGGCGCACGCACATGCGGCTACACCTGCGCGGATGCGCGGAGGGGGATCCTTGCAAGCCCTCCCCCCGGGCCAAAAAAGTTTTGGGGAGCCTGCTCAAGACCGCTCGCCCCCCTTCACACGAGATTTTTTCCCCACAGGAGTTTTCGGAGAAGGACGCCGCCGGTGGGGGTCAATGCACACCGTGTGCATCGAAAGGAGCGAAATGGATAGACAACTTGAGCGAGAAATCCGCCTGTTCCACGGGGACTGTTTGGTGGGCATGTCCCGGGTGGAGACAGGCTCGGTGGATCTGGTGCTGTGTGATCTTCCGTACGGTACCACGGCTTGCGACTGGGACTCAGTGATTCCCTTTGAGCCGCTGTGGGAACAGTACCAGCGGATCGTGAAGCCCAAGGGCGCCTTGGTGCTGTTTGCGGCCCAGCCATTTACCACAGCTCTGATCAACAGCGCGAGGAAGCTGTTTCGCTACGACCTGATCTGGGAGAAGAATTCCCCGGTCGGGTTTGCCAACAGCCACCGGCAGCCGCTGCGGGCTCATGAGCAGATCCTGGTCTTTTACAAACGGCAGCCCACCTACAATCCCCAGGGCCTGGTGAAACTAGAAAAGCCTATCGTCCGGCGGGGTGGGAAAACGAGCTCTGTCTACCGTTCCATGTCTGGGGAAAGTGTCCAGCAGTACACCAATTACCCGCGCTCTGTGCTGCATTATCCCAACCGGGGAGAGAAACGGTACCATCCAACACAAAAGCCGGTGGCTTTGCTGGAGTACCTGATCCGCACCTATACCAACCCCGGGGAACTTGTGGTGGATAACTGCATGGGCAGCGGAAGCACGGCTGTGGCGTGCCTGAACACCGGACGCCGGTGTATGGGATTTGAAAAAGACCAGGTTATCTACGAGACTGCTTGCCGGCGGGTAAAAGAGCGGGCGGCGGAATTGGCCATCGCATAGCGGTGTCCGAATCTGACACCAGGAAGGAGGGGGCGGGATGCCCGGAAGACGACAGCCAACGGAATTGGTGGAGGCCAACGGCCGCAAACACCTGACCGAGGCGGAAAAAGATGAGCGCCGGGACCGGGAGGTCCATGTTCCTCCTCCGGAGGAGGCCGTGCCGCCCATGTGGCTGCCCAAGCGGTTTCACAAAGAGTACCACGAAATCGGCGAGATCCTGCGGACCGCCGGATTGTATGCGGAGCTAGACCGGGATGTGCTGGGCCAGTACTTCCTCTCCCGGGAGCGGTGGCTCCGGGCGGACAAAAAAGCCGGGGCAGCCATCCAGGCCGGAGACGAGAAACTGGCCAGGGAGTGGACCGGCGTCCAGGGCACCTACTTCAAGCAGGCCCGCCAATGCGCGGAGGCCATGGGCCTATCCGTTACTTCCCGGTGCCGGATCGTGGTGCCCCAGGCGCTGCAGAATGCGGCCAAGGCGCCCGCAGCGGCCGGGGAGGACGAGTTTACCCAGCGGCTCCGACAGCGGCAGGCGGCTGCACTGGAGGGGGCCACGTAAATGCCGGTACGATCCAGCGAGTATTATGACGAGTCCGCCGGGGCATTTGTCTGTGAATTCATATCCCGGCTGCCCACCACCGATACCGGCCGCCCCTTTGAGCTGTACGACTGGCAAAGATCCTCCATCATGGAGTTCTACGGCCGCCAGGTGTCGGACGAGGACACTGGGGAGTACTTGAGAAAGTACTGGTATCTCTATCTGGAGATTCCAAAGAAGAACGGCAAGAGCGAGCTGGCTGCGGCCCTGGGCATCTACCATCTGTTCGCCGATGGAGAGCTGAACGCGGAAGTTTATATCTGCGCGGCGGATAAGGAGAATGCAAGCATTATCTTCAGCGCCGCAGTCTTTATGCTGACCACTGCCCCCTGGACAGCCAAGATGGTGGCCCGGGGAGAGCTGCACATTGTGGAATCCCGGAAGCGAGTGGAATACCGCCAGCGAGTCAGAACCGGGAACGGCGGATACAAGTGGGTCATCGTTGGCGTGATGGCTGTCCTCTCGTCTGAATCGTACAGCAAGCACGGCTATAAGCCCAGCTGCGTGATCTTTGACGAGTTGCATGCCCAGCCCAACCGGGATCTGTGGGACATCATGACTTTCGGTGCCGGCGCCGGCCGGAAGCAGCCGGTGTGGATCGTGCTGACTACAGCCGGCGATGACCCGGATCGGGGATCCATCGGCTGGGAAGTCCATGAGAAAGCTGTGGGCGTCCGGGATGCCCGGCGGCTGCGTGAGATCCTGGACGAAGGCGGAGATCCCCGGCAGGTCCTTTCCCTGCGGCACGTGTCCGATGAGGACATGGCCCAGGCACAGGCAGAGCTGCTGGAACGGGATCTCCCAAACTGGCTGCCCATCCTATACGGTCTGACAGCAATGTTCGGGGATGACCCGGACGGTCTGAAGAATATCGACATCTGGGATGAAAAACTTTGGTATCTCTGCAATCCTTCCTTGGGTAAGCACCTGAAGATCCGGACGCTGCGGCTGGAGGCCATGGAGGCTCGGCGCAGCGAGGCAGGGGAGAAGCTATTCCGATGGCTGCGGCTGAATCAGTGGATCTCCGTCAAGACAGTCAGCTGGATCTCCCTGAATCTCTATGACAAGACTCAGTTCGGCCCCAGCAAGAAAGCGGAGCGGGAGGCCTGGGTGCAGGAGCACCTCTACGGCAAGCTCTGTTACGGCGGGGTAGACCTCTCCACCAGTAAAGACCTGACGGCCTTTGTCCTGCTGTTTCCACCCCAGCTGGGGCTGGATGCGGCGGTGCTGCTGCCCTTCATCTGGCGTCCCGGGGGCACAGTGGAGGAGGCGGAGCGCCGGGACCACGTGCCCTATCGGGACTGGGAGCGGGCCGGGTTCCTGACGCTGTGCGAGGGAGATATCATCGACTACGGAGATGTAGAGGCCACGATCCGGTGGGCCACGGAAGTTTTTGATCTCCAGATGGTGGGCTTTGACCCCTATCTCAGCCGGACCATTACCCAGCGGTTGGAGCCCATTGTCCCCGTCATTGAGGTCCCCCAGGATCTCAAGAATATGTCGCCGGCCATGAAGGAGATGGATGACCTGATGACCCGCAAGCAGCTGCTGCACATCCACAACACTTGCTTCCGTTGGACCTTCGGTAACGTCCGCTGCTATGTGGATGGAAACGGCAACTGCAAGCCGCTGAAGAATAAATCTCGGGGGCGTATCGACCCCACGGTCGCCTCCATCATCGTGGTGGCGGTGTGGATGATCAAACGGAACCAGAAGCCGGATCTGGCGGCGGCCATGAAAACCCGAAACTATCATCTGTAAGGCCAACGAGCCGAAAGGAGACCCATGAAACGAATAGTCAACAGTTTGGTAACACACCTTTCCACGCTGGTGCTGCTGGCGGGCGCCGCTGCAGTGACCGTGGGCGCCGGGATGCTTTCTCTGCCGGTGGGCTTTATCACCGGTGGCGGTTTGGCCATTGCCGGCGCGGTGCTGTCCATGTGGGGAGAGGATGAGGCGAAATGAGTCTTAAGAACGGAATCGCCCGGGCCGGCCGGACACTGGACAGCCCCAGAAAAAGCCTGGGCTCCGGCGTTGTGCACACGCTGACGCTGGATAACCCTGCCAGCTGGCTGACTGGTGAAGAGAGTGTGGGCATGAGCCGGGACCGGGCCATGAAGATCTCCACGGTAAACCGTTGCGTGGAGGTGCTGTCCAATTCCATGGCGGTGCTGCCGGTCTACATCATGAATGAGCGCACCAAGGAGCGGATCCAGGAGCACCGGCTGGGCCGGGTGCTGTGGGAGCGGGCCAATGAGGCCATGACGTCCTTTGACTATCAGCGGCTGATGCTCTGCAATGAGCTGCTGCGGGGAAACGCCTATGCGTGGATCTACCGGGATCCCAGGACCGGGTGGCCCCGGGAGCTGATCCCGCTGCCGCCGGACTATGTGACCATCCGTGTAGATCTCGATGGCCATGTCTGGTACTTCTTTACCCACCCTACCACCGGCGAAGTCACCATGCTCCGGCCGGATGATATCCTGCACTACAAAGCGTACAGCGAGGACGGCATTGAGGGAATCAGTGTCCTACGGCGGGCGTCGCTGACACTCTCCACCGCCCGGGCCGCCCAGCTGTACGAGAACAGCACCTGGATGAACGGCGGGCAGCCCAGCGGCATCCTCACCACGGAGTCTGACCTGGGCGATTCCATTGAAGTTGTGCAGCCGGACGGCACCAAGGTGACAGTGGATCCCAAGGAGCAGCTGAGGAGATCCTGGGAAGCGGTTCACCGGGGGCCGGGAAATGCCTTCCGGATCGCGGTGCTGGACCTGGGCCTTAAGTACCAACCCATCTCCATGACAAACTCAGATGCCCAGTTTGTGGAGAGCAATGAGATCCGGGTGGCGGATGTCTGCCGGTTCTTCGGCGTGCCGCTGCACCTTGCTTACGCTGGAAAACAGAGCTACGCCTCAAACGAGCAAAACGGCATCGAATTTGTCAACTATACGCTGCTGGCCTATGAAACCCAGTGGGGCCAGGAGGATACCTACAAGCTCATGCTCCCCAGCGACCGGGCAGAGCAGCTGCGCATCAAGCGCAACCTGAAGGTGTTCCTCAAGGGCGACACAGTCGCGCAGTCGGCCTGGTATCGGACTATGCGGGAGATCAGTGCCCTCAATGCGGATGAGATCCGGGCGCTGGAGGATATGGGTACGATCCCCGGCGGCCAGGATTTCTACGCTAGCTGGAACTACGGCCCCTTGAGCAGCTGGGCGCTCCTGAGTGTGATCCGGGCTTTGGGCAGTGCGGCCGGAGCAGAGCTTCCGAAAGAAGGAGACGTGACGAATGAATGAGATCTTGAAAGCCGCCAGCCTGGAAAAGCAGGCGGTCAATGACAGTGAGCTGGCGCTCATCAATCACCAGACTCTGCGGGTCTTGACGGCGGATGAAGTGTTCGTGTTCCGGCTGGCCGCCTGTGATAACCAGGTGGACCGAGACTTTGAACGATTCACCGATGAGACCCTGGAGGGCCTGGTGCCGCTGTTTGTGGGGCGTCCCGTCCTGATGGATCACCGGTGGAACGCCGGCAGCCAGACTGCCAGGGTCTATGCAGCCAGCGTGGAGCAAAGCGAGTCGGTAAGACGCCTGGTCCTCCGCTGCTATATGCCCCGGACAGAGCAGACGGAGGAGACGATTTCCGCCATTGAGAGCGGTATCCTGCGGGAGTGCTCCGTGGGCTGCTCGGTGGAGCGGGTGATCTGCTCCATCTGCGGAGCGGATCAGGCCAAGACCTGTTGCCAGCATTGGCCCGGTCGGGAGTATGACGGCCATCTGTGCGTCATGGATCTGGATGGGGCCAGGGATGCCTATGAGGTCTCTCTGGTGGCGGTCCCGGCCCAGCCTGAGGCCGGGATCATCAAAAGCAAGCGCTACGGCGGCCAGGAGGAGCCGCAGGAGCCCCCGACGGATGCCGGGGAAGAAGATACCCTCCGCATGGCCAAGGCCTTGCAGGAGCAAGAAACATTACGATATGGAGGTATTGCACAATGACGTATCAGGAACTGCTGGAGCTGAAGAACAAGCGGGCAATCGAGGTTAAGAAAGGCAAGGCTCTTCTCGATCAGAGGGACTTCGAGGCGCACAAGACTTTGATGGGTGAAATCGCCAAGATGAATACGGAGATCGACGCCGCAGAAGCCCAGCTGGCAGAAGAGGGCCGCTTCGATGACAATGACGAAAAGCTCAAGGGCATCCATCTGAACCGCAAAAAGCAGCAGGAGGAGCTGGCCAAGGGCAAGGCGGTGGACGCCATCCGCAGCACCAACGAGTATGCCAACGCCTTTTCCAAGGCCCTGCGCGTCGGAATGAAGGTGAAGAACGCCTGGGGGGTGGAGGAGTTCGCTCCGCTGACCAAGGCACTGCAGGAGACCGGCGGATCCCCGGAGGGAGCTGACGGCGGCTTCCTGGTTCCCCAGGATTTCGACAACATGATCCACCAGATGGAAAAGGAATACTTGGATCTCTCCCAGTTCTTCAACGTGGAAACGGTCAGCACCCTCACCGGATGGCGTGCCGTGGAGTCCGGCACTCGGAAGAAGCTGCCCAAGATCGCGGAGATGGGTACCATCGGCAAGGACGACCAGCCCAAGTTCGCCAAGATTTCCTACACTGTAAGTAAGTACGGCGACCGGCTGCCTGTGTCTTCCGAGCTGCTGGAGGACAATACCGCCGGCCTTCTCCAGTACCTGGCAAACTGGTTTGGCCCTAAGTACATCCTCACCAAGAACTCCCTGCTGATTGCCTTACTTACCGGGCTGACGACGGAAGTGCCCCTCACCGCCGGCAGCGAGGCCAAGGAGCTGCGCCAGGCCATCATCAAGAATCTGAACACCGCACACAGCAAGTCCGCCATCCTGCTGACCAACCAGAACGGCTATGCCGAGATGGATGGCTGGCAGGACGGCAACGGCAGATCCCTGTTGGTGCCCAATCCCGCAGACCCCGAAGTCTACCGTCTGGGCGGTCGCCAGGTCGTCTACGCCGACAACGATCTGATCCCCGACGAGACCTCCAAGTATCCCATCTACGTGGGCAACTTCAAGGCCCTGGGGACGCTGTTTGTCCGCAAGGGCATTGAGATGGCGGCCACCGACGTGGGCGGCGATGCCTGGGCAAATGACAGCTACGAGATCCGGGGCCTGTGCCGCATGGACGCCCAGAAGGTGGATGAGAATGCGGCGTTTAAGGCCACGATCACGTCTGCTGCGGGCTAAGTGGGAGGTACTGTATGGGAAAGAACGAAGAAAAGACTACCGCTGAGCAGGTGGAACAGGCGGTGCCGGCGGAGGCTCCGGAGGCCGTGGAAGAGCAGGCCGTACAGGCTGAAAGTGAGACGGCGGCGGCGCAGCCGGCCGCTCCTGCGGAGGCCCACGAAGATCCTGCCCCTGAGCGCCCCAAAATCGTGGTTTCGGATCCCCGGGGGTTGAACCTACGGGAAGGCCCCCATGTCAGCTATGCTGTCAAGGCAGTGCTGCCAGAAGGCGATGTTGTGGAGATCCTGGATCTCCCGAAGGATGTGGAGGTACCGGACTGGGCGCTCGTGGAAACGGGGGCCGGCACCGGCTGGGTGAATACCAACTTCCTGACGGAAGCGGAGGCCTGATGTGACAGAGTGGAATGATAAGCTGAAAGCCCGTCTGATGGCCTACTGCCGAATTGATGTTCTGGAAGATGGTGATGAGGGCCTTCTCAAGGATTCGTATTATTCGGCTGTGAGCTACATGGAAGGCGCAGGAATCTGGGAGCCTCCGGAAGGGACGGCCCGGAGGGCCGAGTACGATCAGTGTATCAAGTATTTGGTCCTAGATGAGTATGATCGGCGGGATGCAACCATTACCGGCACCATTGTGGCAGATAACCCAGCTTTCCGCCGAAAGTTCAATCAGCTGAAGCACACGAGTTTTCGCGTGTCCGAATCGGACACGGCGGAGGTGATCCCATGAATCCCATCCAGGCTGGGGAGCTGCGGCACCGGATCCGGATCCTGCAGCGGACAGCAAACACCGACGGGGAAGGGTTCCCCGTCGGTGAACCGCAGGAAGTGTACCGCTGCTGGGCCAGAGTGACCATCACCAGCGGTACGGAACTGGTACGAGCCAATGCGGACTTCGGCCAGATGAAAGCCCGGTTTCTGATCCGATGGACCAGCACCCCCATTGACCGGAAGATGTTTGTGGAGTACGGCGGGAAGGAGTGGCAGATCGAGTATGTCAACGACTACGCAGGGCGGCAGTACTTGGAGCTCTGGGGCGTCTGGGAAAGCAACGACCGCAGCTGAGCCTTCCGTCTATGCCCGGCTGGTGGCGGCGGTTCTCCCCATCGTGCCGGTGTGTGAGCCGGCGGTCTACGGTGGGGATGCGGAAGCGTATTGCACCTACAATGCCACGGAGCTGCCGGAAGGATTCGGAGACAACGCCCCGCAATCGGTGCGGTACCTGCTGCAGCTGCACTACTTCTGTCCGCTCATGGGAAATCCGCTGCCAACCGTGCGACAGCTGCAGCGTGCGGTGGCGGATGCGGACTTCACTTACCCGTCCTTGGAAGATGCCAGTGATCTGGATGGCCGGCACTATGTGCTGGAATTTGAAGGAGTGAGCGGTCTCAATGGCTAAGTTTAATGCCGACGGAATCGAAGGGCTGGAACTATCGCTTGCGGAATTTGCGCAGATTCCCGATGCGGTTGTAGAAGAAATTTTGAACGCAGGCGCCGAAGTTGTTGTTACTGCTCAAAAAAACAAAATCAAAGAACTCGGGCTTGTTGATACAGGAAAACTGGAACAAAGCATCAAAGCGTTCCCCAAAGTTGGCCGTAAGCGTGAAAATTGGAGCCGTTATGTCTTGGTGTATCCATATGGTAAGCACGGAACCTGGAACCGGAAAGCAGTTACAAAGAAGTACAAGCGGTCCAAGCATGGCCGCACCTATACAGTGGGCGGGGACACCAAAGTTGTTACAAACAATGACGTTGGCTTTGTGTTGGAATTTGGCGCCCCCAAGAGAGGTATTAAAGCTTATCAATGGATGAGAAAAGCCAATGAAGCCAGCGCGTCAGCCATGGAAAAGGCTCAGTTCGAAGTTTATGACCGATGGCTGAAATCCCTAAATCTTTAAGTCTGGAGGATTTACTATGAAATACGGAGCAAAAATGCTGCAGTGGGCGCCTTTCGCTGAGAGCAATCCGGAGCCTGCCGGGGCGCTGCCTAAGTACGGCACCCCCATGAATCTGGGCGCGCTGAACAAGGTGACGGACAGTCCCACGTTCAATGAAGCCAAGGGCTATGGCGACAACGCCCTGAAAGTCCATGTAACGGAATTTAAGGAAGCGGGAATCGATGTGGAGGTCAACGAGCTACCCAATGCTGCGGCTTCTGCCATTTTCGGCGCAACGCTGGAAGCAGAAGAGGGCCAGGATCTGCACTTCGGCTCGGAGGACAACCCGCCTTACGGCGGACTTGCCTTTTACATCGACAAGATGCTGGAGGGCAACGTAAAGGTCTATCAGGGAATCTATTATCCCAAGGCCAAGGCAAGCATGCAGGGAGAGGAATACTCCACCAAGGGAGAATCCATCACCCTGGCAAATTCCAAGATCCGTTTCCTGGCATCTGCCTGCAACAGCGGAGACTGGAAAATCCTGAGCAAGGATTTCACCACAGAGACGGAAGCAGTCAGCTGGGTCAACGAGAAGATCAAGGCGGCCGGCGCATAAGCGGCGGGGCCCCGCGCCCCGCCTTTTCCATAAGGAGCGAAACTGATGTTGAAAACGGTTGATTTTGCATTCAACGGACAGGTGCTGCACCTCTTTTTGAACGGCGCGGCACTGTTCGATTTCTACGATAGATACGGTGCGGAGCAGGAGATCCCGGACGTGGTTGCTGGTGAAAGCCGGAAGTCCTTCCTGGCTACCTGCTGGCTTTTGCACAAGCTCTCTGAGCAGGGAGAGCTTGCCCGGCGGCAGCTGGGCCACACGCCGGAGGACATCCCCTCTATGGGACAACTGGCGGCGCTACTGGGGGTCCTGGACGTGCCGAGGGCACGGCGGGCCATCTGTGAAGCGGCCCGGCTGGGGTTTTCCATGGAGCACCCGCCCAAGCGGGAATATGAGGATCTTGGACTTCTGGAGCTGCAAAAAAAAACGGCAGCCGGCAGAGCCGCACGGAGTATCTGGACACGGCTACGCAGGTTCTGGGCCTGGATCTGCGGGCAGTGCAGCTGCTGACGCCGGGGCAGCTGGCGGATCTTGTTGAGCTGGAGATCCAGCGGGGGCGGCTCAAGCGGAAGGAGGATTGACCCATGGCGGTGAGAACCATCTCCACGTCCATCAAACTGGACGGGGAACAGGAATTTAAAAAGCAGATGGCTTCTGTGAACTCCGAGTTGAAGAATCTGAAATCGGAGATGGCTCTGGCCACAGCGGAGTTCAAAGGAAATGCCAACAGCATGGACGCTCTGACCTCCAAGGGACAGCTCCTGCGCCGGGAGTATGACCAACAGGCGGAGAAGGTCCGGGCGCTGGAGCGGGCCGTGGAGGACGCCTCTGAGGCCTATGGGGACGCGGACAGCCGGACAGACGCCTATAAGCGGCAGCTGAACTACGCCAAGACGGCCCTGGCCAACCTCAACAGCGAGATCCAGGATAACGAGCGGTATTTGGACGAGGCCAAACGCAGCGCCGATGGAGCAGCAAAATCTATCGACGAATATGGCCGGGTGGCCAAGAGCAGCAGCGGATTTGATTTTTCTTCCCCGCTATCCGGATTGGATGACATGGTCGGAAAGCTGGGAGCGCTCAAGGGGGCACTTGTGGGCGGTGCTGCAGTGAGTGCAGTGGTGTCCGGTGTGCAGGCATTGACGGGCGCTATTACCGATGTAGTAGACG